>Ga0100380_10007273_pt1 | contig 11115 bp, 10 predicted proteins | sample CryGeymeta201504_FD_80417 | JGI IMG/M metagenome (GOLD analysis project Ga0100380, IMG submission 80417) | Groundwater microbial communities from Crystal Geyser aquifers in Utah, USA - Crystal Geyser metaG 2015-04 | ecosystem: Environmental > Aquatic > Deep subsurface > Groundwater | place... | reverse complement strand
GCTACTTCCAAAAACAACCCCGGGAATGTGTTTTTCCCTATCCCGGGGTAATTTTGCAATTCCCGGGGTAGGGATATCCCTCGATTGGTGACAACACTTCTTTCTGAAGATATTGAATCTGTTTAGGGCTCGGACTATCACTGGGTTACAGTAAGGTAACATGAAAAAATAATTGAGCCAGAAAAATCTCAAATAATTATCAATCTTCGCACAAAAGGATACCACCTAACACTTAATTCTGCAGGAAGATAGATGCATAGAAAATACCTTTTTATAAATAAAATGGAGTTGTATAAAAACTAATAAGGAGTGGAACGTTCAAACAAAATATAACTGATCCCTCAATCTGTATCAAATCTTTCATCGTAGCGCTCAAAGTAGCTGGGTGCTGCTAGAAGAACTGGTCGAGGGCTTTCGAACAGCGTTAAACGGAGGACATAAATAAAGAGTAGGATACAGGTCACCACAGCGAATACCAAAGTTTCGTTGACAAACTTCAACTTTGACAACGCAATGATGACCGCCATGATAACAAAGAAAATAAGGGCCATGGCCAACGGTGGCAGACCGGGCATTGGCAGCTCTTCGCCATAAATCTTGGCTTTTTGTTGAGCTTTCAGCCTTTTTGCGACTACGAGAAGCATCATGGCCGTCACAAACGTACACATGATGGAAAGAAGAAAAATGTCGGATGCAGACCATTGATCCGTGCGGAAAAAGTCGAGGGCCCGACATTCTTCGTCACACCAGACGCCGTATTTGTAAATTCGTTGACACATATTCCAATCGCCGGCGTCATAATTGTTTTCGTAAAGCGAACGCTGTTTCTGCATGTCATAGTAGGCGTTCCAAAATTCATTGTAGTAAGACTGCGTGTTACAGATAGGTGTAAAAATGGTCAGTAATTGCATAGTGACACACGGCGGAAACAAAGAGTTTTTCACAACGTACATCCAATTGACCGGGAGCGGCAGCGGTCAAAGCTCCAATCGTTTCACCTGCACTTTTGAGCCATCTGTTACGAGCGCGACCACCACCATTGTTGTAGTCATCATTATTGTTGTTAGCATTGTTCCCGTTGTTGTTGTTGTAGTTGTAATAATTGTTGTTTTGGTTGTTGTTCACATTGTCATCGGCCTTGTAATAATCATCATCGTCAACAAAAGCATTGTAGTTGTAGTCTTGATTTGGGTACGCATAGTCGTCGTCCCTGGGAACATCATCGTTGGCTTGTTGGTAGGCATCATTGTTGCCGTCATCATCGCCATTGTTGTTTTTGTTGTTGTTACGCTGGCTGATATAGTAGTCATCGTACCAATTACCATTCTGCTTGTTGAAGGTATCGGAGATTTCTTCGGGAGAGCAACTGTCACAGGTATAAAAAGGCGGACGGAAGGAAACACGGGTCGAAAAAATGTAGCCATTGATATCGAATCCCTTGGTAGCATGTCTTCGACTTGTTTCACCATCATCATACGGCTGCGAGCATTGATTGTCTTGGTACACATGAAGCTGCAGCTTGGTCGATGTAAAGGTTTCTCGATCCATGCATCCAATCTTGGCATAGAGGGGCATATCACTGTGGAGTGTCTCTTGCAGCATGACACACTGTAGTGAAGAGTGGGGGTAAAAAGAGTGGAGAGCGTGGTTAGTTGGAAGCTAGAAATAAAATATAAATATTGTTTGTGAGTTCCAAGAATGTTTCATCCAACTTACGTTGAGGTATCCAGCATCTCCAGGAAGTTCAAAGTCTTCTCCGTACAAGAGAGCCTGATAATTAAAGTAGGCTCTCATGTAGTGAGCAATGGAAACAACAAAGGTAGCAATTTCCGAAAAGTGGCATTGGTAGCTGTTCTCCGAATCAAAGAGCTGGAACTTGATCATTTGACCTCCATTGCTGCGTTGTTATTGTCAAAAAATATACCAGTATACCAGTAAACGGCAGAGTGAAGATAGGCGATGAGACAAAGATACAGACAAACACTAAGCACAACCCATCCTCGCGCATTCAGTATACTCACTAGTTGATACAAGAAAGGGGCATGACACTAACACCATCAAATCCCACATTGGAATTCCAGTGAAAGACATCGTCGTCCGCATTCGCATAGGCAGCAGCTTCCTCATTACTGACTTGATCATCTCCACTGCTGCCATAGGCCGCATCGTCGTTTCCATTGCCATAGGCATCATCCTGAGCATCATCAGTATTGTAGGCATCGTTGTTGGCGCCATCGTCATCCCCGTTGTCATCATTGTTGTAGTTTTGATTGTTGTCGTCGTTGTTGGCGTAGTAGTCATCGACCGCATCATCACCATTGTTATTATTGTTTCCATTGTTGTTTCCATTGTTGTTGTAATAGTTTCCATTGTATTGGTAGTAGCCATTGTTGTTGTTATTGTTCTCCGCTGCAACGACTGCTGGTCCATAATACGTCATGTGTGGACTGGACAGGAGCGCCAGAAAACAGGCTATTAAAGCGACGAGGCTAGTAGAACGAAGTTGACGCGACCTCATGTATTGACGGACAAAGGCTGAAGAACGCCTCATTCGACGACCATCTCTTCGTTCTTCTTCTGTTTGTTGTTTCTCTTCTATTGACGATGGAATGGCATGTGTTGCAGTGGGAGCCAGAGGCTGTGCGACTCTATTCGGTGTAGTGGAGGACGATGTCGTCATGATGATGTAACACTTCTTTCCTCAACGATATTAACAAGCAAGCTTGCTTTCCCTGCGCCTACTCCTTATCAGAATTGACTTCTTCTCTATGCTTGTATTGTAGCAAGTAGTTGGTAGTTGGTAGTTGGTACAGAGTAGCTGGTAGTTGTAGTTGTGTGATTAAGTATACTATTGAATATTGAAGAAGCAAAGAGGTGAGCGCGATCGCTCGTTGTTTGGTTTTAAGTTTTTGATTTCCCCGAAGAGATTTCGTTGCTTGTTGCTCCGAGCCAATCCTCCGTGTACGGAATTTACGTGAAAAAGCATTGTACCGGTACGAAGCCGACCGTTGTTCGCAAGTGCTAAGTAAATCAGTCGACACGACAAACCGAGCAAGGCGATTAAATGTGAGCGAGAGTGTGCGTACTACTGTTTTAGAGCCCTCGATCTTAAAAGTGAGTCACTTTGATCAAGGTGCAGTAGGTCTACTACTAGACTAGTAGCTCTAGTAGTGGACTATTCTAAGGAACTAATAAAAAAGTATAGAAATTGCATTACAGTAGTGAGAAGTGTTATTCCATTCAGACTAAGCAGACAAGGCAACGACAGCACCATCTGATACAGCGCCTCCAATGCTATCGCCAAGATTGGAGCCCAACATGGTGCCCCATCCTGGAAGAAGCATGGACCCAAAGCCACCACCAACGGCAGTAAACATAAGACCAAGTCCACGTGACAGAGCTAGAGTGGCCGACTTTTTGACAATCTGAAAATCCCCCTCCTCCTCCTTATTGTCTTCGTCATTCTTGCCTCCGCTGCTGCCCGTCGTTCCAGCAGTGTTATGTTTGCTCGTCAATTTCAATTGTTGTTTTCGTCGTCGATCGCGAATATACGTGTAGTATCCCCAACCAATAATGACTTGGTGGACACTATAGTCAGCCAAAAAGGCAATCAGACTGGCTTGACCACAAATTTGAAACATTTCTTTTCCAACTTCCACTTTATTTTCTTCCTTGGCGTGCAATCGTCGTGCTACTTTGAAGGTATCCAGCGTCAAGGAATCAAGAGTAAAACTGTCCACTAATTTGGCAGCAATGGATTCGTACAAGCGCATCACCAAAACTATGAGATGATATTTCACCAATGCGTCGGTGACTTTGGAGGGATAGGTTTCCCATCGAATCTTCCATTCGCGCTGTCGTTTGCAATTATTCATTGATTTTGTTTGGATGGGAAATAAAGATGAAATTGCGGTTGCAGGTTAAAGGATGACAGAAAAAAGATGGACGACCAGAACAAACAACAGCATCATCAGGCAACGTCCTCCTGTATTATTGTCATCTGCTCTGGTTATAAAAAATTGTCTTCTTGGCATGCCGCATAAGGCGGCGTGCCTCAGATTTCAGCAACGGTTCATGAAATATAAACTCGTTCCATCATTGCAGGTGGGGGGACAAAAAACAGAAAAAGTAGTTACAGTCATCGTGCTACCTACCGTTTCCCATTCTTCCGAGGCTTCTTCGGCTTCTGCGGGGGTCATCTTGCCTTGTTCAACTAATTTGTCACGTTTCATATCTTGATGGAGCTGATCATTGGCATAACTTGACAGAATTATGCTTCCTTGTGTCACCACAATTCGAAATGTCTGCAAAAATGTAAGGATTTTGGTTAGTGATGACGAGAATTTGCGAGAAAGAAAAAAAACCTCGAAAACTGTCGTCCCATCAAAAGATGCAAATGGATCTTTGCACAAAGGAATTCTTCTCAGAAAATTACAATGCAAGGAACTCACGCTTTTGGCCAAGCTACCAGGAGTCAAGTGCTCGAATGCCGTCTTTCGATCTTCACACAATTTTCGATCAAGATCTCGCAACGCCAAAAGCTTTTGTTGAACACCGTCGATGGAACACGCCAAGAGCCGAGGAGCCGCTTGAGTAGTAGAGAGTAGGTTGCTGTTGCTACATTTTCTATCCGACGAAAGCGGATTGCAGCCGCCGTAAAATGGAGCATAGAGCTTATGTCCAATCGTCATTGTGTTGTTGTCTCTTGTAGATTAAGCAAAGGGTTGCTATTGAAAACAATATCTTAGGTACATACTTGGGATGGGAGATGGGAGGTACCAAGAAAAGTAAAGAGTTGCAATCAAGAGGATCGATGGATGGAAGATGCGTTACCAGCGGCTTCCAATAGGTCGCACATACCTTCGATAAGTTTTACAAACTGTACTACCAGGTAGTAGTAGGTCGAAGCTGGGAAAAAGTGCCGATGGAATTGAGTTGGCTAGCCAGAGCAGATTGCTAGAAATAAGCGATGCAGCTTGCATGGCAGTCTTTTTCTCTCTTCTTCCCCACCCGGATCTCGGTGCAAGAAGCAGCGGGGCAAAAGTGGCTGCCTCCGGCGCATCGTTTACTCCAAGCGCGTGCGTGGTACCACTCATCCCGTGGCTGCATACTCCCCGATCGCGTCAACTCGGCTAGTAGAACTTGCTCCCAAAAGAATGACGATACAAGTAGAGCTAAGCTGCAACAGAGGTTGGGTCACTGGCTGCTCAGTGCATTATCATCAACCTAGAAAAAACATTAGACCCTGCACGTCTCATATCGTCAGAGATACTTTTAGCAACCTAGCCTCAGCTTCAGGCAAGACGTGCCAAAAGAATCCTACTAAAGATTCTATTAGTTGTTTGAAGTGTCTACTACTGGTTGCTGGATTTATTCTCGCTTTTTCTATACGGCCATCCAACTACTGTATAATTATATCTGTTGATACCTACGAGTACATGTCCTAGTAGTGTAGATGCGTACACAGAAACAAGAGAACAAAATGCCGTTTTAATTTACCAAACCGTGAATCTATCTTGTATTACACTCCAATGTTTTAGAAAAGACACGGCAACGAACTTTCCGGCTTTTTTTCTGTCTAGGTTCGGTTGGCCATTCGGCGTTTGTTGATACGTTCAAACTTCTTGCGCATACGTCCTTCCTTGATCTTGCGCTTCTTCTTTTCTTGGGTGTTTTCAAAATAACGCTTGTGACGAAGTTCCATCAAATGTCCAGACTTGTTAATCTCGCGCTTGAAACGACGGAGGGCGCTTTCGATGGGTTCGCCATCGCCAACTTCCACCTTGATCTTGACAGCAAGTCCTGTGGAAGGTCTGGCACCTGTGTTTCGATCAGAAAAGTCAGAAGGTGATGGGTTAGCAGCAAGATAACGTGAATAGAAAAGCGTTGGGTTGATAGGACATCTTGCCATCACGATTAATCATGTTATAGCCTTCTTCTCCTACACTGACAAAAAAGGGAAATTTTCTTTATTCCAAAAATCTACCTACCAAATGCTTGTGATGGAGCAAATGCGCTCGTGCACATGATTGCCAAAGCGGCTAAGAGAAAAGTGAGAAGTAAAGATGTTCGCGCCATGGTAGAATACTGCAGCACTACAATACTGGTAACTATTGTTGCTTGTTGCTGTTGTTGAGATGATGAAGATGGTTCCTGTCCCGACGGAGCGAAGGCTGTCTGTCTATTACTCGTTACTCAGTTTTGCTGCAGACAAAGTTGATGCCTCTCGCTCAGCGCTCCACGAAAATCGCAGCAGCCACTCAAAGTACGTGTGTCAAGAAGGAATCAGGAATCTGGCATTTTACATTTTTCGTCATTAATTAAGAAAGGAAACAGGTTTGAATTACAGTCGTCATGATGACACCACCACAAATAGACTAATGTATTTTCTATCAATCTTAGAATTCCATGTTTTATGATCCAATACAGTAGTACTGTATTTAGTACCGAGTACAGCTCCCATCGACGAAGGGAGAGTCCAGTTCGTAGAGGAACCAATGAGCGAAAAATTCAAAACGTCTGGGTATCAGCGCGAGATCTTATAACCTTGAAGTCATATTCGTCCCTTCCTGCACAATTGTGCGCTGCTATGTGCCCAATACCTAAAGACGAGGTTCTTCTTTTTGCGATCAAGAAAGTCAAATTGCTCTACTGCCTTGTAAACTCCCTGCCTCAACTGAATGCCGCATGCTGTATAGAAACTGGCAGCCTGCAAGCTTTTACGAGACGCTTTTGTGCATTGACTGTTACATGTTCATCTTCGTGCGTAAACTTATCATTTCCCAATATTGCTGCCGTTCGATCAAACGACTCGCGCGCAAGGTCTTAATTATGTTGCTTGATAAAAATCTGCATGTTTCTCCATCGCAGTGTCTCGACCAAAGGTTGCCAGTAATTTGATCTTCAAATTCATCTGCATGACCCCAACAGCAACCCCACGTTGGCAACTTGAAGCTCATAGTAGCAATTCCCTGCGTGTTGCCGTCTACGTGACCGAAAAACACTGCAGAGCGCGTCTCTACCATCTTCATCACAATAGAAAATGGTTGCATTTTCTAGCTCCTGTTGCACCGTGAATATCATTGATGCAAACTTTCACCCTCCCAATTGTAGCCTCCACAGGCGAGCCTTTGACCCCGCGTTCTCGAAACCCAAAACCTTGCTAAAAAAAATTGAATAAAGCTTCATCAGATTGTCATCGAGAAATTCAAAGATGCGTCAAAGAATGTCAGCTGGCGCAGATACACAGTCAAGTGCACTGGTATTCGTATAAAGGGCATGGAATAGAAACCTAGGATTGTTTCTGAGAATACGGCAACGAAATGAAGAGTAAGTAGACCATAGCTACCGAGGGGACCAAAAAGTAGTGTGCATCAACAACTATTTTATTTTAACGGGTTAAATGTCAAAACAAGAATAAGTCTCTAGCACTTGTTATTTGAATTTCACCGTATTTTTTCATCATTATTATTTCCTCAGCATTCAGCATGGGTTGGTCCTGTTCTGCCTGTACGTATCGTAACATCAACGATGGTTCCTTGGCCTGTATCGTTTGTGACACCAAGCGTACCAAGAAAGAGGAGGAAAATCGAAGCAGTGATCTAACAGACGAAAAACCTGGACAGAAACAACAACGAACGTTATTTGGTGGTGTTGTGGTGGAAAAGAAGCCTGGATCGGCCAAGGGCAGCAAAAACAAAAATGACAGTACCAAAAGGACAGAGGCGTCCGCCCAACAGTCTACACAGCAGGACACGGCGACGATACCATCTGCCACGTATCATCCTTTATCTCATGAAGATTTCCCCGTTCGCAAGAAGCGATGCTTGCAAGTCTTGAAGGACGTTTTTGGGATTTCTGAACTCCGAAACCAACAGCCCTTGGCTGTTGAATGTGCCTTGAAATCCCAATCTCAAATTGTTGTCATGGCCACGGGAGGAGGAAAGTCACTGTGTTATCAGCTTCCAGCAGTGGTCTGTGGTGGAACAACGGTGGTCATTTCTCCTTTGATTGCATTGATGCAGGACCAGGTGGCATCACTCCTGAAAAAGGGAATTCCTGCGGCTTGCATCAACTCCAGCAACAGAGAATCTGAAAACAACGATATATACGATCGACTGTTGGGGAGGCGACAAAATGTCAGCAAACGACTTCAATTCGCGGGGGAGGGTCCTCTAAAACCACTTACACTGGTTTATGTTACACCCGAGTCCTTGCAGACCCAAAGATTTCAAACCATTCTGCACGAATTGCACGATAACAAACGTTTGGCTGGCTTTGCCATCGATGAAGCTCATTGTTTGTCCTCGTGGGGGCACGATTTTCGTCCAAGTTATCGACGATTGGACTACATTGCCCATCAGTATCCAAATGTACCTCGTATGGCCCTGACGGCAACTGCAACCCCAGCCGTATTGAATGACATCAAGCAGACACTCAAATTACAAACAGCACCGTGTCATGTAGGTACTTTTGATCGTCCCAACATCTTTTACAAGTGTCATTACAAGGATGCTCTCGAAACCATCAAACAGGGTGGTTCACTAGACGATTTGGTTAAATTTATTTCCAAACAACACAAGCGAGCCACCAAGAAGGATGTGCCCTGCAGTGGAATCATATATGTTCACAAACGAAATGATACCACCTTTCTCGCCAACGAGATTCAAAAGCGAACCAAAATTCCCACCGGAGCATATCACGGCAAACTGAACAACGCCCTACGCACCGAAGTCCAGGAAGATTGGACATCCGGGAAAACTAAGATTGCGGTTGCTACCATTGCTTTTGGTATGGGCATTGACCTAGGTATCTATTAGACAGTGCGAGCTTGCTTGTTTATGCGTCTGCTTGCATCTGGTATTCGGTTCGCTCACTGTGTCATCCTTTTTGCTTGCCTCTCCTTCAAATTGCAGCCCACGTCCGATATGTGGTACACTGGTCAATTCCAAAGACCTTAGAGGGCTTTTACCAGGAATCAGGTCGGGCTGGTAGAGACGGACAGGCAGCCATTTCACTGGTTTACTTCTCAAAACGTGACGCTGACTTGTTTGGCTTTCTTATTCGAAAAGAGAGTGAAAACAGCAAAAAGAAAGATCCTGGGATGGTCGAAGCTGGTGTCGAAAGGAAACAACAAGCCTTGCGAGAGGTGACAGAGTACTGTACGAAGGCAGCTTGTCGACGACAATCTGTACTGAAGCATTTTGGAGAAGTCGTTACGGATCCCAAAACTGTCTGTCAGGGATCATGTGACTTCTGTGCAAACCCTGAGAAGGTTGAGAAGGCAATCAATGCGACTGCTGCCATGCTAGCGATCGACCAACAACGAAAGCAAGCCTCAAAGAAACGCAAAACAGCCCAGGCTTGGAATGGGCAATGGGACCAGCCGCATGGCGACGACGAAGGTCAGGACTGGCGAGAGAGTAATAAAAACTGGGAAGTTGAAGGTCTCGGAATAACATCGTCAGGTACCGGAAGTTCTACAGTAATAGCAAATTTCGCCTCTAAAGGGTTTCAAACCGCGAAATCCTTGTCGGAGAAGTTGGATTCGCTCGAGGTGAGTGGCCCGGTACCTTCTTTGCTGGTACAGTCTTCTCTGGGCAGTCTATCCTTTGTGCTTACACTGGATATTCTTCGTTACGCTCTTCCATTTATTTTCTTTTAGGCAATGGAAGAAGAGGACAATGGGTTCGTGCGCTTTAAGACGGTCGGCCAAAAGCCCAGAGACGTCGTTTATCCTGAACATTTGACAGCCAAACTAAAAAAAATTCCATTGGCAGCCGTGCCCCCCAAGCCAAAGGAGCGATCATCTTCGGAGATCGCCGCTAGTGCCAAAGCGATAAAAGCCGAATTGGACGCCCTCAGGGCAAAGCAGGCGGCGCTAAAGACTAATGGGCAATCAGCATCTGCTGTTGCTCCACCACCCCCACCGCCAACATTCAGTTCTAGTAGCAGAAGAAGAAAATAGCGAATTAAGAACTTAAATACTGCTTGCTACGCTGCGCTTAATTTTTGTAGTTCTGTTAGCTCTTTTCGAGCAACGCCAGCTTTTCAAAGTTTGCAATGGCTTCTTCAATGTCTGCCTTTTTCTTTTGTAAGCTCTCCAGTTTCTCTTCATTGGCTTTCTTCAAATCCTCAGGGGATTTTTCCAAGTATCCGGGAGATTTGATTGTATTTTCCAATTTTTTTAAAGCAGGCTCTGTCGACTTGAGACTCTTCGTCAATCTCTTGATCTCGGCATCGTAATCCACCATACCCTTCAAATCCATCAGAAGCGTGGATTGGTCATCAATAACAACCGTCCCGACAGTCTGCGGTATGGAATCTTCAGGTGGGTTAATATCAACGGCGCAGGCCTTGGCTAGGGTTATAATGTCTTCAGTTTGAGCTTTCACCATAGCCTCTCCAAAACCTGAGATCTTGATGTAAAAGTGTGTCTGAACCTTGTCTGTGATGCTGTAAGAGGCACGCAGCGATCGGCAAGCATTGATGACCTTCATGGTGGTAGCCATAGATTCTTCGCTTTCCACATCCTTATATGCGGCAATACATTCCGGGTACTTTGCAAGCATAATGCTTTCGGTTTCGTCTGATCCCAGTGTTCCGCGGCCAGGAAGACGCTGCCACAGCTCTTCTGTCACAAAAGGCATCATCGGATGAAGCATTCGCAATCCCAAGTCCAAAGATATCCACAGCGTCGCCTGTGCAGCCCACCTGCTGTCTTTGTTACTCTCTTCCATGTTCTTGACAATGGGCTTAATCAACTCAATGTACACGGTACACAAGTCGTCCATCCACATGGCGTAGGCAGCTTGCTGCGCGTCACCAAAAAGATACGCCGAGAGGCAATCGTTCACAGTACCGGAGGCCGCCATTAGACGAGAAATCATATACTTGTCGCGAATTGCCATCTTTCCGCTACTCATCAAGTCACTCAACAAAGTCGAAGATGGTTTGAAGTCGTCGACGAACTGCAAAGCAAACTTGATCACGTTCCATAACTTATTGCAAAACATGCGGTAGGCAACAACACGTTTTACATTGAGGTTGATGTCACGGCCCTGGACAGTGTAGGCAAGAAGGCCGAATCGGAGCGCATCAGAACCACATTCCGGG
>Ga0100380_10007262_pt1 | contig 11127 bp, 9 predicted proteins | sample CryGeymeta201504_FD_80417 | JGI IMG/M metagenome (GOLD analysis project Ga0100380, IMG submission 80417) | Groundwater microbial communities from Crystal Geyser aquifers in Utah, USA - Crystal Geyser metaG 2015-04 | ecosystem: Environmental > Aquatic > Deep subsurface > Groundwater | place: USA... | reverse complement strand
ATCTCACGTACGTCCCATGTGGCCGTAAGCCGCAGTTTCGCTATAGATTGGTGTTCTTAAGTTGAATTTAGTCTCAATACCGTATGGTCTCAAATCAAACATTTCGTTCAATTTTCTTGCGATTTCTCCATCGGTCATGTTCACGTTTGATGTACCGTAAGTATTCACATACAAACCAACGGGCTCTGCAACACCAATTGCGTATGCAACTTGTACTAGCATTTCGCTAGCTACACCAGCAGCAACAGCATTTTTGGCAATATATCTGGTTGCGTAAGCCGCAGAACGGTCTACTTTGCTTGGATCTTTTCCTGAGAATGCACCACCACCGTGGGCACCTTTGCCACCGTAAGTATCAACGATTATTTTTCTACCTGTAAGACCGGTATCACCGTGTGGACCACCGATTACAAATTTTCCAGTAGGATTTACGTGGAAAATAATGTCGTTAGTAAACAGCGCTTGAATGTGAGCTGGCAATTGCGCCTTTACTCTTGGGATCAAAATGTTTACTACGTCAGATTTAATCTGAGCCAACATTTTAGCTTCTTCGTCAAAATCGTCATGTTGCGTTGAAACAACAATAGCTACAATTTTTTGTGGCGTATTATCATCAGCATATTCAATGGTTACTTGCGACTTGCTATCAGGTCTCAAGTAGGTCATATCCTTTCCGTCTTTTCTGATTGCTGCCAATTCAAGCAACAATTTGTGAGAAAGGTCAGCTGCTAGTGGCATGTAATTATCTGTTTCTTTAGTAGCGTAGCCAAACATCATTCCTTGGTCACCAGCGCCTTGCTCTTCTTTGCTTGCGCGATCTACACCTTGATTGATGTCTGCACTTTGCTCGTGTATAGCACTTAAAATACCACATGAATTAGCTTCAAACATGTAAGCACTTTTGGTATAACCGATGCGAGAAATTACATCGCGTGCAATTTGTTGAACGTCTAAATAAGTGTTTGTTTTTACTTCACCAGCAAGCACCACTTGACCAGTTGTAACAAGGGTTTCGCAAGCTACTTTGCTTTCGGGGTCAAAAGCTATAAAGTGATCTACTAGCGCATCCGAAATTTGATCCGCTACTTTGTCTGGGTGTCCTTCTGAAACGGACTCCGAAGTAAATAAATATGCCATCTGATTTTGCTGTTTCTATTACTAAAGCGGCCAAAAGTAGCAGTTGAAAATAACTTTTCAGAGTAAAAAAGGATTTACGACAAATCTCATCTTATTCTCATTGGTTTTCGCTGAAAATCATTATCAGAATTGATACTCAACCGTATTTGTTAAGAAGTCAATTTCTTGAAAATATCTTCCATGCGCTTTTCTTCTTTTTGGATAGTTAGAACAGAAAGTTCCTTTTCTACCGCAAAAGCAAATACCGCTTGTCTTACATCTTTATCGCTGGCGCTTCCGAGTAACCAAGTGCTGTCATTTATACGCTCAATATCGGTAACACCTGCTATTGTTTTAAGCATGTTGGGCGCTACAGCCTTATCAAATTCTATTCGAATCATTTGCTTGTTTTGATAAGCTCGGAGATTTTCGGCCTTGTCATTTGCTACAATATTGCCTCGATTTATGATCATTACTTGATCGCAAATAGCTTCTACTTCCTGCATCAAATGCGTGCTAAGCATCACAGTTCTGTTTTCACCGATAGACTTAATCAAGTTCCTGATTTCTACAATTTGATTTGGATCTAAACCTGTAGTTGGTTCATCCAAAATCAATACTTCAGGATCGTGAATCATGGCTTGCGCAAGACCCACACGCTGGCGATAACCTTTGCTTAATGCACCAATTTTTTTCTTCCGCTCGATGGTCAATCCCACCAAATCAATCATTTCGTCAATGCGCTTTTGCTTATTTGGTATTTTATGAACGCCAGCAATAAATTCAAGGTACTCGCGCACATACATTTCTGGGTAAAGTGGGTTGTGTTCTGGTAAGTATCCAACCCGCTTTTTCACCTCTATTGGTTGATCTACCACATCAAAACCACACACCTTTACGCTTCCTTCGCTTTGTGGCAAATAGCAAGTAATGATCTTCATCATGGTAGATTTTCCAGCTCCATTTGGGCCAAGAAATCCGACAATATTCCCACTATTGATGCTAAAACTTACATCGTTGAGCGCTCGCTGCTCACCGTAAATTTTTATGACGTTTTTTACCTCGATTGACATAGTGGGCGAAGTTAGCACGCCAAGCCAAATGCTTACATGTCTTTAGCAAGGTTTTAGAATTTGGTTCAGAAAAGTTTCAAGCCAAATCGTTTTTCAAAACCCTCTACACCCTGCAAACCACCAGTATGAATAAAAAGCAATTTTGATTCAGCTTCAAAATAGTTTTTGTCGATCAAGTCGAAAATGCCAAAAAGCGCTTTGCCTGTATAAATAGGATCTAGTTTTAATTCAAATTGGTCGTAAATTTCTTGTATAAAATCGATCAATTCAGGCTTCCATTTGGCATAACCGCCAAAATGATAACCATTGATAATGTCGTATTTACTATAATTATTTTGATCAAAATTTTGATCGATGGCATTAATATCGTCCAACAATTTATCATGCTTGTGAATTGGCAAACCAATGATTTTCTGTGATTTTTCTGATCCTTTTACCATGCCGGCAAACGTGGTGCCTGTGCCCATAGCTGTGGCTACGTAATTAAATTTATCGGTGGCTTCGCTCAAGATCTCTTTTGCACCTTCAATACCAAGAAGATTAGCGCCACCTTCGGGAATAATATGTGCATTCGGAAATCGCTTTTTTAATTGTACGATGTAATCAGGTTCATTTTTTAATCGGTAATCTGATCTGCTTATGAACTCCAAATCCATTCCTTGGTCCGAAGCATGTAAAAGGGTCGAATTCAAAGTTTCAGGGCGCTCACCTCTTATTATACCAACCGTTTTTAAGCTAGATAAATTGCCGTAAGTGGCCGTTGCAGCAATGTGATTGCTAAAAGCGCCACCAAAAGTGACAATGGTGTCGAGGTGCTCTTTTTTGGCGAAAGCCACATTTTGTTTTAGTTTGAATAGCTTGTTTCCAGAAACTTTTTCATCTATTAAATCATCGCGTTTCACATAGATTTTTACGCCTTTTCTTTCCGTGAGAAAATCAATTCTTGGTTCATCAATTAAAGTTTGAAAAAGTTGATCCATCTAAAACTTGAGCTAATTCTCAACAAAGATTTGATATTATTTGAACTCCTTTTGTTTTTCAGTGTTGTTTGCCACATTACTCACAAAAAAAAGAAAGAGGAACTGTATGTTTGGCGCCATGAGCGGATTTGGAAAACGATCTAAACTTGAACCTGAAGATTATTATATGAGCGAAGAAGGTTATATCGTTTTTACCGAAAAATACCATCAAAAACGCGGTTATTGCTGCAAAAGCGGTTGCAAACACTGTCCATATGGCTACGATAAAAAAACAGGTAAGTTTTTGAAAAAGTAAGCCTCTACATTTGCACGCACTGTAAACACGAAATCAGATCTACATAATTAGGCCTATGAATTTTCAGAAAGCTATCAAAGAAGGTATTCCTAGCCAGTTGCCTTTGGCTAAACCGTATGATTTAGAAACAAGTCATGCCCCAAAGCGAAAAGAAATTCTTTCGAATGAGGAAAAGCAACTCGCACTTCGCAATGCACTGCGCTATTTTCCGAATGAGTGGCATGCAGAACTAGCTGCAGAATTTGCTCAAGAACTAAAAACTTACGGACGTATTTACATGTATCGTTTTCGTCCTGATTATGAAATGTATGCGCGTCCTATTTCAGAATATCCAGGTCAAACGGAGCAAGCAAAAGCAATCATGCTCATGATTCAGAACAACTTAGACCCAAAAGTAGCGCAACACCCGCATGAGTTGATTACTTATGGCGGAAATGGTGGTGTTTTTCAAAATTGGGCGCAGTATTTATTGACCATGAAATATTTGTCAGAAATGACAGAAGAACAAACTTTAGTCATGTATAGTGGCCATCCAATGGGTTTGTTTCCATCAAATAAAGAGGCGCCTAGAGTTGTTGTAACCAATGGTATGATGATTCCTAATTACTCTAAACCAGATGATTGGGAGAAATTCAATGCGTTGGGCGTTACACAATACGGCCAAATGACAGCCGGAAGCTACATGTATATCGGTCCTCAAGGCATTGTGCATGGCACAACCATTACCGTATTGAACGCTTGTCGCAAAATTGGTGGTGAACCAGAAGGAAAAATATTTGTGACTGCGGGCCTTGGAGGAATGAGCGGTGCTCAACCAAAAGCTGGAAACATTGCAGGTGTGGTTTCTATTACTGCCGAAGTAAATCCTAAAGCAGCATATAAAAGACTGGAGCAAGGCTGGGTTGACGAGGTGATTGAAGATGTAGACAAAGTAATTGATGCCGCGCTTGAATGGAAGTTCAAAAAACAGGCGCATTCCATTGCATACCTGGGCAATATTGTTACCCTTTGGGAAAAATTGGTCGAAGCGAACATTAATGTTGATTTAGGTTCTGATCAAACATCATTGCACAATCCTTGGGCAGGAGGTTATTACCCAGTTCAAGTAGGTTTTGAAGAAGCTAACAGACTCATGGCTGAAGAGCCAGAAAAGTTTAAAGAGCTGATTCAAGAAACGCTTCGCAGACATGCCGCAGCAGTGAATACGCTTACCGATCGCGGTATGTATTTCTTTGATTATGGCAATGCATTTTTGCTTGAAGCAAGCAGGGCAGGAGCTAATGTAATGGCAGAAGATGGTATTTTATTCAAGTATCCATCTTATGTGCAAGACATTCTTGGGCCAATGTGCTTCGATTACGGTTTTGGTCCTTTTAGATGGGTATGCGCTTCGGGCAAGCCACAAGATTTAGAGGCAACGGATAAAATTGCAGCTAAAGTTTTAGAAAAATTGAGGAAAGAATCGCCAGCTGACATTCAGCAACAAATGGCTGACAACATAAAATGGATCAAAGAAGCAGGTTCCAATAAAATGGTGGTTGGCTCGCAAGCGCGCATTTTATATGCAGATGCGGAAGGCCGAATGAAGATTGCCAAGGCATTCAATAAAGCCATTAAAAAAGGAAAAATTGGTCCAGTAGTTTTAGGTAGAGACCATCACGATGTTTCGGGCACCGATTCTCCTTATCGCGAAACGAGTAATATCTATGACGGATCGCAGTTTACCGCTGATATGGCGGTGCACAATTTTGTGGGTGATGCCTTCAGAGGCGCCACATGGATTAGCCTTCACAATGGTGGTGGAGTAGGTTGGGGCGAAGTAATTAATGGCGGTTTCGGTATGCTGCTAGACGGAAGCGATGAGGCCGATCGCAGACTAAAATCGATGCTTCACTGGGACGTGAATAATGGAATCGCAAGGCGCAGCTGGGCAAGAAATGACGAAGCAATTTTCGCGATTAAGCGAGCGATGGAAAAAGAACCTCTTTTGAAAGTGACACTGGCTCAAAAAGTGGATGACTCGATCATTCAAAATCTTAATTTTTAAACTCAGCCATGCAAACTACGATTGAAATTTCAATGTATCCACTTCGTGAAGAATACGAGCCTGCAATACTGGATTTTATAGCTTTTCTTAAAGAAAATAAAGATGTAGAGGTTCGTGTAAATGAAACCTCTACACATCTTTTTGGAGATTATGATACCGTATTTGATTTGCTGAAAGAAGGTATAAGAAATGCTTTTGAAAAGTATGGAAAGGCGGTGTTTGTAATGAAGGTGCTAAATGGCAATCTTCAGCACTAAATAGCTGAATGCTAGGCTTGTTCGGAAATTGGATTTTATTTCTTTAATTTTGCACTCCAAAAATTAGAACAACCGCCTTGTTTCAAGGCGCTAATCAGGGGCGAGGTTTCACAAGTGTGCATTTTTTGCATTCCAAAAAATGAGTGATAACGAAGAATAACATGGCGAAAGTAAAAGTAACACCTTCTAGAAACGGTAACGGAGACAAAAAGCTAGTGAAACTAGCCATTGTTGGTCCAGAAAGCTCAGGAAAAACGGCATTAGCTCAAGCTTTGGCCGAAGAATGGAATGAACCGTTTGTAGAAGAATATGCTAGAGAATATCTAGAAACCATCGGGCGAAATTACAATCAAGACGATTTATTGGAAATAGCCAAAGGTCAGCTTGATAGAGAATATACGGCTGCCGAAAAAGCAAACCATTTTTTGATTTGTGATACAAATACCTTGGTAATTAAAATCTGGGCTGAAGTAAGATTTGGTCGTGCTCAAAACTGGATAGAGCGTCAGTTTTTAGAAAAACCATACCAGCTCTATATTTTGTGTGGTCACGAAAACATTGAATGGGAAGAAGACGAACTTCGCGAGCATCCAGATGAAAGAGCAATGCTTTACGATTTGTACAAAAAAGCATTGGTAAGAGCTGGAAAACAATTTCTAGAAGTAGATGGCACAAACGAAGAACGAATGGCTAAAATTCACAAATCGTTAAAAAGAAATAGATTGCTTCCAAGAACAGAAACCGTTTAGGAACTATTCAACTCATTAATATTAAGGCCTTTCTGATTTATTTTCAGAAAGGCCTTTTCATTTCAAATAGGCGTATACATTTGCAGCGCTGACTGGGGTGTCCGAGGCGATTATAGCCGAGGTCTGAGATTATACCCATCGAACCTGCCCGGATAATACCAGGAAGGAAGGCACAGCTCAATCGATTATCCGATTGTTTCGAATACCGCTGTTGGCATTTATTAAATCAAAAAATTGATGATGAAAAATGCCTTTCTACTTTTTGCGGTACTCTTGTTTTCAAGCGCAGCTTTTGCACAAAATTTCACCTTGAGTGGTTCGATAAAAAATCGAAATCAACAACCTATTTCGAATGCAACTATCCAGGTTTTGAACTTGAATAAAGGGGTAAGTTCAAATGTCCAAGGAGGTTTCAGCCTTTCACTACCTAAAGGCAAGTATCAAATTCAGATTTCGCATATAGGTCTCCAATCTATTATTCAAGAAGTTGATTTATCTAAAGATTTGACCTTTGATTTTGTTATGATTCCAGCCATGGTAACCATTGGCGAAGGTTTCGCTGTTGAGGCAACACGTGCCACAGGCAATACTCCTGTCACACATCAAGAGATTACGGCCGAAGAAATTGAAGACATCAATTTAGCGCAAGATTTGCCGATTCTTCTTAATCAGTCTATTTCAGCTGTTACTACTTCCGATGCAGGCGCTGGTGTTGGCTACACAGGCATTCGAATTCGCGGAAGCGATGCAACCAGAATTAATGTTACGGTTAACGGTGTGCCGCTCAATGATCCCGAAGGTCATGGTGTGTTTTGGGTGAATATGCCCGATTTTGCTTCGTCTACAAATAGTATTCAAATTCAGCGTGGAGTAGGAACTTCTACCAATGGTGCAGCTGCTTTTGGAGCTAGTATCAATCTTCAAACAACTGCTTTTCAAAAGGAGGCTACGGCAGAAATCAATAACTCTTTTGGGTCTTTTAATACACGGAAACACAATGTGATTTTAAATTCTGGTTTGATCAATGATCATTTCAATTTTGAGGGAAGGCTTAGCTATATTGGCTCTGATGGATATATCGATCGTTCAGGATCAAATCTTCGTTCTTACTATTTGGCGGGCGGTTATTATGGTGAAAAATTGATGGTGAAAGCCGTGACTTTTTCTGGTAAAGAAGTCACGCATCAAGCTTGGTGGGGAACACCTCAATCAAGAATAGATGGCGATGTTGCTGCCATGGAAACTCACGCTGCTAACAACGGATATACCGAACAGCAAACTGAAAACTTATTGAATAGTGGTCGAACTTATAATTATTATCAGTATGATAATGAGATCGATGATTATCAGCAAGATCATTATCAATTGATTACTGGGTATCAATTTAATGATCATTTAAAATTGAATGTGACAGGGCATTACACCTATGGTCGTGGTTATTTTGAACAATACAAAGAGGGCGAATCTTTCGGTGATATTGGATTTGATAGCCCTGTTATTGGTGGTGACACTATTACAAGTTCAAACATGATTTTGCAGCGTTGGCTCGACAATCATTTTTATGGTGGGGTTTACTCTTTTCAGTATCAAAAAGGAAAATGGAATGCTACGCTTGGTGGTTCTTATAACGAATATGTTGGCGAACATTATGGCGAAGTAATTTGGTCTGAATATGCCGTGAATACGAGCATTAGAGAACGATATTATTTCTCTGATTCTAAAAAGACAGACTTTTCTCAATACTTAAAAGCAGAGTATAGCTGGGAAAAACTGACGTTGTATGCTGATTTGCAATTGCGTGCTATTGATTATCGAACCAATGGAATAGACAATGACCAACGGATCATTGATGTTGATCACAACTTTTTATTTTTCAATCCTAAAGTTGGCGCCAGTTATAGACCAAACAAGAGCAATCGATTTTATTTTGCACTAGCCCAAGCGAGTCGCGAACCGGTGCGTTCAGATTTTATTGATGCTGAACAAGGAGTGGTACCTAAACCCGAATTTATGACCAATGCCGAACTAGGTTGGAGTTTTGCCGCAAAAAAATGGAGCGTGAGCACCAATGCCTTTTTAATGAATTATAAAGATCAATTGGTTTTGACTGGAGCGTTGAATGATGTTGGTTCTTCTTTAAGAACTAATGTTGCCGAAAGTTATAGAGCAGGAATTGAAATTGCTGCTGAAGTAAGGCCTTATAAAGGTATTTTTTGGAAGCCAAACGCAACTTTTAGCCAAAACAAAATCGCAAACTTCAACGAGGTTCTATATGATTACACGGTTGGTTTTGATGTGGTTGAAGTGAATCATGGAACCACAGATATTGCCTTTTCTCCTAACGTGATTATTGGTTCAACTTTAGGTTATGAAACCAAATTAGGATTGACAGTAGCACTGCTTTCGAAATTTGTAGGTAAGCAATACCTAGACAATACTTCATCAGAGGATCGAATCTTAGAAAGCTATTTTGTGAATGATGTTTCCATCAGCTATGATGCGCAAATCAAAGGAGTGAAAAGATTGACTTTTAGTTTATTGGTGAATAATGTATTGAATGAAATGTATTCTTCAAATGGATATACTTACTCTTATTATGCTGGAGACTTAATCACCGAGAATTTTTATTATCCGCAAGCTGGAACCAACTGGCTTTTGGGAATGAAATGGAAATTTTAAGCAGCTAGGAAACGAACCAGACTTTTTGAAGGTGTTTGAACACTTTTCCAAATAGAGCTTGAAAGTCCAATGCCAGAAAAGCCTGCTGCTTTTACAATCGGCAGCTTTTCTTCATTTACTCCACCAAGTGCAAGTACTTTTTGGTTCGAAAGGTTAATTGCTTCTCGAAGCACGTTTAACCCGGATTCTTCAGCAGGATCGTAATACGTTTTTGAAGTAAAAACTGGGCTCAGAAATACATATTCAAAAGAGCTTTTGTTTTGCTGAAGGCTTTGAAGACTATGAAATGAAGTGGTAAAAATTAGTTTTCTGTGTTGAAGCTTTAGTTTGAAGCGCCTCCATCTATCTGCAACGGAGTTACCTCTATGAGACTTAATTAAGTGTATTCCCTTCAATTTGAATTTTACAGCTAATTTATAATGACCGTGAATTACGATCTTATCATAGTATTGAGCTGGAATTTCCCTTATAAATGATTCCATTTCCAGACTACTCAACTTTCGCTTTTTCAAATGGAGTGTTTCTAAACCATTTTCAAAAAGAGCGATGATTTTGTTGATTTCTCCTGGTTCTCTATTTTCTGGAGTGATCACTGTTATTTTCATAACCTATCGAGATTGGGGGCTTAATAGATTGCAGATTTATGCAATTATTTCCTCAAGTAGGTAATACGCCTATAAAATTGTTCTGGATTTAGCTGCAGATGATGTGAGTAGGAAATTAAATATCTGCTTTGTTTTCGAAACTGCCTATTGAAGTCAAAGTGTTTTCTTCTAGCGCATTGCCAATCACAACCAAATTAGCGCCCGATTCCCAATATTTTTCAATGGTTTTCAGCTCTTTAATTCCACCTCCAACTATTACTGGCAAGTCAATGGATTCTGCAACAGAATTAACCATACTTATCGGTACAGAATTAATTGCTCCACTACCAGCGTCAAGATAGATGTATTTCATTCCAATGAATTGTCCTGCAAGCGCAGTGCAAATGGCGATGTCATTTTTATCTCTAGGAATGGGCAACGTGTTGCTGATGTAACTAACGCTTGTTGGCCTGCCGCCATCTATTAGCATATATCCAGTAGAAAGTATTTCAGCGTCAAGTTTTGCTAAAATGGGTGCCGCCAAAACATGTTGGCCAATCAATAAATCTGGGTTTCTTCCTGAAATAAGAGAAAGTAGTAATACGCCATCCACAAAATTGTTAAGCTGGTTAAAGTGTCCAGGGAACAAAATGAGTGGAATATCGGTGATGGATTTTATTTGTTGAGCAGCTTTTTCAACATTAGACTTAACAATAATGCTGCTTCCAAGTAAGATGTAATCTGGTTTTAGTGCTATAATATCACTAACAAAATCTACAAAGTCACGGTCCGAGTGTTTATCAGGATCTACGAGAATCCCAAGTTTTCGGTCTGTTTTAGAAAGTTGAATGATATTTTTAGAATGGTGATTCATCTATGTACGAAACTAGTATCGGGTCAAATATCAGAGAATTTACAACATAGTTTAATTCTAAATCATGATGCTTAACTGCACAAATGGTTTTTATGGTCAAATCACTTATAGTGCAACTCAAAATTCTTAAGTCGGTTAAAAAATGAACGCCTTGGCGACCCAGAATTTTAAAAAGACATTCCTTAATGCTCCAAATAACGATTAATGGATTGCTGAGATTCGCTATTTCTAGCACCGACAACTCTTCGCTATCGGTAAATCGATTCATGATCTTTAAAACATTTCTGTCGTAAAATTCAATATCAATACTCACTTCAACTTGATTGTGATGGATCAATGATAAAATATTCTGGGTATGGCTTATTGAGATATGATGATCTGCACTGCTTAAATAGGGCTTGCCTTGCGCATCGCGCTCAATGTAACTATTGTTATTAATTCGGTTTTTTACAATCCAGTCACTTGCGGCAAGT
>Ga0100380_10007255_pt1 | contig 11131 bp, 11 predicted proteins | sample CryGeymeta201504_FD_80417 | JGI IMG/M metagenome (GOLD analysis project Ga0100380, IMG submission 80417) | Groundwater microbial communities from Crystal Geyser aquifers in Utah, USA - Crystal Geyser metaG 2015-04 | ecosystem: Environmental > Aquatic > Deep subsurface > Groundwater | place... | reverse complement strand
TTACGGTTGCGAGTCGAATCTTGCACCACCGAACCCGTCTTCGCATTCACATACTTGCTCTCAGCCACCGCCTTATCGTGAGCCTTTTGGAGAATCGCCATGCTCTTAAACTTTCCAAAAGGCTCAAAGTCATCGCTGTCTTCGGCATCCGCTTTTTGATTTTTATTTGATTTTGGTGCGGATTTGGTCGCCTTGGTGACATCCTTCTTAGGTGCATCCTTAGGCGTCTTCTTTGCATCACCGTGCTTGTGAGCCTTGATAAGTCCAAGCAAAAGTTCTGCCGTGACATCGTCCTTCTTCACATGCTTCAACTCCTCCGCGAGGTGTTGGGCGAGTGACTTTTGGTATCCAGTGATAAAAGCAGTAAGAGTAGACATTTGTAAGAGTGTATTAATTCAAGTTATTTAGAATAGTTGATAGTTGAACTGAAAGTTGAGAAAAAAAATCAATTTTTTCCGGATGCCATTTGAACCAAATGCAAAAAAGGCCCCTCAATACCCAAAGGTAAAGAAGAGCCTTTAATGGTTTTTGTAGTCTTTTTGAATTTTGTAGTCTTTTTGAATTTTGTAGTCTTTTTGAATTTTGTTTTTAGAACTCTTCCTTTTCTTCCTCTTTCTCTTTTCGTGTGAAACACGGTGAGAAACAACACGATAAAAATGCCAATACAACTATAAACCACACAATGCAATCTAAAAATGTTTCCTCCAAAAGAATGTTAACTTCACAATGTCTTGGGACATAATAACAATGAAGTCCCTTGAGTGAAGTGTTGTAAAAAAAGGGAGGTGTCATCGCAAACATGGCTTCAAATAATCCGATGATTCCCGCAGTAAAAAAAGAACACATAATTGAATATGTCTGTAAAAGTGATGAAAAGATTGTAAAAATTTGAAGGATCATTTTAGTAATAGTAGTAAATTCCAGTTATTTAGAATAGTTGATAGTTGAACTGAAAGTTGAAAAATAAAATCAATTTTTCCTGATGACATTTTTTGAAACAAATGCAAAAAAGGCCCCTCAATACCCAAAGGTAAAGAAGAGCCTTTAATGTTTTTGTAGTTATTTTATTGCGTGTAACACACGATAAATACATGTGAATCACCCTGCACCTCAATCTTCAATCGACAGCAACTCACAAGTCAACCGTATTGAACAGCCACTCTCACCATGATCAATCTTGAAAGGAAAGCGTTCTCTCACAAGTTCATAGGCACTGTGAAATTCGCCCTTTTCAACCAGCACAGTAAACAATTCTTTCGCGTCGTCTAAATCCACGCACTCGTCTGTGTAATATCCGTCCACTACCCTACACAAACATTCACATGCTGCTCTATTTGCCTTCTCTTCGTTGTACGTGAAAAGTTCCTTTTCAATCGCAGAAGAGTTTCCTTCAATTGTTTCAGCGTCCCATGAATCGACTTGCAGTTTCACACGATACACTGGTTCCCTTGACATTTTGGATGTGATAGAATACTAATTTCAGAATAGTTGATAGTTCAACTGAAAGTTGAAAAAAAAATCAATTTTTCCTGATGTCATTTTGGAATCCTGCATTGTTTCATACGTGAAAAATCTCATCCCGACAGTGATTGCATCAGTGATTGAATTGCTTCACAAATACGTTTATAAACATGTTCGTATTGTATTTGATCCACAAAAACCGCCGCACAATTTGAGAGTGCAGTCATATTTCTCTTTTCTTTAAATTCGTCAATTTTTGAAATAAATAAATTCAAAACCTTTAGTCTGTCTTTATCGTAGACGTCTTTGTCATCAAAGTGGTTTGCATAAATCCTAAATGGTTCATCAAAGTCATCATTTTCAAGATGGAATTTGATAATATTGGCCAACGTGCTCATTGTTTTTATTATTTCCTTACGGAAGTAATAAAAATATTTCAATTTTGTCAAATGTCTTTAATAATTTCTTCTAATACATTTACGACAATACTATTTCCAAGATAGAACAACATCTTTTTGGGATTCTTAAGGGATGAATACTTGTAGTCTATTGAGAATCCGAACATTTGTAAGGTCTCTTTGACATTTAGTGTTCGGATTTTTTTGCATTCGATTTCGTATAGTCCTGTTTTTGAACCGGGACCACCTGAAGATGCACAAATTGTTGGACCGCAAGAATCGATGCCGTAAACTCGTTCTCCTTGTCTTCCACCTTTACCTGTTTGTTTATTAATTAATTTGTAACGCATCATACCAGTTTTTGCTGAACATTTTTCCAATCGATATTTGTCTTGATAATCGAAATAATCAGTGTCTGAATAATCGATTATTGATGAAACTGGGACAACATCATACTTTACGTCGCGAAATTTGATCTGTTTGCTTTTATTACAAACAATGTATATTCTCTGTCTTGATTGTGGAGAATTGTAATATCGAGAATCTAAAACTTTATGACTTACCTTGTAACCTCTGGTTTCTAATTCTCTTACGATTGTTTTAAAAGTTTCACCATTATGAATTGATTGTAAGTTTTTGACATTTTCAAGAATTAAAGTTGATGGGTTTTTGGCATCAATGATATCCAAGATTTTATAGAATAGATTGCCTTTGTTTTTATCAAGGAAACCTTGTTTCTTACCGGCAATACTGAAGGGCTGGCAAGGGAAGCCAGCACACAGAATATCAAAGTCTGGTAATTGTGAACCATCTATTTGATTGATATCACCAAATGGTTTGATGCCATAGTTTTCATAATACAAATCTCGAATACCTTCATCAATATCACATGCAAATACACATTCATATTTGGAAGAATTTCGCTTGAAGGCTTCATGAAATGCACCCAAACCACAAAACAAATCAATGTATTTGATGGGTCGTTCGAGAATCATTTTTATCACTTCACTTTTCTTCTTACCTCCGAACCCACAGATGCCTATTTTTTTACAATGTTTAGCAATCTCTTTACAACTCATAGCACGTAATTCTTTTTTAGTGAGCATTTTAATATAGGTTTCCATCTTTAAGATTAATTTTTCAATTTTATGTTATCTGGAGTTTCTTGGAAATCTGTGATAGAGAACTAAGGACGATCTTAAATTGAAGTTGATTTGATGATTTATTGTCATAGTCACCTCCTTTTCGTTGTAAAGACAATAGTCCTAGTTTCAAAGCAGTTCCTTTTTCATTGACAGTAAACGTCTCATTTTTAAAGTGTTCAATGATGTCATCAATCTTATACAAATAGGTTTTATCATCAGATATTATCACTAGACAATCGGGACTTGAATTTTTATCTTTTCCTCTAAAGACATCATTTAAAATTTTCTCTTTACATGCATCCAATTCGCTAAGACACTTGTTAATAATCTTTTGACGGTAGTTTTTGTTTGTGATCAAAACGTTGCCAACTAATTTGTCAACTTTACCATCGTCCTTTAGTGGCATTTCACACATATTTTTGAGAACGTAACTATGGGCTGATTTAATAATGTCATCTGTCCACGATCTATTAATTTGACTTGAAGAACCCTTTTTGGCAGACTTGACTTGAATTGCCAAAACATCATTCATTACATCTGCTTTTCTCGAACCGCTTGTTTCTTTCTTGAAATTACTACCAATCTCTTTCCCTAAAAAGGAGGAAATCTTCTTTCTTACTTCTTCATCAGTATTCAACAGTTCGACTATGTCATGCTTTTTTCGTTGATCAACAATGCTCCATGTCCACCATTTAAGTTCTTCCAACGATTCCTGTTTTTCTTGACTCAAGTTTTTATTACCATACAACCTTCGTTGGTTGTCACAAAAATTTCTCGACTGATGATTTGGACTTGGATACTTGACCAATTCGTTTAACTTATATCTCTCAATCCACCATTTGAAACAATAATTCTCACCAAACTTATCAAACAAAAGTACATCTAATCCTTCAATTTCACAATCAAACACGATTCTATTCGATCCTTTGGAACGTCCTACACTTCCAAATAAACTTCCTAGAAGTCGGTCTTTAATCTCGTCCTTAATCGCTTCATCACTTTTTGCCAACTCAATAATTACATCAGTCATATAATTAGACTCAATTTCACCGTCTTCAACTATAACAGGAAGCATTATAAAACTTTTCTTGTCTTGATGCACACGCAATGGTCTCATCGCAGTTTGTACAATATCAATTGGTGATGACTTTCTACCATTAAAAAACACTGCTTCCAACTCTGGAATATCTGTGCCAAGATTAAATACTTTTACATTGAATATGATCGTTGGTCTGTCTCTCATAGATTGAATTGCTTCTTCCTTGTCTCGTGCATTGGCATTCTCGGGCATCAAAATCACATTATAACGACCATCAAAATGTTTAATAAACTCTTCATAAAACTTTTTGCTAGTGTCATGTGAACCGGATGCAACCAATAGTCGTTTTATACCATGATCATTAATTGATTTAATCAAACCTTTGGAATAAAGTTCATATCGATGTGTTTCATTTAACTCTTCTGTATTTTCACATGTCACAATCAATATCTCATAATCATTAACAAAACCATCTTCAATTGCTTGACGACACGAATAGGTAAATCGGTCACCATAAATATCTTTATCATCCATCGACAAAATGTTCTCGTCATCGCCATTATAAATTCTCGGAGTCGCCGTTAAAAACACTGTATGCGATGTTGGAAAATCATCTTTACAAATCAATGAATTACGTCCACCACCAGTGGTAAGATGGGCTTCGTCAGCAAACGAAATTGTAAAACGAAATTGTTTATTCTTTTTCATTGCATTATAAATCATCTGTAAACTATTGTAAGTAGAAATAACAACTAAATCCCCAGACCTTTTGGTAATAACTTTTCGAATCTCATTCTCATCAGTTGTCAGCGTAAATGGTGATTCTGCCCCATCATCATCAAATTGACTTCCAACTAAAAGAAATTCACAATCAAGATATGTAGCAAAAACATTGTACCATTGACTGAGAAGTTGTAACGAAGGTGTCACAATTAACGCACAATACGAATCAGCAAAATTTGTCAAAAGATCATATGCACAAAGCGTCTTTCCTGATCCACATGCAGCCACAACTTGACACGCATAACTATAATTGTCAAACTCTTTCATTACAAATGGTCTCACACCATCTTTCACCCATTTTCTGGCTTTGTATGGAGGTGCTATTCTTTTTCGTGGAACTTCGACACTCTTGATCGAACACAATGGAGCATTGAGTTTCATAAATTCCCAATTTGTTTTTTGTAAAGTGTCAGAAAGAATATATTTGAACATTTCTTCATTTGGAAGTGTATTACTTTTCTCAATCACATTTGAAAATAAATAAAGATGCTTCAGGCTTTTATTTTTCTTCACGACCAGTGCATCAATTGCCATTCCATAAAAAACAGATCTTGTATGAATGCATTTACTGTTTGACCTCCATTTCACTTGAATAAGTGACACTTTCCCATCTGTATGCACTATCACAGCATCTGTCCCCAAATCTTGTTTCGGAAGACCTAGATCAACCAATTTCTGCATACAATCTTTTGTCAACGAGTACGAAATATACTCTTTCACTTTGTATTGCTTCCTATGAACTTTGAAATACATTTCAGCAAAAATTTCCCGAGCCATACCCAAATCACCTCTCGTAAAATTTTGTCTCTTAATCACATTTTCGTACTCCAAATACGATGATGATGCCATTATAGCATTTCGCACAAATTTCTCCAAACTTTGAATTGACGGTTTGATAACAAAATTTGAACATTTGGGACAAATCTTTTGATGACACAGTTTTTCAGGTTTAATAGAAAACACCCCTTGGCAATGTTTACATTTAAACTTTATGATTCGTTTCGACTTAGTGGTAATCAACTGTTTTGTCAGTGATTTCTTCACCACCATATCACAAAGGTCAGGGTATTTTTTCCACAGAATATTTGTTTTCATTTCAGAATTGTTAATTCTTTCTGAAAACAAATAAATATTTCAATTTTCTCACACCCATTCTTTCTTCATTAGAAATGTTCCGTCATTTCTAAACCATTTCCACGCTCCAATCGGACGTCCATGATCATACTTACCAATAAAAGTTAAACGACCATTGTCAACACTTCTCCAAATCCCGTGTCGCTTTCCATATTCGTCATAATTCCCTTCCGGTGTTTCCATCATAAATGATGAATCAAACTCTTCTTTAATGGTCGTTGACAACCTCCTGTGCAATTCTTCGATTTCTTCGTGACTCAAATGTTGTGGAAGTATTATATATCCATCTTCCAAACCCAAGTCAATATCAAGACTCGGAAATTGCGTAAAACAACTTCTTCGTCCAAAAAGTTCACCACCCTTGGTCAAATAAACGTGACCGTTGTTTTCAAGAACATAGACCATGTGTGATTCTCTATTCTTCTCGTCATAAAGTTCTAGAATTTCTTGTTTAATCGTTTCCATCTTTGATAAAGTTATTTTTCTCTCACAAACTTGACAAAATAATTCAATTTTTCAAAGTTGACACGCAAAAAAGGCCTCACCTACTTTCAATAAGTAAATGAGGCCTTTTTGGTTGAATTTAAGTATTTTGACACAAATAATTCAATACACTTTTTACTATATTTTTATCTGCGTAAAACCACTCTGTTCCTTTTGCAATGCTAAACTTTCTTCTCAACATTCTTTTTAAACCCAATTCCACATTGTGCACATCATTTACACTATATATCAATATTTCCTCACTAAGTCCTTCTTTTCTTTCATGTTCATCAATCCGTTTTGAAAAATGACGGTCCGTTTTTCCAATTTTTCACAATCAGAATAGTGATTTGGTTATTCCAACACATGTAGAGATGTTCCTCTCGTTCTCTATAGTATTATTTAGTCAAAACACGTTCTATGGAATAATGCAATGATCTTATTAATCCCACTATTTTTCTTATTTTTATCTTGTATTCGTAATCACAATTCATTGAACATTTTTCAACAATATTTAACCGTTCTTTTATTCCATCAACAATACGTCCAAGATCCAACATATTTGAACCATCAAAATCTTTCAACTTTCTGAAATTAAAAAGAACATCATTAACTTCTGAATTTCTGTATCCATTGCGTTCCATATCTCTAACAGAATTGTCTAATTCACGATCAATCAATGGTTTTATTTTGTTTAAATCACGTTTTATATCTTGTGTATCATCCTCTTGTGTATCATCCACTGCCGCGGCCGCGGCCATTGCAATAGACAACACAGGATTCAAACCACCATATCCCAAAACGTTTAAATATTGTTGAAAAACCTCATCATATAAGTTTTGTTTTTCATTATCTTTGTTATTTTTCAATATCTCAATCACTTCTTCGTGTTGTTTGCATTTTGTTTTCAATTCTTTGATATGTGTTTCAAGTGCATGATTTCTGTCAATCGTTTCTTCAACATTTTTTGCCAATGAAAGACTGAAACTCTTTGTTGTCTTCATTGTTTTTTTCAATTGATCTATTGTTTCTTTGTCCACCACATAAGGTTTTGAATATATCGTTCTTTTAATTAAATTACATAACACTTCAAATATAAAAACAGGAAGAATAAAAAGTTCGTCGTTGTTGTTCATATTTCCATTTCCATTATTTCCACCCATTCTTCCATAATTTGATAAATAAAATACATTTGCATTATAATCTGATATTCGGCAGACAAATATAGTCAAAATTTCACCTTCTTTCGGTGGATTACTTTCAAATTCTTTTTCTAATTGAAAATTATTGTATATTCTATTAGACCCCACATCTTCATGTATTTTTGAAAAAACGTTTGAATCAGACAATGAATAAAACCCTTGACATCTAAAGTAGTTACGATGTTTGTTGTTGTTCAATTCTATGCTGTTGTAATTGTAAAATTCGATATTCATTCTAAGAAATTTGTAAATGCACAAAAAGAATGTTTTTGAAATCAATTTTTCTAACAAATTGTCGAATTCACAATGTAAAATCGATTCAATTAAATTTTTAACTCTTATAGTTAAAAATTTGTCACTCCGTTCCAATAAGTAAATGAGGCCTTTAATAGTTTGTTAAGAACTTTAAAAATTTATTTCTTTTTCTTAGTATTGTTCTTGTTCACCAATCTTTTTAACTGAGTTGGAGTTGTTTTCATGGTATGAACTGATCCGTTCGCGTATTGTTTTTTGACTGTGATAACTGGTTTACCAGGAGATGGTTTTGGTGGCATTGTGTTTACAATAAACTTACCTATTAAAATAATAAAATCAATTTTTACTAAATTTGTGATGAGTCAATGAAGTTAAAAGATTAATGTTGGTTAACATTCTTGTGTGATTTGATAAGTGTCAATAACAACTCTTCGGTGACATCTTCAATATTCAACTCTTTTTGAAGGTGTTTTGCAAGTGATTTTTGGTAACCCGACATTTGTTACAACACATTTTGTTTTTAATTCTGAAAGGAATTAAAAACATTAATTTCTACGGTATTTTTCCTCCGTGTGTGAAAAATTTAAACATCACACATTTTGTCATTTTTGATTTTAATGTATTTTCTCATTTCGTCTCCAAGTTCATCATATTTGTTCATTAAATTAATTCCTTTACACGCATGGCTCATTTGTGTAACGACCTCAAGGAATTTATCATAATCCGAACATTCACCAAATACATCTATCAACGTTTTCAAATATTCTTCATCGCTTTGCCCATCTACTTTATCATGTTTTTCAGATAAGAAGGAACGAATCATTTCAATTTGATCCTTCACAATTTCTTTATACTGTGTCTTCCAACATTCATCACAAGAACTTCCTTTTATTCTTTCCAGATAATTACTTGGATGTTTGGATCGTCCAATATAAAATTTACAACAACGATTACATTTTTTTCCCACAATTCTTTGCCCATCCTTTAATTTTCTATTTTTAATCTCTTCATACGTGTAATCTGATAATATGGCTTCACATAGGATTTTTCTTTCGTAGTGTTTATTAATATTTTTGAACCGTTCACCACATCTGAGACAAACACTCATTTGTAATTTACAATCATTCTTTTAATGCATCAAAATCATATTATAATCTTTCCTCCGTGAGTTTTCAAAACCTCTCTACGACCATTGAAAATAACTCTCCTAATTTCTGAAATTATTCTGTTATAATACGATCGATCTGTTTCATCTAAACCGTCACTTAACTTTATGTAATTCTTCTCAATCCGTTTTCCCATAGCAATAGAATCAAGTTCATCATGAACTTTATCAACAGCATCATCTAAAATACTATGAACTCTATCAATTATTTCTTGTTCGTTCGCAACCACCCATCTATCTTTTTCTCGTGAATATGTTGAAAATTTTGTTCCAGATCTAATATCTTTCAAATGAATGTTATGATTAGATTCATTGTTAATCCATATAGTTTCAACGAGATAGGTTACAATTCTTTTAGTACTTGAAGCTGTTCTGAGTAACTTTTCGATATATTCTGTATTTACATCATTTAGATCTTCTTCACCAAAATAGTTAACATTCAAATCTTCTGTCTTTTCTTCTGTTTTAATAACCATACACACATGTTTTCGATGTCTATAATAACTATTTTTGAAAGAAAATTCTTTCGAACAATTTTCACATTTGAATTTTTTAGAGGAAGTAACATTTTCAATTGGCTTTTTGTTACCATTTTTGTTATCAGATGTTACTTCCACCATCTTCATGGCTAAAAATTGTTCAGTAAAATCATCAAAATTCTTTTCTATCTCCTCGACAGTTGCGTTTAAAAATATTGGTTTACATATTCTTTTACCATGAAGATGGACTAAAAGTTTGCATTTATAAGGGAAATCTTTACCACATCTAACACAATAAACTACCATATTATTCTTTTCCAACAAAATATTTTTACTAATTTTACTACAATTTGGTAAATTTAGTAAGTAACATCAAAATGTGTGTGTGTTAAAATTGACACTGAAAATTAGTGTAAAATATTGAAAATGTAATTACAGATAAAACAATGACAAAAATTGTTTTGGAGAAACGTTTCTTCTGTAATTACATTTTTTGACAGCTTTGTTTAAAAATAAAATTTTTAAATGTAAATGACTTTTAATGTCAGAAACTGGTTACATCTACGTGTTGAGAGAACGTGAATTTGTCAGACTCAACGAAAATGTCTATAAAATTGGTATGACCATTATGTATGATCCAATCAAACGAATAAAACAATATCCTAACAATAGTGAGTTGCTTTTTATTATGAAGACTGGGTATCTTGAAGGTGATATAAATCAAATATTAGCAGTTGTGTGCAGTCATATGTTAAACACTACATTATCTGAAACGGTTATACCATCACAAAAGACAAACATTGATGACATTGAAAAATGTTAGCAAATGTGAAACATTTCAGACAATCCACAACATTCTTTTTACGTCTGAACTCAACACTGATAATAATGAGAGATGTTTAAGAACATTGTTTAAACACTTTGGTATAGATACAACGAAGGGTGGGTTTAATCCGTGTGGAAATTTAGTAATTTTAGAAAAATTAACCACAGATTTATTGGTATCACAAAAAGAGATATTAGAAACACTGTCAGGACGTCATATTAATATTTCAGATGATCCAATTAAAATTGTAAGGTCAATTCTCTTAAAATTCAGTATAGGGTTTGAAAGAAAACAAAAGGGGAAGTGTAAGAAAACAATTGGATTTACTCTCACTGACAGATATGGCATTTGGAGTAATATGAAAGAAGAGATTTAAATTCTTTCATCATCACAAATTTTACTTTGAGTGTTATCAAAGTAAAATCAATTAAAAATGGTTTTCATAATCGTTTTCAACATTGAATTTGGATTTCCTTCAAAATATTCTCGCCCAATATCCTTACGTTGTGTAAATGTTTCACATAATATAGAACAAAGAATGGTTTCAATATCTTTGGGATTTTTGACTTTTATTGTCAACCAAGTTTCGCTATCTTTTGGATATTGTTTAATTCTGTCATTTGGGTTATTCTTTTTGGTCATTCCTATTTTATAGACGTTTTGTTTGAAATTTAAAAATTCTCTTTCCCTCAACAAATAAATGTAACCTATATCCTCCGAATCTTCCTCTGATTCCGTTTCTAATTCATCATCGATTTGGA
>Ga0100380_10007246_pt1 | contig 11135 bp, 3 predicted proteins | sample CryGeymeta201504_FD_80417 | JGI IMG/M metagenome (GOLD analysis project Ga0100380, IMG submission 80417) | Groundwater microbial communities from Crystal Geyser aquifers in Utah, USA - Crystal Geyser metaG 2015-04 | ecosystem: Environmental > Aquatic > Deep subsurface > Groundwater | place: USA... | reverse complement strand
TAGGGAAATAAGACTATTAATAAGCATATTTAATTATAATAATATTATAAATAAGATAATATTAAAAAACTATATTAGTCAGTAGCATTTGTTGAGAAGTAAGTTATAAAAGAAATAACTTTTAAAGAAGAAATATTAACTATGAGATTAGAATAAATATATTAATTAATACAATAAACTAATAGTATAAATATATAAACTTAAACTTAATATAATTATATAGTTATTAGTAAAAACACTATAGTAATAATATTATAATATTATTATAATAATAAAAAAATATATTATATTTATTATAATCTTTAAAAATAAAAAATATATTAAGCTAAGTTATCAAAATTATTTATTTAATAGCATTCTTAGACTTGATGTGCTACATTGATCTTTACAAACGATATCTTCACATAAGGCTTTCTCATGACCGCATGAAATTGTTTTTGGGCAATTTTTAACATCACTTACACAGACATTATTTGAGCATAAAATACTATTAGGGGCATTGCATGTTGGTAAAGGTCTGCAGTATATTTCATTGCTGACACATTCTCCATCTGGGCATACTACTTGACCAGCTTTTGAGCAGGTTATTGTACTAGGACAATCTTTTTGATTAGTAACACAGCTTTGATCTGTACATCTAATATCATTTATTCCACATGTTTCATATTGAATACAATCTTTATAGTCTGTTCTGCAAGATAAGTCTGGACACATGATATAGCCGATAGGGCAAACTCTTGGACTGCTGCATTCTTTTTCGCTTTTTCTGCAAATACCATCTGGGCATCTATGAGGAGATTTTGAAGAAATATTTTTGCTAGTAAGACAATTAATTGGGAGATTGAAAGGACATAAAAACTTCTTGTCGTCGTCAACACATACTTTGGTAATAGGGCATTTGTATTGACCTGTTTTGCAATCGCAATCTTTTTGAGAAGCAACACAGCTTTCTTTATTAGCATCTAATTCTTTAACCATACATGAGAATGGGGTCATTGGAGGACATGAATTTTTTGGTACGATACAGTCGAGGTTGGTTTTTTGACAAGTTTTGTTAGGACATAAAATTGGAGTTTCACCTTCGCAGACTTTTGAAGTTATTTTTTGTTTAATACTGGCAGTTCCATATATTTTTGATCTTAGAGTAGGAATTATTTCGTATTCTCCACTAACTTGAGGTATAAAGATAAGTTCATAAGTTCCATTATTGAGGTCTTTTACTGAACTTTTGACATCAGTTGAGATTTTAAGAGCTTCGACATATACTGTGACAATTCCGGCAAATGCATCACCACCTTTTCCAACTTTGTTATTGAATTCGTCATAGCAATTTAGAATAAGAGTTGCTTGATCTCCGGTAAAGGCTGAAACAAGTTTAGATGTATCGATATTAGGGAAGAGAGTTGAACATTCCCCTGGAATGACTACTAGACTATTTGGACCATTTCTAGTATTAATTTTGAAATCTTTGTTATCTGCAAAGCTGTAATCAATGCTGTAAGGTTGACTTTTTCTTAAAACCATGTTAAATTCCAAAATTCCGTTAGCATATTCATCACTTTTTAGTGAATATTCATGTAATTCAGTATCAGTGTCTGGTTTTATAGTAATAGTATGATCGTAACCTTGAACATTTATCTTAAGTTTATCTCCGATTTTTTCAGTTGTTGGGTTCATGTATTTATCGTGAGCTTCAACTTTGAATGATAATTTCTTTCCTGCTGGGATAGACATGGAATTAAAGTCATCGGTTATTGTCCAAGTTGAAATAAATTTGGTTACATCCAAGATATCGGGAACTAATTTTTGGATCATAGGAGTTTTCTTTCCATTAGCTTCTGGAATAACTTTAACTTCTTCATCTCCAGCAATTAATTCAACTGAATAAGTTCCTAACTTGATATAGTCTTCGTTTTTAGAATCAACAGAATAGTATTGGATACAGTCTGAAATAATATTTCCTGAAGCGGCTGGTTTTTCGGCATCAGTTTTCTCATTTTTAATGAATTTATATGTTACGCATTTTCTTGTTGACTCTTCATCTTCTAAAGGTCCGCATACTTTTGACTTAAGAGGATAAGTAAATTCATTATCGACACAGAATTTATTTACGTCATAAAGGAATACTCTAAAATCAAGTTTGTCTCCAGCTCTCATTTCTAATAAGTTGTTGCTTCTAAATTGTGTTTCAAATGGATTAGGATCTGATATAATGAATGTTGAGATTATTTCTGTGAGATCAAATTGAGTTTTACCATCATCATAGTATATGACCAATTCAGCTTTTCTTGGTGGATATTCAGGCTTAGCATAGACGAATTTATAAGTAACTCCATCTTCTAATAAAGATTTTTCTGTAACAACTGGTTTTGAGTCTCTTTTTAAGAAAACTAATTTAACAAGATCATTATTTCCTTCATAGGCATTGTTATATTCATCAAATAAGTTAAGTTCAAAGATCATTTCTTTATTCCACATATGTTTAGGAAGAGGTTGTTGTACAATCTTAGTGTTTTTTCCAGAAGGTTTTTCACCTGGGTTAACAGTAAATTTGATTAATTTAGGTACTTTTTCATCTTTTCCGTCTCTTTTTACTAACATTTGGATACTAAGAGGTGCTTTTTTATTCATCTTAGTTGAGGAAACTGTAATGGTATATACTCCATATGTTGTATTTGGGGTTTTAGAAACATCACAAGTAAATGTTGTATCTTCTTTAGATAATTGGCATTTAATATTTTCGAGTAAAACATCATCATTGAAGATTAACTCTTTTTTAGTTTTTAAGGAAAGATCATAAGTGGCTTTAGATCCAGCAAAGATTTCAACTGCATCAACAGTTAAATGAGAATTTTCAATTACATAGTCACCATTTCCATGACCTGAGTCATCAGTATCTGTAAGAATGGTTACAGGATATTCAACATTGAAGACTTCTTTTGAATCAACATTGGTTACACTGAAGTTTAGTTTATATTCAGTTCCAGCAATTAGGTGATTATAAGCATGCATATTTTTGTCATTCATTTCATATGTATAAGATAATTTGCTAGTTAATAAAGCAGTGTCTAATACAATTGGGTCCATATCTAATCCAGAAAGAGTTGGTAAGGTTGAAAACTTAAGTTTATCACTATCAATTTTTGGGATAACATTTTCGAATTGATCTCTGAAGCTAAGACTTCCGTTGATTTTAATTTTGTTATGTCTTTTAATGGCTTGTCCGTTAGGAATCATTTCTGCTGAGATTTTTCCCATAGGGGTCATGTAAATTGCGGTTTTCTTTAGGTCAGCTGGTCCGGCAAGAACATTGGTAATGCAATTTTTACATTCAACAGCTTCGTTGCTAATGATTACATTCCATACATTTCTATCTCTTTCAGTGAGTACAACACTCATAACAACTTTTGCGTCTTTAACAGAACTTGAAGCTTTGAAACTTTTGTTTGATTCTGTAATAACATTTGATTGGAAGTTTGTAATAACTTGTTCAGCTGGAATTACGTTTTTATTTTGATCTCTTGGGGTAATTGATAATAATGCGTTATTCCCAGCAACTATCTCGTTTGAATCTAAGGATAGAATAGTCATTTTGTTGTTTAATGATCCTGGTAAGTTCAAGTAGTTAATAGGAAGTTTCATGTATTTTTGATCAGCTGAGAATATGTATTTTCCAGCTAAGGTTGCAGGAACTGTGAATGAAAGTAATCCAGTAAGTACTTCTTTTCCATTTGTAAAATCTAAAACTGATTTATCAGGAGTTTCAACAGTTAATTTGAGTAATTCAGCATTTCCTGAACAGATGTTTTGATAAATATCTTTGCATTGAACTTTAAAGAACAAACTTGTATCAGCATTTCCAGTTTTTAATACATTGATATCAGAACTTTTGTTACTTGCATCTAAGTATTCTGGAAGAATAGCACATGAATCAATATCATTTGGACTAACATTAAGTTTAGGTGTAAGAGTTTTGACTTCTACTCCATTTACAACAATTGTGAAAGGGTATGCGAATCCTGGTGAAGGGAAGTTATTTGCTTTTTGGCTTGTAATATCGATATAAAATACTCCTTTTTTACCAACTTCTTTAGATGTGAAAGCAAATGTCTTGTCTTCAATGTTTGGTTTTAAGGTTACTTTGTGTCCAGATTCATTTCTTCTCATGGAATTTTCAGTTCTGAGCTCAACAATGATATGGCCAGATTTACCAGCTTTGAAGCTAAGATCTTCTTCATTAATATTAGTTTTTTGAATATCTAATGGCTCATTATCGGCATCACTATCCTCACTTGAACCAGCTAGATTCATCTTCTTTGTTAAAGTTATTTTTTCATCGGTTTTAGTAAAACTAATGATGTAGTTTCCTTTAACTAAGTTCTCCCACTTGTTTGGATTTTTGTCAGTAGTATCTTTCTTAAATTCAACATAGGCTTGATTTTTAAGTCCGAGATTTATGTTTACTAAGAAAGACTTTTCAGGATCAGCTTTGTCTTCAGCAATAACAGCAGTAAATACATCGCTGTTTTCAATTAAATTGATTTTATTTAAGAATTTATCTCTTGGAGAGATTCTGAAAATTGGGTCAGTAGTAACGTTTGGTTGTGAGAACAATCCAGTTATTTCTTCTAGTTTTGTAAGTGTTGGGTTAAATCTTTCAATTAAGAAGTTTTCATATACAGGTACATTTGGACTTACTGTTGTCATAGCATTTGAACTCTTAATAACTTTGTCTTCTCCTAATGTTGCTTTGAAGAAGTTATCATCTCTTCTGGTTAAGGTAACTTTAAATACAAAAGCGTTCTTTGAGTCATATTTCTCAATACCAGCTGAAAGAATTTCTTGGTAGGTTGACATTTTATCTTCAATAGTATATTTGTAAGCTAATTTGTATGGATTTGCTTTTAATCCTGAAGGATCTACATAATTTCCGTTAAAGTCGAATGGAGTAATGAATACTTTTTCTTCATTTCCGGCTGTGGATTTATAAGGTGCAAAGACAACTGAATTTTTTTCATGTGGTACACCAGCAGTTACAGCGAATTTAACTGGTTTGTTATCATTCAAGAATTTGGTTCTAAAAGTGTAGTCTCCAGATAAAATTGGATTAACTGTAATAAAGTAAGTAAGATCTTGATTTTTTACAATTTCAGAAGATAAAACTAATGAAGCTGAAGGGGCAATAAATTCATAGTTGATATTTTCTTTAATGAAATCACAGATATTATTAAATTGATCAAATAATCTAAGTCCGATAACGAAGGATAAATCAGCATTTCCAATTGGTAGAGTATCAATTTTTGTGTGGCTTACATCTGCAGTATTGACAAATTCTCCTTTAACTGGTGCAGCATTCATAACTTCGTATGGAAGAATGACTGATGTACACATAACCCATTGATCATCGAGCTTTAATCTAAGTTGAACTGTATTTTTATCAGTAGCAATATATTTCTTTTGAGAACTTAATTTGATTTTATATTGTCCTGGTTTTTCATAAGCTTCAATTGAGTAATCATATTGTTTGGAGCTGTCTTCTAATTTTCTGAAAATTTGAATATTATCTGAAGGGGTAATGTATTCATAATTGTGTCTTTTTCCTTCTTTAGTTCTTAGTTCGACAATGAATGAGAAGTATTCACCAGCTACAGTTTTAATGGCATCTACACTAAAGTAAGTCTGATTAGCATCTATTGGTGCGTTACTTGCATCAGAGTTATCTGGTCCTCCAGTAAGTTTTACATCATAGACTTTATCGAGTGTTTTATCTCCATCTTTGTATGAAATAGTGAGTTTGTAGGTTTTTTCACTGATTAAATATAACCATTTTCTTCTGTTAACTTCACCGTCACAAGTTGAAATTTCGAAGTTTGTTTTAACGTTTTTAACACAGAGATCAAGAGATAATACACCTACTTCTTCGAACTTAGCTGTTAAAACCATATCAGAAGGAACTGATTTATATCTATTAGTATACTTATCGGCTAAATAAAAGTTGAGCTTTGGAGCTTTTCCGTGATCCATGATGTTAACTGATTTTTCTAAATATCTTATTTCTGAATTATCAGTTCCGCCAATGTAGAGCTCAGAAAAGTCATATGAAATAGGAGCATTTGTAATAATTAATTGACAATTTAAGCAATTTTTGAATCTTGTGAAGGATAATTTTCCAGCAAAGTTATTTTCTCCAGCTTCTGTTAAGGTCATTCCATATTCAATTGCACTAGTTCCTTTCTTCTTTTCGGTTATGGCAGTTTCTCCTTGAGTTCTTGATTGTTCAACTAAAGCGCTCATTTTAGTATAGTCGTCATCAGTTAAAGTTGACATTGGGATTAAGTTTCCAAATTCATCAACAGGTGTTACAAAGAATGATGCTTTCTCTCCTGCTATCATTGTATTGTCTTTATTCATTAAGTTACCGAATGATCCAACTGCTGATGCTGGTCCTGGTCCGAAAGTAATGGTATATTTTTGACCTCCAAGTAGTGTTGAAGTTAAAGTAACAACACCTACTTTCTTTGAAACAGTTCTTAATCTAAAGTTACTGTAGTAAGTTTTAGCTGAAATTTCAAGTGGGTCTCCGTTGCTATGTGTTAAGCTAAACAAGCTTACAATTCTATCAATTGAGAATTTTGATTTATCAAATACTTCCATTACAATATTTCCATATTTATCATAGGGGAAGAATGTTGCCTCATGAGTTTTAGTAGTAACTCCTGCATTAAGAATATTTTTCTTATCGTCATCTAAACTGCTAGGTAATATAGTAAATGATGCTAAATCTGCATTGTTAACTATTAAGTTAAGTTCTGAGCCGACTTTGTTAGAATTTTGAGTAATTGTAATTAACATTGGTTTTTGTTGATAAAATGCTTGTGTTGACATTACTTTAACGATAAATTGTCCAGGTTTAGCTCCAGTTTCAAGGGAAATTCTGAATTTATCTCCTCCTAGTCCACTACTTTCTTCAAGGTTGAATGTTTTTAAATCTTGTTTTTGGTTACATCTAAGATCATCCTTGGTTCTTAGTTCGAAGTTGAAGGAAATTTCATTTCCGGCGATTGATGTTTTGGTGGTAGCATCAAAAACTGTCTTACTTAATACTGCATCTCCATTACCAGCATCTTGATCTCCTGCAGTTCCTAATAGTTTTAGAGGGTATTCTAATTCTTTTTTGCTGGCTGAGCTAATTACTAAGAAATATTCAAAGCTACTTGGAGCGGCATTAAATTTAGCTATACTGGCTGCATCTTTGAAGTTAAAGATTAGTTCATTAGTGTTTTTCCAGTATTGAGTTAGGTCTAATGAAAGGTTGTTTTTGTTATCAACAATTTTTGCAGAAATAACTGTACTAGGGTCAACATATTTTAATTGAACTTTTTTTAAGTCGAAGAAGAACATACTGAAGATTGGTTGTTCAGAGGCGTTTTTAATCACAGCGCTAGTATTAGTGTAGATAGTTTTGGTATTGCTAATAATCATATTCATTAGAGAGTTGGGGTAGCTAAATGTGCTGTATTCAACATTGAAAGAGCAGTTAACGGTACATCCTATAGCTTTATCGTTGTATACAATTGAAAGAATGAATTTTCCGACTTTGTCTACTATAACATCGTTACTTAGGAAGACAATACTTTCACCTGAAATAGAACTTTTAGTAAAAGAGTCAATTACTACATTTGAATCAGCTGAATTTATTGCTTTAACTGAAATTTTTTTAAGTTCGCTGTTCATAAGTGCTGAGTCAGATTGAATGAGATTGTTGTACTTATCTCTTAATACTAATAATATCTCAGCTTGTTTACCGTATTCTACTGTAGCAAGTCTAACTGTTGAGTATGACATAGAAATACTAACTAATCCTGGAATTTTTGAATAAGTATATGTAATTGGGGAACCTGAGTCTCCTTTCATTGTTACTGAATAATTTCCAGCATATTTGTAGTAATCAAGTAATTTGTAGTAGTTTGATTCAAATTGTAAGTCCATAGTTTTGTCATCAAATCTAACATCATGTTTAACTCCGTTGATGAGGACATCTAAAGTAAGTCCAAGGTATTTGTTAGCTGGAGTAGGAACCAAATTTAATAAGGAGTTATATTTGTCGTAACCTGTGTTGTAGATAACTGGAACTAAGTCTGCATTTGTAGATACTAATTGAAGTTTTGATTTATTTTCAAATCTGTTATTATCTTGACTTTCGAACTTAGCAAAGAATGGATTAGGAACAACTTTGAATTTTAAGTCTGAAATAAATTGTGTTCCGTCTAATTTGACTGACCCAACGTTTTTATCACCTGTATCGGTAGTCTTAATTTTTAAGTAGTAATATCCTTCAATTTCTCCGTCGATAATGTAAGCTCCTGGAAGGTTGAAACTAAATCTATTTTTGTCAATTCTGTAGTTGAAAAGATAGCCATCTTTGCTTCTAGTTTTAATTGTGGCTAATAAAGTGTCGACATTTGATTCAACTATCAAGTTTGAAGCAGCAACATAGGTTGTTTGGGAAGCAAGCATATCATGAATACATACGAGTTCTCCTCCTGTATTTCCAGTTGGTTTTTGAATTCTAATAGTATTAATAGTTCCTTTATAAGAAATTTGTAACTGGTATTCTGGAGTAGACTTCTTAATCCAACTATAGTCATTTACTGAAAAGCCGATGTAATTGTCAGAACCGGAGTTAACCCATCTTACATTAACTGCTTGTTTGTAAGTTACGTCATGGACATTGAAGATAGTAGCAGTCATTTCGTTAATATTAAAATTGAAATATAAATTTTGTTTGTTTACAACTGTTCCATTGTCATCAACAAAGGCTATTTGAGTTAATAATGGTTCAGTAGCAGTCATTAAAGTAACAGGAATTTGATCTTTTGCAATCCATCTATTTTCGGCAAAGCTGAAGGCTTGAATTTTCTTAGCATCTTGTGCGTTGTATAAACCGTTGAATGAGTTTAGACTTGAAGGAATATTTTCCCAAGCTCCTCCATTTTTCATAAATAACCCAGCAATTTGAATTTTTCCAATGGTTGTAGCATTCATTGTGCATGAAAATCCATCAGTAGTTATTCTAGGGCTGTTGTCGTTAGCTAAATTCTTTCCACTGAAAGTTAGATTTGCTCCTGAACATGTTACTTTTAGATTGTTGCTTAATGCTCTTTGCATATCAATTGAGTTTCCAAAGCTGTCTTTTAAGTTACAAGTAAAGTTAACACTTCCCCCTGGGACTTGAATATCTGGACTTGAGCCATAACCAGTAATAGTACAAATAGATCTTGAAGCATTTGGTTCAGCTGAAACTAAGTTTGCATATATAATTGAAGGGAATTTTGGAGAAGAAATTCTGTATAAACCAGCGACGCATACTGAGAAATCTATTCTCCAATTTTTGTTTGGAAGTTGGGTACATTTTAAAAATTCAGTGTATGATTCACTTCTTGCATCTAATGCTAAATCATAACAGTTATATAATGACTTTGTGTATTGATTATCAAAGTCATCAACTAAAGTAACTTCGAAGGAAGCAGTTCTGTGGCCTTTGAAATAGTCAGCTTCATCTAATAATGATGGGATAAAATCTCCACTGTATGGTCCAGTAATGAAAGTCTTTCCGTCTTTAACGTGTGTAGCAGAAACAACTTTTATTTTTGTAAAGTTAGCAACATCAATATTGAAGGTTGATCTAATTGGTTGTCCATTCATGGTTGTAGTGATGGTATGACTTCCAATTGATCTACATCCTCTTACCTAAAAATTTTAATTTAATTTATATACCTCAGCTGATAAAGTGTAAATATCAACTACAAAAGGTCCTGCAATAGTACCGCAAGATGTAGTAACACTGATGTTATATTCATTCATTTCGCCAATCATGTGAGGAACTCTATCGTCTCTATTGAAGAAAGCAAAGCTTACGACAAGGGTTTCATTTGGAGCAGCAGTATTAACTTCTTGAGGGTTTTTTCTATCTCTTAGTAAATTAACTTTTGCTCTGACTGATTTATAGTTTACATCTTCGCAAATATAGGCATCTCTAAGTTCTAAGTCTCTGTTTCCTCTGATAAAACCAGAAAATCCTAAGTAAGCCCATCCGTTGAACTTTTCGATCATACTAACTTGATAATAGTTGATTGTTGTATCTCCAAAGTTGTATAGAATATAGTTTCCGTCATAAATTACGTTGATATCCCAAGTACATGATCTACATCTGCTATAAGTATTCTAATATTACTAATAATAAATTACAAATGGGAGTCTAACTTGTCTTGTAGCGCCACTTTCATAATAGTTGCATGTTGATTTAAAGCATGGATGGACTGACATAGTATCATCACCAATATCTCCTTCTCCTGAGTTTCTCCAAAAATCGAACTCTCCAACTAAAGCGTCATATATATCTAAATAACCCAAGGCACCACCGCCTCCTTTCAAGTAGTTAGTAGTCTTCGATAATGTCACAACAAATCCATCATTAGCCCATGCTGCAAAGCTGAAGCAAGCAGAGTCTAAATAAACAGTAAAATGTAGGTGGAATCTTGGTGATAAAAGGATTTTTCTATTGTACCATAATGCTCCTTCGACATCGTTTCGAGCAATAACTGCTCTATTATTGGTAGCAGAACCAAAGCGATTAAAATCATAAGGTTGAAGAGGAGTGTCTAAAATTAAAAAGAATTATTTACATCTCATGTTATTCCATTTACAGGCCGAGTTTACAAAATTAGAAGTTTGTAAAAATAGTGTAAGAATAAAAAGTTTTACGATTAACTTAGCTATTTTCATTTTTATATTATACTTAGTTTTTTAGCATGCCTTAAATAATAATTAAATAACAATATTTCTATTGCGTGGAGAATAATAAATTTATTATAAAATATTTAATAGTATTATATGTATTATAATTATAATATATATTATAATGTTATTTTATATTGTATTAAATTTTAAATGTTTTAATGAGGTATAGTTAGTAATATATAATTTGCTTTATTTAATGAAGAATACTCTTTTAAATATAATGTTATAAAACTATAACAGTTTTAGAGATTACTTTATGAGAAAATATAACTTTTAGTATATTATTTAATATTATATTATATAAATAATAATATTATACTAATAATATAATATAT
>Ga0100380_10007244_pt1 | contig 11136 bp, 7 predicted proteins | sample CryGeymeta201504_FD_80417 | JGI IMG/M metagenome (GOLD analysis project Ga0100380, IMG submission 80417) | Groundwater microbial communities from Crystal Geyser aquifers in Utah, USA - Crystal Geyser metaG 2015-04 | ecosystem: Environmental > Aquatic > Deep subsurface > Groundwater | place: USA... | reverse complement strand
TCCTTCGACAAGCTGGCAAAGTGCACTCGGCAGTGATCTTCGGAAAATTCCGTAATTACACCCGCAAAACACTGTTCGTCTTCCTCCATGTCTCGACTTACATCGCTGTCACTGCTGCTTTCAGAGTCTTCCTGATGAAAATTCTCTTCACCGGCACCGGCAGCAACACCAGGAATCATAACCAATACCTTGGCGCTAATCACCAGACCTTTACGCGTCATCGGTTTGGCCAGGTGCCAGACTTCCCGAGCCTTGGCTTGCTGCTTTGTCTTGCTGCCCTTGGATCGCAGGCGCTTCTTTGTTGGCACCTTTTTATTGTTGTTAGCTCCGGTACTGACCCTTCTTCCATAATCAGCCCGCTGTGTCGACGGAACTGGTGCCATCACCTCGACCCAAAAGTCCTTCATGCGCTTCTTGGTCGACCGGCTGTTCGTCTTTCCATTGCTGTTGTCGTTCCCGTTCTCGACCTCAGAATCACAATCTGATTCAGATTCAGAATGCAATTCTGGATGAGTCGCTTGGTAGTGTTGCATGCCCCAATCTCTGTAGGATTTGCGTCGTCGACTCGTCTTCTTTTTGTTCTCTTTACGGTACCTAGCCAAAAGTCGTTCCAGCCGAAACATATCAATCCGAACACTGTCCGGCCGACACATGCAGATCCGAGCTTGATGTCCAAAAGGAATCCATTCGGGAACACCAAAATTGGTGGCCTCTGCCACATTGAATCCCGTGTTGAATCCAAAGTGGTACGCATCGGGAATGGTAATCATAGCATCTCCTGGATATTGTACCTGAAAGGTGTATTTGATGCCTGCCTTTTTCAGAATCGCCGGACTGAGAAGATAGCGCTTGTGTCTTAGGAATTGACGACAATCTTGGTGGGCATGTGCATAGTAATGCTCGCATAGTGCTTCAAAGCGTCGAGCTTCCTGACCAGGAGCAATGGCGTACCAGACCTTGGGAGCTCCAGCATGGAGATAGTTGATACTTAATAAATTCATATCTTCTGTATGAACGCCAAAGACCGATGCCCACATTCCCATGTAAAGATAAGGAGATGTGACTCCTGGCAGATTGGGCCCCAAAAGCTGAAGAAAGCTATCCAGTTGACCCAAGTTCCATCCACTGGCAGGATCATCTCCAAAGAGGGATCCTTCCATATCCGCTCCGTACGTAGCTGGAGGCATTGTGGGACCAAGTCGCTTCCAGAATTTCCGTTCCATCTCTTCGATGGTTGGCATCTTCTTCTTGTTGTCGTCTTTTTCGTGTAGTTCATTTTCTTCTTTCTTATTTTCTTCATTAGATTCGACCGAATCAGCAACTGGTTTGGCTTGTTCCTCTTCTCCCTCACTTTTAGCTTCGTCGTTTCGGTTGCTGTTTTTGGTATTTCGACCCGATGGTGGAGCTGCTGCTGCTGCTGCTGCTGCTGCCTTCTTGACAGCCTTTTTCTTTTTGGGTGCTGAAATTCCCAGGAGTTGCTGTTCCATGTAGGCATCCGCCTCTTCCCGATAGGCTGCCAACGTAATGGGTCCTTGATCCATCATGGTATACTCGTAGACACCTCCAATACCCCGTACGCATTGTCGAATGGGATTAGGTATAACCAAATCACCGAGTTCTGTTCCTGCCTGCCAAACTGGTCCACGTCCCGTCCGGTCCTTGCCGATCTTTTCTTCCTTCCAAAAGCCATACGGCAGGGACACTTTGGCCATACCTTCGGCGTACAAGGTGGGTTTGGACGGAAAGCCGTTCGTGGAAAGTTCGTAGTCTTCAATGTAGTGAACCTTCACTAACTCTCCGCTCTCATTGACGGTCGGTCGCAACTCTTCGTACGGGACACGAGCAGCCTCTAGTACCACCTTTCGAACGTATTCCGAAAAGTTGTACTGTTGTAATTCTTCCAAAGTGGGTTTGTGAGCTTTGCAATAATGATGAGAGTGAGAACTCGATCCCACAAAACGTTTGCCGTCTTCTACATCTCGATTGGACGAGGCAGAAGCAGAAGCAGCATGAGCATGACTTGCCGCTGCTGTTGTGGTGGAAGGTACTGTTGTTGTTGCTGCTGCTGCTGCTGCTGCTGCTGCTGTCGTGGATAGAGCGGGCGTCCCGGAAGTTGCTGTGGGGTCTGCAGTACGAGTACTGGTAGTCGAAGCTGTCGTGGTTGTGACTGGCGCTTCTGTTGTCGTAGCTGTGGCTGGGGGCAATGCAGTTAATATGACGGGCGGAGTTGACAGCAAGGGCTTTGCGGCGGTAGTCGTGATTACCGTCGCTTCAGAGGGAGCCATGCTTATAGCTTTAAGGTATGTATGTATGATGTATGTAGTAGTAGTTCGTACTAGTATTGGTTCGGATTTGCTCCTTAGAGTACGAATTGTTAGGCAGTTAGGCAGGGTATTCTAGGATAGCTAGTATACCTCTTATCCAGGTTTTCGTTGAGCTAACTTAACTTCTCTCCGCTTATTAAGCTCAAGAAAGAAGACAAAACTAGAGAAAAATGAAGATAATATAATAATATTATGACTAAGATACCAAGTGGGATAAAGCACGACGTCTGTCGTTCTCTTCGGCCTTTGATCTCATCATCATCAGCCACAGTGGTCTTTCACTTTGTTCGTTCGTTTTTTGTCGAGAGAAATCCCGTGTGATTCGATGAGTGTATCGTCACAGCACCTTTTCAGTTGGCAGCCAGTTGCGTTCGTATTTGTCGACGTAAATCACCCGGGCTTTCAACATTGTGTACCACTGAACAACATCATTCCACGCGGAAGGATTTCAGATAACCCGATCTTTACTGCATCTGACATGTTGGATCTTTCGATTCATTTAAACAACAAATCCGTTCAACACCAGAAAAATAGTCGTCGTATGCTGCATTTCCAGACAAAAACACAAAGAAAACGAATCGTCACCATGAAACGATCCTTTCATTCATCTCTCAATATCTTTCTTTATTGCGTCCTTCTTCACCACAGTTTCTGCCATGGCTGGTCGTTTGTTGGACCTAGCAAAATTCAACAACAGCCATCACGGGCAAATTTGCCGACAGTAGCCCCTGCAACCAACGCGAACAGTCAACACCAGCCGGCAAGACTTCCATCATCTCCTATGAAAAATAAGCACATACAGCTGCAACGTTCCATTACAACGTCATTCATTGCTGCCGTATTCTTTTTTGTCCCAGTCTACTACGACTTGCACCCTGCATTTGCTGAAGGACGAACTCCTCCTGTCATTCAATCAGAATCGACGGATCGGGCATTACAATTGTCACAAAAATTAAAACAAAATCATGCTCGCATGTACGGTGCCTATTGGTGCAGTCACTGTGCCGCTCAAAAAGAAGCCTTTGGCAAACAAGCCTTTGAGGCTCTACAATATGTTGAATGCGGCAAAGGTGGTGAAAATTCGCAAGCCACAACACTGTGTCTTGAAAAAGCGATTTCTGGTTATCCTACGTGGGAAATCAAAGGACGGTTATATCCTGGTGAGCGAAGTCTAGACGAAATGGAAGTCCTCGTGAGAATGGCCGAGGCGTCACCTGTCGGCAACAGTAAAACGCCTCCCAAAATAGTAACGTCATCGTCGGATCGGGCTCTGGCCGTTGCCAACCAATTGAAAGATTTAAATACCAAACTTTATGGTGCCTATTGGTGTACTAATACCTTTGAACAAAAGGAATTATTGGGCAAGCAAGTGTTTGACAAGATACCTTATATTGAGTGTGGCAAAGATGGCGATAATTCGCAATTAGAGCTGTGCAAGCAACAGAAAGTGCAAGTCGTTCCTACCTGGCAGATCGACGGCGATATTTATCGAGGAGTTCAAGGATTAGATGACTTGGAATACATAATATCAGAAAGAAAAGGAAAGTCGGTGGTGGGTGGTGCAGGTTCGTCGTCGACGGTTTTTGCGGTAGCCGAGGATGCATCCACAGAAAAGGCGATCAAAGTAACCACGGCAGAAAGCAAAGAGACAGAGAAGCCAACACCCATTGTTCCACCGGAAGAAGTTGCCAAACCAGACTTGCCCAAAGTCCCCGTTACCAATATATCGCCATCACCGGCAACGGCAAGTCGAACTATAGTACTGGCAGAAAGGATAGGCAAGCTGCCCGAAACTCGCTTATATGGTGCCTCGTGGTGCCAGTTTACGAGACACCAAAGGGAATTGTTCACCAAAGAGGGCATGGACAAGATTCCCTATATCGAATGTAACGATCCTTCCCAAAGACAATTTTGTCGTAAAAAGGGAGTAAAAACCTTTCCTACATGGGAAATATTTGGAAACATCTATGATGCGAGGGAGTTTTCGTTGGATGAGCTCGACACGTTGGTAGAGCAGGCTGAGAAAAAAATGGTTGTTCCTCTTCCAACGTCCATGCCAGCAACAATGGTGAAAACGGCATTTTCTCAACCAGAAACCAAGAAGACGCCAGATCCTTCGCCGACGCCTGGGCCAGCGCTAGCACCAACGCCTTCAACACCCTTAAATGAGGTAACAATCAATGGAATTACATTCAAGATTACACCAATACCAAAGGTCAACGAGCCAGCAACGGCACCGACAGGCCCTTTCGCTACAGCGGATAAAACTGCTACCTTTCAACCACCGAACATAGAAGAAGCCGAATCCAAGGCCCCACCGGATATCAAGTCTGCTTCATCCAAACAAGGTCTGGTCCTGGCAAATCAACTTGAGTTGCTGAATGCGAAAATGTACGGGGCGTATTGGTGCTCCAACTGTGCCAATCAAAAAGAATTATTAGGCAAAGAGGCCTTTCGCATAATAGATTACGTTGAGTGTGCAAAGGATGGTGAAAACTCGCGAACATATTTATGCAAACAAAACGGCATAAGCTCGGTACCGACCTGGGAAATCAATGGGAAATTGCATGTCGGAGAACAGTCTTTGGATGGCTTGGAGGCGATCGTTAACGCCGAAATGGCTTCGTCAAAGGAGGGAACAAAGGAACAGCAAAACTCTCCTACCAAGACAGAGAGTAACGAAGCTACGGCTGCTACTGCTACTGCTAGTGCTGTCAAACCACAGACCAGAGAAGAAGAGGTAATTGAATTCGAAAAGAAGAGACGCGTAGAAGAAGAAGCTCGAGTCAAGGAATTTAAGGAACGAGAAAAAGAAAAAGCCGCCGATGCTGAAAAAGCAAAGAAAGCAGGAGAATTGGTTGCTCATGAGCAGAAACAAGAAGTGGCTGTCAGGGCTGAACCAATGAAGGAAGCCATTTCCGCTCTTGATATGTTGTCTGCGACCGACAAACAATCCGAAATTGCTACAGCAACTACTGTTGTACCCGACAATTCGGAAAGATTGCAAGCTCCACCCACTATTCGTACAACCTCGTCTGCCCGTGCCAACAAGCTGGCAGACAAATTGGAAATGCTGAACGCCAAACTATACGGAGCTTATTGGTGTGGTTTCACCAATGCTCAGAAGGAACGGTTAGGAAAGGATGCCTTTGACAAAATTCGTTACGTCGAATGCAGCAAAGACGGCCTGAATTCCGCCGTGAATAGATGTATTGCTAAAAAGATTCAAGGATATCCCACCTGGGAGATAAATGGCAAGTTGTTCCCTGGCGATCAAGACCTTGAAGAATTGGAAGCTATTGTAGAAAAAGAAAGTCAATACGAGGGACTGTAATAGATAGCTCGGTAAAAATATGGCTTTACAATGTGCACTACTCTATTTCGTATAATAATACTGTAGTAAGTAAAAGTACACTACAACACAGACGAGTGCATTAGTAGTTGGCTTGACGTTTCTGTGCGTGTAAGCAAAAGAAGACTAATTAATGATGCCACAATTTCAATATCGCAAATCAATATTCGATTACCAGCCGTTGCAAGGTTGCAATCAACAATCAACTCCTGCAGTTACAAGAGGAATCGCCATCATCGACAGCCGGAACAGATTGTCATAAAGTCGGACCAACTACGACAGCCGAATTAACTGTCGCTCACGACGACCCTCAAGTGAGTAATGAACACGCAGCTGTTGAAACTGAAGTAGCCTACTCGGGCAGTAATTGGTACCATTAGCTACTAGTAGTAGCTATTATTATTTCCTTGTCTTGACAGTATGAATCGAATCTATCGAATCTCTGTTTGACGCTGAAAAGCATTCTTTATTTGGCAACAATGTTGATGAGTACCAGTTACCAGCAGTACTCCTATTGGTAAGCAATACTAGTAGTACCATAGCTCTAGCTAGTAGCTAGCTACAGTACCTGGTAGAGTAGTAGGCAGTAGTATCGAATCTATTGAATCTTTACTGTTGTTGCATCCGTTAGAAATTTTAAGGTTTAACGTTGAAAGGGATTTTGTGACGGTTGAGTACATAGATAGAGTGCTACTTTAATACTGTATGAATCGTATCTATGGAATCTGAAAAGGTTGCATCCGTTAGAGCTTCTTAATAAGGTGACGTGGAAAAGCATTTTGCGATAGTTGACGAGTAGTAGTACTCCTTACCTACTCGCCTAGCTAGTAGCAGCTAGTAGTAGTAGTAGAGTACTAGTACTAGCCTACTACTACTGTACTACAGTAGTAGATAGTACGAGTAGAGTGCTACTTTGTTACTCGTACTACTGTACGATTTTTGCATAGTAGTAATACTGCGCAGTACATTAATTTTGATTGTTGCTCACAAAATTTGGTTTAGTTTTATCTTCGGCGCCCCCCACCCCCATCCTATTCCCGTCCCACTAAGAAAACGTAAACTTGCAAAAAAATGAAGCTTTCTTCAATTTTACTTCCTTGGCTTCTCTTTAAAGGAGTTGACGCCACCTTCTTTGCCAATTCCATCGAGCTAGAAGTGCTTGCGACAGTTTCTGCAACAGATGCAACTTTTGGAGGTTCAAACGCCGAGATCGGAGCGTACGATAAGAAAACCAAGCGCATCTTTGTCTCGAACGCGCAGTTCAATCGCATTGATGTGTGGGACATTACGGATCCGAAAACCCCCTCGCAGCTGAAAAGTATCCCTCTCTCGGCGTACGGTGCTGGCCCGAACTCGGTAGCGGTCGGAGCTGATGGCCTTCTGGCTGTTGCAGTCGAGAACGCGAACAAGCAAGCCAACGGCCGAGTTGTGTTCTTTGATACTTCGGACTATGATGTGGCAATTCAAAGTGTCGAAGTTGGTGCTCTTCCCGACATGGTCACTTTCACTCCTGATGGAAAGACTGTCCTCGTTGCCAATGAAGGTGAACCCGATGATGAATACGTAGTTGATCCCGAAGGTTCCATCTCGATTATCCATATTGATATCAGAGTCGAATCAGATGGTGGAAATTTCTTCGAAGTGAACACTTTGGGGTTTTCTGACTTCAATGGAAGGATTGACGAACTTCGCATGAAGGGTGTGAGGATTTTCGGTCCAGAAGCCACTGTGGCACAGGATCTTGAACCTGAGTATATCACAGTTTCCAAGGACTCAAAGTACGCTTTTGTTTCTCTTCAAGAAAACAATGCCATAGTCAAAATCGATTTAGAATCGGAGGAAATTATTGATATTTACCCCCTTGGGTTCAAGGATCATTCTCTTAGTAACAATGCGTTTGATGCAAGCGACAGAGACGAAGGCATCGTCATCAGCGCCTGGCCCGTTTTCGGAATGTACCAGCCTGATTCTATCAAGTCGTTTGAAATCCAAGGTAAAACATACATCGCCAGTGCCAACGAAGGTGATGCTCGTGACTACGGTGGGTTTGAGGAAGAAGAGCGCGTGGTAGACTTTGTATTAGACGAAACAGTCTTCCCTGATTATGAAGCGCTACAAAACGAAACCAAACTTGGACGTCTTGGGATCACCACTACATTAGGGTCAGTAAATGGAGATGACCAGACGGCTCTCTATGCCTTTGGTGCACGATCTTTTTCCATCTGGGATGAGGATCTCAACCTCGTGTATGACTCCGGCAGCGAGTTCGAAGTGCGAGTCGCTGCATTGTTCCCAGATGTTTTTAACACGAACAATAACAACAAAATCCCGGCAGACGGCTTTGATAGTAGAAGCGATGCCAAGGGTCCCGAACCTGAAGCTCTTGCCGTTGGAAAGATTGATGGAAGGACCTACGCCTTCATCGGTCTCGAGCGCACGGGAGGTGTCATGGTGTACGATATTTCCAACCCTGAGGAGGCTTCGTTTGTCGAGTACGTGCGCACTGAGGGGGATTTGGGCCCTGAAGGTATTGAGTTCATCTCGGCTGAAGACAGTCCTCTGAAAGAAGGCATGTTTAACCGCGTAGGCGTTCCCATGCTCGTGGTTACCAACGAAGTTAGTGGAACTACCACCATGTACCGCATCAACAGCAAGAGAGTTTGGCCTTGGGACGAGCGTTTCTCCAACCTCGACAATGCCGACCTTGAACCCTAAACGATAGTCGTTCTAGTTAGTAGAATTATGATTAGTGGTAACAGTGGTAAATGTTGGAACGATCTTAGTGCTAACAGTGGTAAGTGTTGGAACGATCGTTGGTTCATGATTCTAAAAATTGAGTAATTCTACGACGTGCACACTTTATGTACTCTAATATTTACAGTAGCAACAAATTAAGCCCAGGTGGACTACGGCAGTTTACCTTGTCTCCTATTAGGGACTATGATGGGACTCAGGAGTTAGGTCTTACTCTATTAGGTCGTGTGCCTACGCCTGCTTCCTATCCACACAGAGCCTCTAGTCTAGTCTATCCATAATATTCATATTTACTCTCTATTAGTCTCCACACTAGCTTTTTACGGCAGCATAGTAGTGATTGTAGTATTGTACCAGGTACCTGGTAGTAGCAGTACTACTGGGATAGTAGTAGTGCCAGTAGCTCTAGTAGATAGGAGAGTAATAGAAGTAGGAGAACGCTGGCTGACTTTTTATTACCTGGTACTACGTGATAGTACCTGGTACTGTAGTACCTTTCACTTCAAAGTTACCAGTACGTAGGGGGGTGGCGAATCTGAAAAAGACCCATCAATGACCGTGAATGACTCTAATTACGTCGATTGATTTGACAGGAAGCAATTCGAATGATGGGGCATATGGTGATTTATTTGATGTGATTCATCAGCAATCATATCTATCAGCATGAGTCATGAGTACAGAGTCTGCCGAATGACTTAGTTGTGTTACCTAGTATTTCACTTGCTTGTCTTCCTGAGGAGAGTAACTTTTGTTGTTGCTACATCCATTGATAGAGAGCCTTGAGAAACGATGGACGATGAGGAGGACGAGAGCATGACTCCCCAAGATGGCAGTCAGCAAGATTACTACCGGCAACGCCACGACCACAACCACCACCATCATCATCAGCGTCAAGAGGATGCCTACTACGAAGCACCGCAACCATCACAACAGCAGTGGCAGCAACAACAACAACAACAACAACAACAACAACAACAACAACAACAACAACAACAACAACAACAACAACAACAACAACAACAACAACAACAACAACAACAGCAAAGTCAAGCGGGTAGTAGTAGTATGACTGAAACCGAACAGCGTTCACGTCGCGAATCTATCAAGGAAATCATGGCGGACTGTTCGTTGAGTGCAGTAGAAAAACGACGATCCATTCAATCATTAATGGACGGTCGAAGACGATCGAGCAATGCAGGTCATTCCGTATCGAGTGGCGGCGGCGGCGGCGGCGGTACCGGTGGTGCTGGTGGAACCGTCAGTGGTGGTTCTGCTGATGGTCGAACAAGTTCCAACGAGTACGTTTCCACCATGGCAGCGGCTGCCGCTGCTGCTGCCGAATTTTATGACAGTAGTGACGATGATATGCTCGTGTCTGATGGCTCGAACGAACATATTTTTGTTGGTGACGAAAACGACGACGACGCTAAAAAAACTGCAACAACATATGAAACGACAAGCCAAAGATTATCATCCAAGCATTGATGTTAGCAGCGGCAGCAGCAGCCTGAATCCTTGTGATGCCGTCGCATCTCGCCGAGCTAGCAGCAGTACAGCAGGAGATTCGTCAGTTTCACCGCTTTCACAACAACTATCTTTTGGCTGCTGTGATCGAAGGGAATCGTTGGCTTCCAACAATAGTAGTCGCAACAGTCATCCATGTTCGAACGATTCCGCTAACAACAGTCGTCCAGGTGCCGCCGGTCGGTCCATGTCGTTGATATCGAAACAATTGGACAAGGATGATGCGAACAAGCGCTTTCGCAGATACGGTCGAGCTAGGTCTCTCCAAGACTTTGGAGACGGAGCCTTTGCCGCTGCAGCAGCAGCTGCTGCATCGTCCTTTGTCGAGAATGATCCGCGAGCCATTAACAAACGCATGGAAAAGTCACGACCCAAATGTGAGCACTACGAACGACAGTGCACCATCGTCAGTCCTTGTTGTGGACTGGCTTTTGGATGTCGCATTTGTCACGATGAGTGTCCCGTCTTACCTCCACCACTGGGGATGAGTCGACAAAAACAGTTCTACGATGACGAATATGATGATGATGGCGAAACGGAGCATTCATCCAATGAAGTAGTGGTCGAACAACACAAACATTCCTGCAATCAAATGGTGGATGATGGCGATGCCCTATGTTCCAAGCCATTGGCAGCAAAAGCAGCGGCGACAACAGCCCTGGGTGTCATGGGAAAGAAAATGAAAAACAAAGATCGACGCCGATCTATGCCCATTGATCTGGAAGAAGAGGAGACACACCACAATATCGATCGATTTGCTATTCGAGAAATTATTTGCAGAGAATGTTATGCTCGACAGTCCAGCAAGACGTATGTATATTATCATCTATTTTATGTCTTGATTTGATTTGATTTTGTTCGGTAACTGATTGAATTTGTTTTCAAAATCTTTTGCTGTTTGTTTTTATTGAAAACTCTGTGCTCAATTTCCCGATTGGTTTGTGTTTGGCCTTTCCTCGATATCTACAACGACCCCAACGACAACGCATAAAAATATAAATCGTTTCCCATGATTACAGCAACCATTGTCAAAGCTGTGGCGTAAAATTTGGAGACTACCATTGTAATATCTGCAACCTGTGGATGTCGAACAAGGAAAGTCCATATCACTGTCACGAGTGCGGATTTTGTCGGGTAGGGGGAAGAGAAAACTTTCGCCATTGTGATGATTGCGGAATGTGC
>Ga0100380_10007237_pt1 | contig 11142 bp, 23 predicted proteins | sample CryGeymeta201504_FD_80417 | JGI IMG/M metagenome (GOLD analysis project Ga0100380, IMG submission 80417) | Groundwater microbial communities from Crystal Geyser aquifers in Utah, USA - Crystal Geyser metaG 2015-04 | ecosystem: Environmental > Aquatic > Deep subsurface > Groundwater | place... | reverse complement strand
TCCTTCCACCTTTCTCCTTCTCCCTCATGGAAATCGTGTCCTTTTCTTTTGCTCCCTCTCTGGGGATTTCTCTTGGAGGTTCTCTGGGATGTTCCTATCTTTATTTTTTGCCTTGGTTGGCACTTACGACAGGTTTAGGCACCATTTTGTTATGTGAGTTCTTAGGTTCCAAAATTTGCTTCATGTCCCGATTCCCTCTTGCCTCCTCTTTTTTGATGTTGCCCGCACTTTCAATTTTGTGCACTTCCTTTTTGGCCTCTAAACTATTCTTGGGCGGCTCGTTCTTTGTTTAGCTTTAGTATTGTTTGCGGTTGCTCTAGTTGATCTCGTTGTATTTTTTGCTCAACTCTGTCTGGTCTTTGAGCCTTTCGGCGTAGCGGAGGGTGTTGAGACTGTGGTCGGCTGAGGAACTGCCTGGGGAGATACAGGCTATCATGACAATTTTACTAGTCTGATTCTTGCTCAGGAAAGAATCGCGAAGAATGAGGGTCAACTTAGATGCTCGAAAAGGAACGTGGTCAGCTTTGTCATCCATCGCTCTGATGCACTCCTTCAAGGCCAACAAACTACATCTCACTATCTGTACCTCTTGTTGATCTCAGCTCCCTCTATTCTTCTTTGCCGGTTATTACTCTGGGTGTCCTGAGCTCTCTAGCTACCCGCCAAATCCACCAGCACCAACTTGCCCACCACATCCTCACCTTTTCTTATGTATATTTGACAGATAGCATGCGAACGAGAACTAGTATCGTTTGCTACTGTGGCATGGGTTGTACGATTGGCGTTGGCTTGCTCCATGATGCCTAGGAGGTCTTTGGCCGATTCGGTGGTCTTTTCAGTCAAACCTGGTATTTGAATGTTGCCGTTTTTGTCCTCCATTATGTTGAGAACGGTCTTGTCGTTAAGCAAATCAAGACACCGACCGCCATAGATCTCGAAATAGGTTACGTTGATGGTCATCTTTTTGGCAATTTCAAAGACCTCACTCACCAGCTGCTCCTGAAGTCCATTCATCGTGAATGTCTTTCCAGAGCCAGTTTGGCCGTAAGCGAAGCAAGTGACGATTCCCTGTTTGATAAGCAGGGGCAGCAGAGGTCTAAGGGCACATTTGTAGATGTCGTCGGTGTGCTGAGTTCGTGACTCCTTACCTATTAGTCGTTGAAGGTATTGTCGAAGGTGAAAGTGTGGTTTTCGACGTACTTGGTTATGCCGTCGACTTTGTACTTCGGTTAGTGAATTTTTATCTGTGGGTTCGCACAGGATATTGAATCGATCTATCCATTTTGCTCCTCTTTCTTGAATATTGGCCTCTTTCGAACACATACTGCAAGCTTGCTAAGACGTGAAATACTTTCAGTTGGTCGGACTGGGTGTGTGGAGACAGCAGCTTTTCTTTGAACTTGCTTTTTTCGATCATGAGCTCAAAATCGATGTCGACGTTCTTTCCGCTCTGAGCATTGAGGACCTTCCTTTCTTCCTTTTCGCGCTTGGCCTCTTCCATCTTCAGTCGTCGCTCTTCTCTGTTTTTTTATATTTTTTTGATTTCTTCCAGGTGGGTTCCTTTCTTCTCGCCTCCTCGCATTTTTAAAATATATAACTCAGCAGTATTATGAAACCTCGACCAAACGTCACAAACTAAAATAAATGAATCATTTATTACGTCATAGTTGGATCAATCAGATCGAATGATGAGTATTAAGCTGACAAAAAAAAAGGAGAGTTTTAGGGAAGTCCCTCCTCCAATAAAAAAGTCACTAATGTTTCTCGTATATACATAGGTAAGCAAGGTCATAAAGAGTCAAAAATGGGCTTATGGTTGATATTTATCAGTATTAGATGGCTTTTATACAATCTTTATCGATGCGGGTAATCGAAGTCAGATAGATATCTTGTGGAGAGGTACCAATAAAATAATGCCATAAAAAAAAGGTGCTTTTATTAGCTTATTTGATAATAGAAGAAGAGATCCTTGAGCATTCACCCCTCCCCATAAATTTAAGACCATCTTGATCAGGTTTATATCGACAGCTGACCCAACCCAATTGATAGATCGGTATCATCTTCAGACCAAAAGGTCTCAGGTCAATATGGAGGTGATCCTTGATGAGAGAATTTGCTGGAGTGGAGATGTATGGATAAAGGGAAGCAGAGGGAGGCACTTTGGGGAAGGCTGAAACAGGCTTATGCTTATACTCAAAGGTAAACATGGTACTTATAATAAATTGATGTCAGGCCACTTTTTATATTCTGCTGTGACACCCAGCACCAGCAGCAACAAGTTCTACATGGGAGCAGACGATCAAACTGGAGAACTTAAATGTTGGGATTTACCATATCAATTAGCAGTAGGAGGGGAGAAGGAAGAGAAGGGGGAGAAGGGGGAGAAAGGTAATCTACAGGACTGGGCTTTATTTACCTTTACCTTAGAATATTTTTCTTCTTTGGGCTACTCCGCCTTAAAGGTCAGCTATGTTGGGTATTTATATGACAATGGAACTTCATGTGCCGTTGGATCAAGCAGTCCTGTTCCATCAGTATCTCAAACTCTCACTCCTGTGACCTTCACCTACAAAAGTGGAACAACCTAATTTTGGATAAGCCCCGATAGCTGCGGATAGGACTATGTTTTCGGAATTCTCTCAACTCCCACCTAAGGTAACCCTGTTGAACTTCATTTGCTGGAAAAAGATGAAAACGACCCGAAGCAGCGATGGTGGCTTGACCCAAATCCTGTTCCTGAAGGGATAACAGAGAAAGAGAAAGGAGGAAAAAAGGAAGAGGAAGGAGAAAAAGCTCAAGATCCAAAAGTGGAAGAGAAGCCTTAAGCATGATCTGCAAACCTTTAATAGAAATACAAAATCCTTCTAAAATTGCACTAGGTGTTCCCTCTTCAGATAACCCTCTACCTCCAATATAATTCCTGTTTACAGTGTTGTTTGGCAGTTACCTCTGCAAGCTGTTTATCTAATTTATTAATCACTATTATGGAACTTTGATAGATCCCGTATTGTCTTCAACCTCAACCAATTGCCGCTTCTATGCTTTTTATCTCTAAATTTCACGGTCTTTAATGGCTATCTCAAGTTCCTCCTTGAACCAAGAGTCAATGTTACTCACGATTCGACGACTGATGGAGTCTGTTTCATTAAGAAGCCTTTTTAGATCACCTTCCAGCTCCATTCTGACCGCCTAGCTGTCGAAATCTTTCTCCTCAGCCAACTCCATCATCTATACTTGCTTCTTTAAAAGAATCCTGTTCCAGTCCCTGGGATTGATAATGTGGTCTTCAAGCTCTGGTGGCATTTCAAATTATTCATGGCTTTATCTGACATACCCTATCCTTTCCTTATACCCCCTCTACCTGACACCCCTTTCTAACTCCTTCTACTCAACTTCTTCAACCATTTTGGTCGATTTTCTCCCGAGTTTGGGCATATCTATCATCTCTTGATCGACCAGCTGGCGATTACTTTCAGCTATTTGAGTCTTTGACTGAGGCCTCAACTTAATCATCTTGTCTTCAAATTTTTTCATTCTTTCCTCCTCAATCACCCTTTTTTATTTGTCAGCGTCCGCCTTTTACAAGAGAAATTTTATCAGTCTGTCCCTCAGGATATGCTTCTTGTATTGCTTCTTTGCACTCATGATGCTCACTTGGGACAGATAGACCCCCTTGAGCTGATGATCGGACAGGAGCGAGGAAATTGCCGTTTCTAGAAACTCGATTCTTTTGTAGAGATAGTTAACGTCCAGCATTTTATTGGTAAACTCGTTTATTTATGCTTACTTCTGAGCGACTTTCCAGTTTTATGCCATTTTGATCTTTCTGAGACCGGCATAGATGATCCTTTTGAGGTACATTTGGATTCCGAAGTCCCTAGTCTGAGAGCACTTGAAGTGTATGAAAGTGAAGAGGCTTTCGTAGTAGTAGAAACCAAAATACTTGAGGAAGAAGAAGAGGGCAAAGAGGGAGGGGAAGAATCCTCCGACGTAGGAAAAAACATCAATTAGTTTGAGGTATTCCCTTTCAATTTACTTGGTGAAAGTTGAGCGGGTGATTTTGACTGTAGTTTGACGACTAGTCAGCCAAGCATAATTTTGCTGAGATGTTTTCTTAATCTAATTGACTCTGAAGCTACTTTGTGCTGAGAGTCTGCTTGACAGAGGAAAAAGACTACTATCTGTTCGGGCTATATTTTAATCCAGAACAGCACTATATATGCTGGATGTGGCTTGCCCTAAGTCTATCGCATACTGATCAAAAGAGTAAACTAAAAGCTTCTCGTCACTGGGATTGACATATGCGTTAGCGACGGACATGACAGGAGAGCCACAATTGCTTCCACAACTACAGCTAATTTGAATGATGAGCTCTTCTTGATTGTTTGCTATAAACTTGCTTCCTCCCAAAGAAATCTGACGATTAAGAGGCAGACATTTGACTCCAATAAAACTTACTCCCAAATTAGGAATCTAAGCAAAATGGTTAAGTGTGCAATCTTCAAGGGGAATAAATTCAGTGATTGACCTTCCTTAAGCATCTATGCTCATATGTTTTGCTGTGATATTATTCTAGCACTCATTGTTGGGACTCAAGCTTAACATGAAAGGGCCTATACTGGCATCATCTTTATGAGTTGTCAAGATTGACTTTCTAGGAATTGTGTCGATCAAGGTTCTTTCTTTGAAGAAGACTGTACGATAGCTCAAACACTACTTGAGCTTGGTGATCAGCAGAGCCAACATTATGGCCAAGATCAGCAGGGATGCCACTCCCCCGCACTTGTAATCGAAATCAGGTCGACTGCGGCATCGCAAGTATCTGCTTTCAGGGAAAAGGTTAAAGAACTCAATTATCATCGATCTTGTTCTTCTTTGAAAAGTTAGATATTTATATATAAGGTGTTGGTGCCTAAACCATAAAAACAAGATGAAAGGGAACAATAACAAATGCAATGGATTTCAGGTCTATTTTAATCTTTCAAAGGTAGGCACATCAACAATAAACCTTTTCAATAAAGCAATGTCAATTGTGAGGTAACCGTCAGCAATCAGCTTGTGTAAGATACTCCTAAACTGATTTTTGCATCGAAGGTTCCTTCCCTTACTCTTCTCTTAATCGAATACTGGGAGAGTCAGCTTTTTCGCGACATCAGGAACCTTCATAATCTTGATTGACTCAATAATGATGCCATCTATCTTATTCCATAATAATTAAACATAGATTGAATCAGTATCAGAGCAAATGGAAACCCTCCTTTCCCTCCGTTATAGCCAGCATCAACTTCTCTACCAAAATTTACTTGCTTTTGTAGTTCGGCAGGTCCAGCTGGTTGAAACAGGTGTGAGCTCTGGGTAGTCTGTCCTCCTGGAACTCTCGATGAATGTTGAATTTCTGAGCCCCGTTCATGCCTCTCAATTATTTGAATCCTTCAACGGGTACTCTTGAGCTGCCAGTCACAAACTGCAGAAATGCCGTTCTCAGCTCCATATCGAACTCTTCCAAAACCTCAAAGAACCACACGATGATCTGATCATGTTTGAGGTAGTTCACAAAGTCGGTATTTCTCTTCAAATCTTCAATGTCGATGGTCGGCCTTCCACTAATAAGAATTTCAAGCTCCTTTTCATTGAAAATTCTGATGAGTCTGTGCGGAATCAGATCATGGAATCCTTCAAGAAATGCTTCAAGTTGTTTCTTGATGCTGGTTGCCATTTTAGCGTATGAGCTCAGTTGCACATATTCGTATTTATTCTCCTCAGTGACAAGCTTGTCCTATCCTCCAGGCAGCAATTATTTGGTGGTGATCTGTCCAAAATTGTCAAAACTATGCGTGAAGTTCAGCTCCAGATAATCCTGAATGGGACTATTCTCCATGATCCACTTGAGCGAATTGAAGTACTCGTAGTCCTCTTCCTCCATGTCCAGATAGGTGATTGGTAAGTTTAGAATATGCTTGTAGAAGGCTGGCGTGAAGTATGCATCGAGAAGGTAGCCATCGTATAAAGCCTTTCCGGTGATTCTTCCGATGAACTTGAAATACTAGAGATGCTAGCGGTTGACGTAGGATTGTGGGGAAGGATGGTATGTGTTTCCGTTACTCCCTGGAGTGAAAAGAGCATAGTTTGCGTCAAACATCTTGCGACTCAGCAGTTGGAACCATTATCTAGTGAGACCACCAGCATCCTAGCCCTCCTCCTCTCTGAACTCGATCTTTAGCTTTCCTTTTAGGATCTCAGGGGTGTACTGCATAATTTGTGTGAAACTGTCCTCAAAGACCTCCTCCCTGCTGAGGTGCAAATGCATCATATGATACTTCGCCTTCTTTCTTAGTCGCTTGAGTTCAGCCTTAAAAATTAGATGTTTATTGTCAAAGGAGAGCATGTGTGGTGTTGAAATAGCCACCTTGAAGATGGGCACATCAAAGATTCCCATGCTGGCCCAGCCCAGCTCGCTCTTTTGTAATTTTTTACGAATGCAGTTATTGATGAAGCTCTTGAAAGCTGGCTGGCTGATGCTTTACCTCCATAATTTTGATAAGTTGAAATTTCCCAGAATGATCTCCTCTTCTCTCAGTAGTTCGTTGCTCTTGGTCAGAATCCGCATCTCTTGAATCTGTCCCAACTCGGCTATATGCTTATGCTAATTATCATCCTGACTTGTCAGCTTGGGATTGCTGGAGGTCGCCAGTCCAATTTCATATAAGATGAAGAAGCACTCAAGCACCTCTCCCATAATGTTCTGAACAGTCGGTTTAGTAGAAGAAAACAGATGTTTGGTGGCAGTTTCGCATAGCAGTTGGAGTGAATCGATGCTGACAATATTTCTGAATTCGGTGAGTATCAAGTGATGCTTGTCTTTGTTGGTGGGGTAGGTGTTGAAGGAGACCACCATTTAGAAGAAAATATTCATCAGGTTGACAATCTTCATATAACCCTTGTTCATGGGCTCCTCATCAGCACTCAGCCTGACTATCTCGTTCAGCTCGTCAAGACAAAACTGCGTCAACTCTGCTACTAGCTGTTTCATAAACAGGATGAAATAACCGATATTTTTCTAGTTCAGACTCAATCTCATTATTATTCTCGAAATGGCATGTGTGTTGTCCTCCCCCATCTAGCTCTTCAGCAAGCCCCCTAGTTAGAAAGCTGTTTCTTGAGAAATTTCGATGATTTCATTGATACTCGCGATCTTCTAATGCTCACTTTCTACGATGAGACTGTTGATGCTTTTGTAAAAGTGATGAGTTGTGATGTTTTCAAGGAGATCTATCAGGAATTTAAGAGCTTAGGGATGTTTTAGCTTGTAAATTTGGTTGAGTACCTTGATGAGCAATTCAAGGGATGTGACTGTTTGCTGCTCTTTGGTGATCTCTTGGCTGTAAGGAGGGATCACTTGGCTGTTGATTGTTAAAAATTGCATAGCCACCGAGTAGTTACTGGTCAGATGGTACATCAAATGCACAATCTTCAGGATCAACTCGCTATCAATATCTTTTTTCTCCTCACCCATCTTCTCCCCGCTACTCTCCTTGGACTGCTGCAAGGCTGTCATCAACACAGCCATCAGAGATGACACTATCCTTGATAAATTAACAGTGTTTATGCAGCAGGTTTAGAATAGGTTGTAGGGGAAAAGACGATGCTCTTTGCTACTAAGGTCGAAAAGCAGAACAAATAGTTGGGATAGCTATTGTTATTTTGCTTCGTAAAATTTCAGGTTGTTCTTCCCCTCCTTGTTTAGGGATTCCAATAAATCTCGGCCTATTCTGATTAGGTGCTCCTGGGAAATCTTCTTGTACTCATCCTCAATCTGATTGGCAGCAGGTTGGTGTTACTGTTGGCCTTGGGGCTGTTCAGACACCATTTGTTCATTTGGAATGGGCTGCCCTCCAAGACGAGGACTCATATCTAATGGATCCTCTCTGACCCTTCCGCGAGCCAAGTCGTTGACCTAAGCCTACTCGACAGGCGGTACTTGAGGAGAATTGGGAGGAACGTCTCGATGCTGGTCAGCCATATAATAATTTTGAATTATGTCTGTCTGAAGCTCAGCTGGCATGGCGTGGAATTCTTCAAGAGTCATATTCATGTTGAGCTGTCTCAAAATTTGATCAATATCCGCATCTGTGTGTAGAATGTTGTTGACTCTCAGCCCCAACTGCTGGGGAACCTCTTAACCTTGCTCTCCTTAGCTGTCGCTTGAACTTGAGGAGATACTACTATATTAAATCTGCATCCCTTCATTCTCAGCATAGCCATCATTTCCACGCCTGAACATAGCTTGCACTTACCTCAAATCTGCATCTCCTGAGTCATCATGATGCTCTGATGGTTCGGCTTGAAGGTGCTCACCTCTGACCACTCTGATCGCCATTGCTGGATTCGGTATCATTTGCAAGTTGGGGCCCCAGCCTGGCAGTTCAATATGCTCCCGGTGCAGCACTCCATGTCTTCTTCTTCTTGGAACAGTGCTTCCTTGCTAATCGGTAAACAGTTTTGCCAGATATTGTTCTCCCATGGGCATGACCTTCAGAAAATGGTCATAGCGGTACACTTGATTCCACTCTACAAAATGTCCCAACTTCATATCTCGATCATCAGCAAAAGCATCAAGCAAAGGCATCAGTTCTTGTATTTGTTTTTCTTCTGCATTTTCTGAGGTCGATTTGATGTTCTTTTCTGTCTGCTCCTCGATAACTCTTTGAGGGTGGTTGTATAGTTGCAGGAAAAGGCGTAGGTTGTAGACCTGAACTATTTAAGCTTTGCTTATTTTAGGTACCACGTTCAACTTTTAGAAGGTGATCACGTCTGTAACGTTTTCATAGAAGGCTTACTCTTACCTGAACCTACTTTTTAGCTACTAGGAGGCAGTATAGAAAGATTAGGAGTCTGCGCTATCGTTGGAAAAATAGTCAGAAATTGAAGAGCGAACTTAATAGTAATTACTGTCTCCTTAGTCAATGCTGCCCTCTGAGGGATCTTAGAGTTATTCAAGATCTATCTCGTTTCCATCGTCATCGTAAACAGGTCCATCCTCCTCATCCATCTCCTCAAGATCATCCTAGTCCTCTTATTCAGAACCATCAATGAGCTATCGGGCTCTATTGGCAGCTAGCTCACGTTATATTTCTCTCTAAATAATCCGGTCATCTTCTTCAGGGTATATGCCAATCTCTCCCTCTGAATCACTGTCTTGGCTATTGGAGTAATCCCACTCATCATTCAGTAGCTGACTCTGATTGTTGGACTCCATCGATACGTATTCTTCTTCTATCATTTGCAAATCCGCCCTTCGCTCTTCCTAAAGGTCACTGGGCGCAATGGAGTCGTCTTCATCCATGATTTAGTCAGTGAGGCTGTCATCTGAGTGACTCAGCCCAAGCAAGCTATCATCATCACTGCCTTAGAACTCATTGTGGTCGTGCTATCTCCTTTATCTTTTGCCATATGGCCAGTCACTTTTGAACTTGTTCCTTTTGAGGGTGTCAGTGGGCACGAGTTGACTATTTATCGCATCTTCACTCAGCACAATAAGCGAATACTCCAGCCCCTTTTGATTTTTGTTGAGTTTTTTGTTGTGATGGAAGGCAATATTCAACTCTTGGAGCAAAGAGAGAGGTTCAAGCAAGAAGGGAATGTATATTTTGGTGAGGTAGACCCCGGGAATTGTAATTCTTTATTTTTTTTCGCTGTACCGGGTCATGATTGCACTGTACTCGCTGTATAGCTTAGGAATGAAGGAGGATTATATTAGCAGCCTGGACATTTCACGGTTGTTTAGAAGAACAGTCATTAAGTTGAGACACGCCACCTTCCTAAATAGGTGCTCAGGAGGTTCACCACCGAAAATTATAAATTCGAGTTCAGATACCACTCTTTGCCTAACTACCGAGCCAAAAGATATATAGCCTTGTCCCTCCTTGTTGCTCTGGACTAAAGGAGTACTATCTAGACAAAGCTCAAAAATGAGGCAAGATATGGTGTTGAGGACAAAAGGTGAAGCCAATCTAATCAGGACCTGAAGGAAACCTATCTCATTGATTGTCTAGCTCTTCTCGCCATATTTGTTGAGCAGACCGAACACATACCTAGTGACCAGCTCACGTGTGGGCCTAGTCTAGTTCTTGATAGCATTGATGATGATTTTTTTGCACTTGAACTTTGCCACCCAAGGCACGAGGGATGGTGACTCTCTCAGGATGTAGTGAAGTGTGGTGATAAGAACTTTCAAGTTGAAAGGCTCCAAAGGCAATATTGGCTCCTTTAGTTGCTCTGGGGATTATTGTTTATGCTGGAGGTGCTCCATGCTGCGGCTGATCTCAGTCACCAATCTGCCAATGATGTGAGTTATGATTTATGTAACAAACGGATTGATGTCTCCTTCAGGCACATAGTCGCTCATTTTTATTGGCTTTTACTTTTCTTCTTCAACCACATGAGATGTCTTTTTTTTGCTCTGAGGCTCTCCGTTGGTCATCATGTTGAGCTATACACTTTTTTTCAGCCTGACTATACAGTTTTTGACTTTGCTGGTGCCTACAATGCCGTTGAGGATGTCGATTGTGAAGGGTATCAGCTTGTCAGGTTTGTCTTGTTAGCGATAGACTATTTATAAGAGATGAGGCAGACTCGGTGGCTTTCTGAAGCTGATTTCCAAAAAGGAGAGAAAATCTCCAAGGAGGACCTCTTTGTCTCCTCTGTCGAACATGTACCTCTTGATTCCTGTTTCATAGTTGATCCGCATGTTCTCCTCTGTTAGCTGTTTAAGACCCAGTCTGCATAGAATTTGATGATAGCCCAGCATGCGTCTGTCCTAGATTTTCAACTTCAGCAATTCAGGCAAATAACTGACCAGTGATATTTCAAAATATTTGGAAGGTGGTTTGCTCAGACAATTTTTCTTGGCATTTATGCTCAAAAACCTCAGAAGATACTGGAGGGTAAGGCTTTTGAGGAAGGGGCTCTTGGCTTTGTTGGAGGCCAACAAGATAAGTCTGATATATTATTATATCTTTTAGTTTATGTAGGGCTTCTTCTGCTGCTTCTTGGATTCTTTATGTTGCTATTTTTCAACAGGTTTAGTGACTTTTTTATCCTGAAGGTTAGCCTTTGATTTATGTCTCTGAAGAACCTTAGATT
>Ga0100380_10007224_pt1 | contig 11150 bp, 9 predicted proteins | sample CryGeymeta201504_FD_80417 | JGI IMG/M metagenome (GOLD analysis project Ga0100380, IMG submission 80417) | Groundwater microbial communities from Crystal Geyser aquifers in Utah, USA - Crystal Geyser metaG 2015-04 | ecosystem: Environmental > Aquatic > Deep subsurface > Groundwater | place: USA... | reverse complement strand
CGCGTTCACCGGAGAAGTGGTTGTATGCGCTCCCGTAGCCAGTGGGGGTAGTTGGTGATGAGAAGTTGCCGCAGGGGGTGAGAGGGATGGTGCCACCACCGGTGGCCGTGACGGGGATGGTGGTACCGGTGGCGCCAGAGCCACCACCGGTTACAAGCAGAGGTGAGCCGGTATGACCGACCTTGAGTGGTTGGCCACTCGCCTCTTGGTAGCCCATATCAGGCGCAGAGCCAGCGTATGAGTCAGTGAAGTTGGGGATGAAAGTGCCTTTATTATAACCTCCGGTATTGGGTTTAACGATAAAATTGGAATCGAGCGTGCTTAAGGCAGAGTTACCAGTGAGATTGAATTTGAAGTCGGAGTCGACCTGACTCGATTGTATTCCGCCTGGTTGTATATTGTTATATGCCAAGACGTTAGCGATTGGAAAGCTCGAACCAGAAATAGTTCCACTGTATGAAGTATTATTTAAAAAATAAAGACGACCATACTCTACTTCAACTGGTACCGTTCTACTCCTTCGGTCAGGTTTTGATTGTTTCTTGACAGTCATCGCTACTAAGGTGTTGGGATTACCTGTGACGAGATTGCGCCAAACAAATACCGGTCCAACATCAATCGGAGAGACGCTATAGACTGCTGGCTGACGCCATTGACTGCCCGATTGATTTACTAAATAATCATTAACTGATTCATTGTCTGGTGAGATGATGTGTGTTCGATTTCCCCACACTCGGACATTGCGTGAGACTCCATCAATTTCCATCGTATCATCAACAAAACCAGAAAAGAAATTGCCGTACACATCAGTATCATTGGTTGAACCTGATATCACATCTTCAAACATATTAGTCCGTGTCCCGACCATAGTGTTATATCGTATAATGCGTTGAATGCCCTGGTTACTACCTGACCAATTTATCGCTCTGGGCCCAGTCGGGTGACAATTATCTCCTGAATTCTGGCACCCGTACCGAAACGTATTTTGCTCTTTCCATGTATTACTGTCAGTTCGGGGGATATGAATGTAGTTCTTTTGAATCGTAATGCGGTATGCATTAGTACCGATTTGAATACCTCCGTCACTATCACCCCAATCTTTACTTGCCAAACCATACCGTGCTCGATCTGTATCGGGCCCAGATCGATCGATAAACTTGCCCCAATTAGTAATTTCTGAATTTTCTATGACGATATCGTGATTGTCACCAATCACGATACCTTGGCGTGGTCCTGAAATCTTTGTGTTTCGGATGATAACGTAGTTTGCATTGGCTGTGATAGCTGCTTCAGCAGACATCGGAACAGTAATAGACCCCCCCTCATACACTTTGTACGCTGACGCAGTACCACCTTGCGTAATCATAAGGGGGGTGGTTCGGTTACCGATTTGAACCACCTCACCCACAGGAAAATTATCATTCAAGGTACGGAAGGTACCGCAGTGGAGGATATTGCCACGGAGGACTTGGACTTCATAGGAGGTGTTTGGGTTGAGGTGCACCAAGCTGCCCCGATGACGGGAACCGTTATTATTACTGGTGACTGGTGTAAACGTCCGTCCATCATCCCACAGTGGTAGCCCTTCCTTCCATGTACCCTGTCCTTGTTGGCGGTACCGGACTTGGGTTGCGCCAGCTCCCGCACTCAGGTAGAGACCCATGGATTCGTACGTGGGAATAGCTTTGAGAGCGGTTGTGTTAGAACACGAAGCCGTCGTCGTAAACGCCGCTGTGAGTGGTTGTTTGGTTGCTGGAGTGATAATCTCAGCCCGAGTCGTCAGTGGTAATAGTGAGAGTAGTACACTCACCGTCAGAAATACATTGAGGACAGAGGTGATATAAGACGTAGAGGGCCGAGGATACATAGTGTTGATAGTTAACCTAGTTCAACTACTGCTTTTGATCACGTGATAGACCAATCCAACAATGAGTACAGTCACGGGTGTGACTGTACTCATCACATATCTTAAGTATAGATTACTTCAGTTGAATAGACTACCAACAAGCTGTTGAGTAAATTGACAGTGCGTAGTCAAAACACAATACGCACTGTCAACAACTGACAGTGCGTATTGTCATTCTATAACCCAACGGTTTACTTATTGCCTCGCATCAAGCGACCTGGCTTGCGGCGTTGGACAATAAGCTTGTTGCTGTACTTCTTCGGTGACCTGGTCTTCTGACCTTTACCGGTTGGACGACCCTGCTTGGTACGTTGCCGACGGTGACCACGTGGACTGCGTCCTTCTCCTCCTCCATGTGGGTGATCAACTGCGTTACGCGCTGCACCACGGTTCTTCGGACGAAGACCCATATGTCGAGCTCGTCCCGCTTTACCAATATCGACGAGTCGATATTCTTCATTTGAGACTGCACCGATTGATGCCCATGAAGCTGCTGGTACTTTGCGTAGTTCACTCGAGGGTAACTTAAGGGTTACGTGACTTTGATCTTGCGCCACTACTTCAGCGTAGTTACCAGCTGAGCGAGCGAGTCGTGATCCAGCATTTGGCTTCAGCTCCACGTTATACACGAAGGTACCGACAGGAATCGCCGAGAGGGGTAGTCGATTACCGACGGTTGGCTTGGCGGTCGCTGAGACCACCACAGTATCACCTTGTTTGAGAGACTGTGGCGCCAAGATGTAACGTCGTTCACCATCCACGTAGCAAATGAGGGCAATGAAGCCGGTCCGATTTGGGTCATACTCGATTGTTTCCACTCGAGCGGGCACGTCCTTTTTATTGTACGAGAAATCAATCTCGCGGAACGTTCGCTTATTACCTCCTCCACGGTAGTGTGCCGTGATCCGACCAGCATTGTTTCGACCACCAGTACTTCGCTTACCTTTCGTAAGAGATTTAAGTGGCTTACTCGCGGTACTTGTAAGTTTCTTTTTATACTCAATGACTGAACCATCACGTCGTCCAGCCGATGTTGGTTTGTATTTTTTCATATCGAACTAGACAAGATTAATGGTGTCACCCTTTTTAAGATAGACATAGGCCTTTTTCATGCCTGGGACTTTTTTCATCCGACCACGTGCGCCTTGCAGGCGAGTGGCAGGAGCTTTGTTGACGATGTTTACTTTCACCGGCGTCACGCTGTAGAGCGCTGCAATTGCATCTGCGACTGACCGCTTCGTCGCGTCTCGGCGAACAACGAATGTGTATACGTTTTGCTCACTTTGATTCACTGCTTTCTCAGTGACCCGAGGGCGAATGATAACGGCTGCTTGATTACGATCAGTGGCCAAGGCCTTTGATGTAACGACAGGTGCTACTACAGCTTCGACAGACGCTTTTTTTGTTCGACTGAAGAGAGCCATACTTAATTCTTAGTTGGAGTTGTTGGTAAAACCCGTCCCGCCAAAATCTCAACCGTGGCGACTGGATGTGAAACTACCACATACTTATAGGTAAGTAGATCAACGGGATTGATGTCTTTTGCCTGCACGACTTCGATGTTACCGAAATTGCGGAAGCTTTTCTCGGTTGCTAAATCTCGACTCGAAAGTACTACGACGGCAGCATTTTTACGCTTGGTTGCGAGCTGTGCTTGACCCGCCGCAGTTGCGAGTGACGCGAGCACTGCTTTGGCGGCCTTGGTCTTTGGTTCTGTCATGGCGAGTGCGTCAACGAAAATCACCTCATTATCAGTGAATTTCTTTGATAGCACACTCGCCAGTGCCTTCGCACGGACTTTTTTGTTAATCTTCACTGAATAGTCTTTGTCACTTCGTGGACCATGAGCAATTCCACCACCTGACCAAATCGGCGACCGACGTGATCCGTGGCGCGCCCGCCCGGTTCCCTTCTGCTTCCATGGCTTTTTGCCTCCACCACGTACTTCGCTGCGGTCTTTCGTGTGTGCAGTACCAGCTCGGGCATTCGCCTGCATTCCCGTCACGACCTCATGCACCATGTCAGGATTCCACGCGACACCAAACACTGCTTCAGGCAGTGCGATACTACCTGCTTCTTTTCCTTCAACGGAATAGATTTTTGCATTCATACTGAGCAAAATTAATTGGTCGCGTAGACCTCGACTAATGTGCCCTTTCGACCAGGAACGGCACCTGATACCACTAATATATTCTCGGCTGCATTGACCTGGAGCACTGTCAAATTCTTAACAGTGATGGTATCGCTACCCATTCGACCAGCCATACGAGTTCCTTTAAGAACTCGGTTCATACCGGTTGCTCCGATTGAACCTGGTTCTCGCTCTGAATGCTTCTGACCATGTGAACGACGACCGCCACCAAAGCCATGGCGCTTCACCACTCCCTGAAAGCCCTTTCCTTTTGAAATTGCCGAAACGGTGATGGTATCACCTGGAGCAAATGCGTCGACTGATACCGTTGCGCCCTTCTCAAGGGTAACGGGAGTATCACTTTGTGGACGAAACTCGCGAGCGACAGCGATCGGACTCCCGAAATGACCGATTTGTGCCTTACTGACACGCTGTTCTTTCTGAGCACCAGATGCGAGCTGAACCGCTACATACCCATCCTTGTCTTTCGTCTTTACCTGGGACACTGTCGCAGGTAAGACAGTTAGGACTGTCGCGGCTCGGCACACGCCCGACTCATCGAACACTTGTGTCATGCCGGTTTTAGTTCCAACAATGAATTTCATGTGTGTGCACTAATGAATAAACGGCTTTTTGACCCATACAACAAACCGCGACTGTTTTGTGCGAGCACAAGCTCGCCAACAAAACAGTCGCGGTTTGTGCCTAGCGGTCCGGTTACCCGTACATAGGTCTTTAAAAGCTAGGGTGAGTATACTAATATTTAAAGATTTTGCAAGATGCATCAAACGAAGACAACAAAGGCCCGACATGTGTCTGGGCCTTTCGTGGTTTTAGTTTAGTAAAATTGTACTAGACGACCCCAATGACTTGGGCTAATTGCATGTATCCAAGCATTCCAATGGTAGCTAGGGATAAACAATGGACCATCCAACTATTTTCACTAAATAACTCTTTACTGTTTAACATACAGTTTTTTACTTATTGGTTAAAGAACTAAAAGAACAAATCTATAACAGAAATCGGCGACCCTAATCGGGTCGCCTCCTGTTACTTTTATAGTAAACACTATTTCATCAACATAGACAAATCATATCTGGGGATAACTACAGACACCACAAAACCCGCCATCAGGCGGGTTTTGTGGTGTCGGCAACAAGAACGCTCTACTTACATCATCTTAACGTCGATATTGACGCCAGATGGGAGTGATAGGTTGGTCAATGCTTCGACTACCTTGGGACTCGGATTCAAGATGTCAACCACTCGCTTATGAGTGCGCATCTCGAATTGTTCTCGCGCGTCTTTATGCACAAACGTCGAACGATTCACGGTGTACTTTTTGATTTGCGTTGGTAGTGGGATTGGTCCGACTACCTTTGCATCAAACCGTAGCGCAGTATCAATGATTTGCTTCACTGATGTGTCGAGAATCTTGTGTTCGTAGGCTTGTACCCTGATGCGAAGCTTGTTGATTTCTGTAGTTGTGTCTGTTGCCATACAAATGAGAAATTAACTTATGCAATGATCTTCGTCACTACACCAGCTCCGACTGTACGTCCACCCTCACGGATAGCGAAGTTGGTCTGATCTTCAAGCGCCACTGGTGCTACCAGCTTAACTTTAAAGGTTGCAGTGTCTCCTGGCATAACCATTTCAGTACCTTCAGCCAGGGTCACGTCACCCGTTACGTCAGTTGTACGGACGTAAAACTGTGGTTTGTACCCTGAGAAGAATGGGGTGTGTCGACCTCCTTCATCTTTTGAGAGGACGTATACCTCGGCTTCAAATTCAGTGTGAGGTGTTACAGAACCCTTCTTGGCGAGCACTTGACCGCGGTGGACATCTTCTTTCTTAGTTCCGCGGAGCAAGATACCAGCGTTATCGCCAGCTTGTGCTCGGTCGAGTTGCTTGTTGAACATTTCTACTCCAGTTACCGTCGTGACTGCAGTATCCTTGATACCGACGATCTCAACTTCTTCACCCACCTTCACTGCTCCTCGTTCCACACGACCAGTTACTACGGTACCGCGACCTTCAATTGAGAAGATATCCTCAATCGGCATGAGGAACGGCTTGTCGAGGTCTCGTACTGGAGTTGGGAAGTATGAGTCCATCGCATCTACTAACTCAATTACCTTCTTTTGGTATTCAGCATCTCCCTCGAGCGCCTTAAGACCTGAACCATGGATAATTGGGGCATTCGCGCCATCGTAACCATTTGCAGTAAGGAGTTCACGAAGCTCTTCCTCTACCAGCATGAGCATTTCTTCATCATCTACCATGTCACACTTATTGAGGAACACGATGATGTTTGGTACACCGACTTGCTTTGCAAGGAGGACGTGCTCACGAGTCTGTGGCATCGCTCCGTCAGTTGCAGCTACTACGAGTACGGCACCATCCATCTGGGCAGCACCAGTAATCATGTTCTTAATGTAGTCGGCGTGACCTGGCGCATCAATGTGCGCGTAGTGTCGCTTTGGTGTTTCGTATTCGGAGTGCGAGAGCGAAATAGTAATACCGCGCGCCTTTTCTTCTGGCGCCTTATCGATATCTTCAACTGCTTTTACGTTTGCGGTGTACCCTTGTGCTTCATGAGCTTTAAGGGTAGTGAGAATGGCCGCCGTAAGCGTGGTCTTACCATGGTCAACGTGACCAATAGTACCAACGTTGATGTGCGGCTTAGAACGATCAAAATCTGCCATAAATTTAACTTAGGGAAGTAATAATGCCGCACACAGTTGCTTTATAAAAAAGCAGTGTGCCTGTGGACACATCGTGGCGAGAACATCGCACGATGTGTACACACGCAACGTGTGAAAGAGCAAGCTATTTGTCGCTCCGCACAGAGACTGTGGCGGTGCGGCCATAGTACCAGAGTGGGATTATTTTGCAATAGAAACGACCAAATGTACGCAAACCGAAAACACATACACCGGTCGTTCAAGTGCGGAGGATTATTTTTAAGGCTAGAATCCCGCCCACCACCTCGCACCTTCCTGGAGTGATTAGGTGGCTTACGTCCTCATCTGCAACGGTGTGGTTCAGAATACTTGGGAAGACGGGAATACATAAAGCACTGTTCCCTGGAACAGTGCTTTATGTATCCGAGTATGTAGCTAGATTCCGAAATGATGTTTACTCTTCATCAACATCCTTCACTCCGCGTGTCTTCTTAATCTCATTAGCGACATTTGGTGGCACCACATCATAATGATCAAAGGTCATTGTCATCGAAGCGCGACCCTGGGTCATAGAGCGGAGCATGTTGGTGTACCCAAACATCTCTGAGAGTGGTACCTGCGCGGTAATTACCTTCTTGTCACCGAGCTCCGTCATACCCTCGACCTGTCCTCGCTTACTTGAAATATTACCGTTGATATCACCCATGAATTGTTCAGGAGTACGTACCTCAATCTTCATCACTGGCTCAAGGAGAACCGCACCGGCTTTACTGGCGGCCTCTTTAAAGGCATGGATTGAAGCCAGTTTAAACGCGATTTCAGAGGAGTCAACATCGTGGTATGAACCATCGAAGAGCTCTACCGAAACGTCTTCCATCTTGTATCCAGCGACGAAACCGCGAGCCATAGCTTCCTTTGCTCCTTTCATCACCGCAGGAATGAATTCACCCGGAATAACTCCTCCCTTGATGTTGTTAATGAATTCAAAGTGGTCCTCTCGAGTCACGTTCTTCGCCACTTTTTCATCCTCCCCATCAGCATCTTTTGCCTGCGGCTCCATTGGACGAATCTTAATCTTCACGTGTCCGTATTGACCCCGTCCACCAGACTGCTTGATATACTTGTACTCTGCTTCAGCTTCACGTTGGATAGTTTCGCGGTACGCTACTTGTGGTGCGCCGACGTTTGCTTCGACACCGAACTCACGCTTCATACGGTCAACTAAAATCTCCAAGTGAAGTTCGCCCATACCAGCGATAATGGTTTCCATTGTTTCATCATCAGTTGAGATCTTAAAGGTTGGATCTTCATCAGCCAGCTTCTTCAGAGCGGTTCCCATTTTTTCTTGATCGTTTTTTGTCTTCGGTTCTACCCGCATTGCCACCACTGGTTCAGGGAAGACGATTTGTTCGAGTACAATTTGATTTGTCTCATCGCAGAGCGTATGTGAAGTCTTCACTTCCTTCAGTCCCACGCCAGCTGCAATTTCTCCGGCGTATACTTCATCGATTTCGGTTCGCTTATCAGCTTGTAGCCGAACGATACGACCAAGACGTTCTTTCTCACCAGTCGTTGCGTTGTAAATGTAACTGCCTGACTTTACCGTCCCTGAATACACCCGGAAGAATGTAAGCTGTCCAACAAATGGGTCAGTCTGCAGCTTAAAGGCGAGGGCGGCAAATGGTTGGTCGTCCGACGGCAGTCGTTCTACCTCTTCATCATTCTTAGGATTCGTCCCCTTCACTGGCGGCAGATCTGTTGGCGCTGGAAGGTAGTCGACGACCGCATCAAGTACGAGCTGTACACCAATATTTTTGAGCGCTGACCCGGTCATCACTGGAAACAACTCGTTCTTGAGGACAGCCTTACGCAGAGTTGCCTTAAGTTGTTCGTATGTGGGTTCCTCGCCGCCGAAGTAGGCTTCCATCATTGCATCATCGTGCTCCACGACTCGTTCAATTAATTCGGCACGATACTTCTCAGCCTCGGCTTTCATTTCCTCTGGTACCTCACCTTCAATAACATTCATTCCCATCTCTCCCTCGAAGGTGTACGACTTCATCTTAAGGAGATCAATTACTCCTTTGAGTTGATCCTCGGCACCCCACGGGAGCTGTAGGCGAACTGCCTTTTTTGAGAGACGATCTTGAATACTCTGGTACGACTTTTCAAAGTCGGCGCCAAGACGATCCATTTTGTTGATGAAACAAATACGCGGCACCCCAGCTTCATCTGCATAGCCCCAGTTAGTTTCTGATTGTGGCTCTACTCCAGCCACTGAGTCAAATACCACGACCGCACCGTCGAGCACACGCATCGACCGCTTTACTTCAGCAGTAAAGTCGATGTGTCCGGGAGTATCGATAATGTTAAAGTTGTACTTGAATTCTTTACTCGTTCGGTCTGGATTGAGAGACGGTGTCCACTGACATGAAATCGCAGCCGCCGTAATCGTAATCCCTCGTTCTCGCTCCTGCTCCATCCAGTCTGTCACCGTTTCACCATCATGTACTTCGCCGATTTTGTGGCTCATTCCCGTGTAAAAGAGCACGCGTTCTGAGGTAGTAGTTTTTCCAGCATCGACGTGTGCGACGATACCGAAGTTTCGCATCTTTTCAATTGGATATTCTCGGGCCATATAATATATGTATGAATACTAAATAATAGTCTGTTGATTCCTTTCGTTGGCGAATTGGGGTGCGCGTAGAAAAGAAAACTGCCACACGGGCAAGACGCGAGTACTATACGGTATTTACCCATAATCGGCAACCAGCACATCTGCTACCACAGTGACCGAGACGGGTCCGTGCCACAGGCTACACAAGCCAACAATGATTTACCAGCCAAGCTTCTCCATGGCCAAAAACACTCGCTTGGCGCCAGCAATATTGGCCCCTCTCACGTAATCAATTCCCCACTCAGTCTTCCCATCGGTTGCGACCGTCGCATGGATTGTTTCCATAATAGTTTGTAATTCGGCCTCAACACGATCACGAGTCCAAGGATAATGTGAGGCATTTTGGACCATTTCCAAGCCAGAAACAGCTACCCCGCCAGCGTTACTAGCCTTGCCCGGCGCGTGCGGAATTTTTGCATCAGCCAATACTTTGATTGCTTCATTCGTAAGTGGCATATTGGCTCCCTCTACTACGAGTGTTGCGTGAGTAGCCATTATTTCAGCATCCTGCTTCGTCACTTCATTTTGGGTTGCGCACGGAAAGTACCCATCGGCTATGACCGTTTTCCAGGGTGTCCCACCCTGAAATGTAACGTCGGGATGAACATACGTCGCAAGTGTCTGGCCACTATCTTTATGAGCCATAATTAAATCGATCTGCTCCATGGTTAATCCCTGAGGAGCGTACACATAGCCACTTCGATCAGACAACGTGAGTACCACCGCCCCCTCTTCCACCAACTTCCGCGCAGTGTGTTCGGCCACATTTCCGGTACCAGAGACGACCGTCCGCAAGCCCGCGAGTTGACGCCCCCCTGCCCGCAGCATCGCCGCTGCAAAGTACACCACTCCATGACCGGTTGCTTCAGTACGACCAACACTGCCACTAATGGCTGGATCTTTGCCAGTGAGAACTCCCTCATGTCGATGCGTCAGTTCTTTATACATACCCATCAGATACCCAATCTCTCTCCCCCCAACTCCCATATCACCCGCCGGCACGTCAACATCAATTCCGATATGGGTATACAGCTGAGTCATAAACGCTCGACAAAAGCGTCGAATTTCGGCTTCACTTTTTCCTTTCGGATTGAAGTCACTTCCGCCCTTACCAGCACCAAGTGGTAAGCCAGTAAGTGCATTCTTAAAAATTTGTTCAAAGCCCAGAAACTTTAAGACATCTTCATTGACGGTTGGATCAAATCGTAATCCTCCTTTATATGGACCGAGTGCTGAATTGTATTGAATGCGATAACCGATATTACACTGTAGCTGATGTGCCTCATCTTCCCATAGAACTTTAAAGGTGATGATCCGTTCTGGCACAAGTAGCCGTCCGAGCCGCGCAAAATCATCAGCTGACGCACCACGTGCGACAAGATACGGCACAACACTTTCAAGCCATTCCGTAAGCGCCTGTGCAAACGTTGGTTGATGCGCATAAGGTTGTAGTAGCGCTGCAATAATTGAATGATGTAATGACATGGGTACGATTATGATCGCCAGCTTACTTTGATACCGAGCGAGATGCTACTATAATACGCGAATGCCAACAAAATACGAGGTGGTCGTCATCGGTGCTGGTTCTGGTGGCCTCACCGTGGCCGTTGGTTTTGCAAAAGTTGGTAAACGTGTCTTACTCGTCGAGCGGGAGCAGCTTGGGGGCGAATGTACGAACTCGAGTTGCATCCCGAGTAAGGCACTCTTACACCATGCCAAGGCATACTACAATGCGACGCAAATCGCTGG
>Ga0100380_10007222_pt1 | contig 11155 bp, 13 predicted proteins | sample CryGeymeta201504_FD_80417 | JGI IMG/M metagenome (GOLD analysis project Ga0100380, IMG submission 80417) | Groundwater microbial communities from Crystal Geyser aquifers in Utah, USA - Crystal Geyser metaG 2015-04 | ecosystem: Environmental > Aquatic > Deep subsurface > Groundwater | place... | reverse complement strand
TGATTGATGAAATTGCGTTCGCGGTGGTGCGGTTCTTGTCCGATGTTGATGAGAAATTGCAGGATCTTGATGGGCTTGCCAAATGACCGACGCCCAAATCCTTGCCGAGTTTGAGCGGATCGAAGCTGCTGCGAACAAGACCCCACAGGGTGCCGATCACCAGCGCATTTTAGCAACCGTTTCTGCCATGGCTAACCGGCCAATGTGCGACGTTCGTCGGCTGGTGCTGGACAACACGTTCACGGGGCCGAATTGATGCCCACCAAGGTGTTGCGCCAGCCGGAACACGTTGAAGCACTCGCCCTGTTGCTGGGCGGGCGCAAGATGCCGATCACCGTGACATGGGCACAGGGGGCCAGCCGCAGCCATGCACAGAACAGGCTGGCCCAGCGTTGGTTCACTGACGTGTCGTTGCAGCTCGGTGACCAGACACACGAGGATGTGCGCGCCATGTGCAAGCTGCAATTCGGGGTGCCAATACTACGGGCCGAGAACGAGGCGTTCCGCGTGTCCTATGACCGGACCATGAAACACCTGCCCTATGATGAAAAGATGGCTGCGATCAAGGCGTTTGACCTGCCGGTAACGCGGCTGATGACTGTCAAGCAGATGACTGCGTTCATGGACGCGATGTGCCAACACTGGACGGAACATGGGGTGAGGCTGACCGATCCCGAGGCCCTGAAATATGAGCAGGAATTCGCATGACCCGCCGCATGTCACCAACCCGCCGCGCCAGGATATTCGCAGCCCACGAAGGCAAGTGCCACATCTGCGGCTGTACCATTGACGGCACCCGCGAACGCTGGGAAGCTGAGCATATTGTTCCATACGCTCTGACCCGCGACGACAGCGACAAGAATCTTTCCCCGGCGCATGTATCTTGTCATGCATCCAAGACGGCAAAGGACGTGACGAAGATCGCCAAGGCCAAGCGGGTTGAGCGCAAGCACATCGGCGCGCACAGGCCCAAGCACAAGATGCCCTACCGGCGCTTTGACGGAACCCCGGTATGGCGCTGAGACCCCCGCTATGGGGCGACACGGTGACGGTGAGCAGTCACGCAGGCAAGTAGAGCCTAACCCCCAGACGCCCCCTGTCCGCGCCAAATCTGGACGGGGGGCACAACCAACAGGAGGCGATATGCTGAAAACCCGAGACGAAGCAATCCGCGACATTGCGGACAGAGCCGCAGATCAGTGCGAGGCGCTAGCGAACCAGATGACAGCCGTGATTGACGGTGAGGACGATGACGGCGATGCCATGGCCGAGCGCCTGTGCGGCATTTCCCTAGACAAGGAAGGCCGGGCGGTTCTTATATTCGCGGAGCCGGGCGTCACGAACGCGCGCACGGTGCAATACGTCGATTGCATCTTGGCGCTGGCAAAGCTGTTGAACAGCGAACATCAGGTGGAGCATGAGGTATGAAGTCATCGGACTGGTTATCAATGGATACTGCGCCGCTCAATCCCTATGGCGAGGCATATGGCCCTGTTATTCTGATCTGGTGCTGTGCCGACGAAACCCCATGGCCTGCGTATTTTAACCCGAGCTATGAATGGCTTTGCCGCGACATTGGTCCCGCTTGGGTAATTCCAGATCAGGAAGGGCCACCTATCGCGCCAGAGAGTGCTGCGAAATGGATGCCGATTGCGGCGCCGGTTTTGGATGGAAATGGGCAGAAATGAAACCCCGATCACATGATATTTCCGGTTTGGCACCAACACAGGATACCGACCGATGAACATCCCCGGCTACGACGCATGGCGCCTATCCGGCCCTGACGATGACCGCAACGAGATCGGCACCGAGGACGGCCAGCCGTGCAACCGATTCCCGCCCGACGACGAGGACATGGGCCGGGCAAGGCCAAGACGATGCACCGGGACGATGGAAACAGATCAATGCAGTTGTTGCGTTCGGTGCAACATCTGCGGCGAATACGGCATGACCTAAACCCTAGCCGAGATTTTGATCTATAGGTGCCGGGACACCACGCGAGGAAGATGCGCGCGTGCCTCAGATGATAGCGACTGGCCTAGACTGGCCCCCACCACATAGCGAACCGCCACCGACGGCGCGCCATGTTATCCCTGCGTCGGTGGCGGCTCATACCAAAGTCACCAAGCTGGTTTTCATTTCGGCTCGCCCATCCGGTTAAGCGCCTCGCCAACGTACCTGTCGATCAGCCGGTCAATAACACCATCGCCGGGTGTCAGTGCCTTCAGTGCATCGGGTACGGATTCGCGCAAGTGCTGGACGACATGGGCTTTCATAGTGCTGAATCCAGTCTTGGCGTTGTGGCGCAATGCACTTTCGACGGCGGAACGAATCGCCTCGTGCAGAGCGTCACGATGGCTGGCCTCAATCTGTATACCAGTTGCCGCCGTAAATGCACCGGCGGCGCGGTTGATGATGAATGTGAGTACCAAGCCGATCACAGTAATGATTGCGGTCTGCACTTGTTCGCTAGCCAAGAGGACGGTCAGAAAGTCCATGGGTTATCCTTTCGGGGTTGGTGTTAAAGACGGGCCATCTGGAAGTGCATTGCATCTGAACCCCATAGCCGTATTGCGGGCAGCCAATTGTGTTCCTGCATGATGTCAAGGAACGGCTTGTAATCATATCCGCAGAACAGCGCCTTTGGGCAACGTGTCCGCAGGGCGTTTGGTGCGGCGTAGATGTCGATTGCGCAGCCATATGCGTGCATTGACCATTTTGTACCGCCGCGCATCCGGCGCGGATTGTATCCGCCTGCATAACGGTCCAGCCCAAGCCGACGCCATTCACTCTCACCATAATGGGCCACGACAGCGGCCAAGGCGCGGGTTAGCGCATCGGCGCATTTCTCATGCACTCGCAGCCGGGTGACGTGCGTGTCCAGCGCCCAGTCCAGCCGCATTGGCAGTGGGGCAGTGGCAGTGGTCAGCCTTTGCTCGACTGTGCCACCCGGACCCGCGCCGCCGTAGAAGGTGCCAACGTCATCTTGGCGGGGCAGGTCTGCGGGGCTTGGCCTGTCAAGTGACGGTGTTCGCGGGACAGTTGCATCTGTGCCCGCCTGCGCACTCAGCCAGCTTGTTAGCGCCTCTCGTGTGTTGTGCCCCCACCATCCATCAATGACGCCAGGTTCATATCCCTGTGCAGCCAGCACGGCTTGCGCGGCGGCAACAAACCTCCTGGGCCAGTCCCATTGTGTGCGATTGGCGTTGGAGTTCCGTTCGATGATGTACACAGCATCGCGCGATTTTGGTCCTAGATCACCGTCTATGGCCGATCTATAATAACCGGACGACGCCAAAAGCATCTGTATATGACTGTGCTGCATCATCCCGGAACCCCCATGGGCGTATGGTCATTGTCAATTCTCTGGAAACCATGACCATCGGCAACCATACAAGAAATGCCATCTGGGCTGGAAACAATGATGGTCCAGGTTCCAGTATCTGTTGATCCGTACATTTCAACGATCTGATTTGCGGCTGTAATCCCGATTGATTGCACAGATTCGCCGTATACGCTTTCCAATCTTTCAACGGCTATATCTCGGGGTGCGCAGTTTCGGTTTTGCTGTGCCATTGCTGGAATGGCAAATAACATGCTGGAAACTGCAAGAAACGCTCTGGCAATCATTTCGATTTCTCCTTTTGAAGTTTAATGTGTTCCGACAATACCCTCTAATCACCGGCTATTTTGTGGCGTCTTATTATTATCAATGTCAGTGCTACTGCCAGCACCGCTTTGGATGCTACAATCATCCATTCAATTTGAAAGCCGACGTTTCTTGCCAGAAGGGTCGTGAGGATACTTATTCCGAGCATGGCAAGGAAAGACGCTATCAACCGCCCTGGCGGGTTTAGTCGGGCGTATTGGTGCGCCAACCACCAGCAAGCGATTATCACGGCAGCGGACGTAATATTATTCGCAACCAAAAGAAAGTTCATTTCTTTTCGTCCTCTTTGAGGATAAGTTTTCTCACCCCCCTGACCGCTGCTATTCCGCCTTCACCCATAACAAACCCGGCGGCAAGGTAAGAGAATGTGCCGCCGCTTGTTATTTCATTCAAAACATGACCAAGCAATCCGCCCAAGAAGATTGCAGATAAAGCACCTGCAAATCCCTCAGCCAAACGGCGTTTCCAGCTTGCTTGCGGCGCAAACACAGCCCTGACATATGCCCCGGCAGCACCTGACAGGCATAGGGCACTTAGCTGCTCTGGCGCAGTATTGATGACAGTTCTGACGGATTCTATAAGGTTGGTCATACTGCCCGTTTCTATAGGTTAGAGTAGAATGTAATGCCATTTAGACCGAGCAGGTTGGCATCTGCGTTGGCCGCAATGCTGCAAAAACCATTCGATTTTATTAGCAGTCTCGTGGTATCCAATCCGTTGATACGCGATGCGATATAATAACCTTCTCCAACCGGACTATACCCCGTTGGCAACTGGAAAATATCCGTGCCGTTCGTTACTGTTCCGTTTTTCATCGAACCTGACAGGACAACAAGACCGTCTGAAGATCGACGCGCTTTTGGCGCTTCTAGTGCGCCGCCCCATGCGACCCACGAATTTAGAAGAGTTAAGTCTACGGCAGAGCTATTTCCGCTCCAAGTTGACCACATACTGCTGGAATTTATCCAGTGGCGCTTGAAGGATTGGGAATATCCAGATTGGAAACTGTCTAATTGTTGCCATCCGATAGTGTCTGGATGCCTCATCGTTGTTACGAAACCAGTGATAGGCCACCCGTCGCCATTGCTTGCTCTTTCAACAGTCAACCCGCGCGGATAAGATTGCAGTGCTTCGGATGAAAGGCGACTGCCACCCTCTGAAAATCTCCGCAATACAAACCTGTTTCGGGGGGATGAAGCGAACGGTGCCAATGTTTCTTCTACGGCTCGCCCCCATATATCCAAGTTGTGATTGGCCTGCGGATGTATAAGGAAACCATCAAGAGACTTGTTTTCCTGACCGCTTGCCCAACGGCTTTCGGTATAAGGATTGTATATCATGCATTCGTAATCTCTGGCGGCTTCCCAATGAATCTGTTGTGTCGCCTCTAGCCATAGGTTATTTTTGTTTGTTGTTGATGTGCTGTTATTTCCAAGCGCGTTCGGCATGATTAAAAGTATAGAAAGGTTTTGGGCCGACCCATATGTACTTGACCTGATCTGATCAAGCCTTGTGCGCATTGAGTTCCTAAGTGTAGTGGCTGCGGATTCAAGCGTGATAGGCGGTGCACCCGCTTCGTTTATACCAAATTTTATGATAGCAAGATGCTTTTGCTCGGCATATCCGTTCAGCGTTAGAGAATAATCCCTAGTGGACCATGATGTGCTGCCGACAGCTTCATTTATGACTTCGCTCACGCCAACGCCAATATTCTCTAATTGGTCGGAAACCAATTCGCCAATGTCTATGCCGTAATTATTTGTTGCGGTTGAATCGCCGAAAATAACGACCTTAAGCGGGGTTTGAGCAATGATTGCGTTTTTAGCCGCGTATCCGAAATGTCGGAACTGCACCGGGCTATTAAAGCTGGGAATGTTATACTGCAATTTACCACCATCAACGGCAGTGACTAGTTTCCCAGGCCCGCTAATCGGCACTCCAAGCGTGTTTCCCGGGTTCGTAACAAGATATGTTCTTGTCAAGTAAATCGGCAGTCCGAGGGCCACCGCCAATCCCCAAGCCGACTGGTCATCTGTAGTCCCGTCGCCCACAGCCCCGAACATCTCAAGTTCGGTTCGTGTCCAAGCTGGCACCCAGTGAGTGCCATCAGCCGACAGGAAAGAACCGGTCGATGCTGCCGATGCGCGTTTGTATATGGCAAAGGATGCAGGGCTTGCACTCGACTTTGCAAAGGTGCGGATGTAATCTATATCTGCCCCGATTGTGGCCGCGCTTGCATCGTCACGATAAATGAAATTTGCAACACCAGTCCCCCCGGCCAAATCATTAAACTGTGGTATTGATGTCTGGAACCATGAGAAAAACGCCAAAACTTGGTCGTTAAACTCGGCGCTATTCAGGCTCGGCTGTGGTGGCGGCAGTGAGATAGTCATCAGATGATGCCCTTTATTTCTACGGTAAAGAATGAAACGTCTCCGCCCGTAAAGGAAGGTGAGAAGTTGCTTAGAATCCCAACAATGCCGGTTCCGGTCTGGTTGAAATCCTCATGGGACCACCATGTAGTAATCTGCGCTCTAAGATCAGTGAGTATTGCTTGGATTGGGCCTAGTCCCTTTGTTTTTACAGCCACTACGAGTGTCAAATCCCGAGTGGCGGGACGGCGCACTATTGAGACAGAACCAAACTCGTCAAATGTGATACTTGAAAAGTCTCGCAATTGAAACCCGCTGCCAATTGTAGAATCTCCCACATAGAACCTCTTTCCAACCTGAATGAAACCAACGGTCGCTGTCCCAACGCCAGCGTCAATTGTAATTTCGATTGTATATCCTGGTATCGCAACAAGGTCATCGATTACAGCTGAAGTCATAAATTGAATTGGATCAATGTAGTCTAAAAAAGTGAGGATTTCAGAGGTATCAATAAGATTTATGGTATTTGTATATGTGACGGCTAATGACGCATCTTTTACCACAACAGAAATCGTTTTGGCCGATAGTTCAAAGAATGAAATCGCTGTAACGAGTTTTGCGGGTGCCAGCGTGTAGGTTATTTTCCCGCTGTTATCAGTTATGGTATTAACTTCATCGTCAAACGCTCTAAACCTGTTGATTGCTCCGATAGTCAACCATTGAACGCTGCTTGATTCAAGCGTAGGATCGTTACCCAAGTTGGCATCTGTCACGCTCTCATAAATCAAATTTACAGAGCCTAACACCATCACTTGGTCGCCAATGCTATATGACACGCCAACAGCCCATTCTGGGCGATCTGTCATTGGAACATTGCTAGCCACAACCTTTTCAGATGTTAACTTTTCCGGGATCAAAACTATCATTTTATTACACCCTTTCCGGGGGCTGTCCGACAGTATCCCACGATTCTTGCGTGTCTGAAATCTTGCGCAGATACATGACGGTTTTAGGCCCGATCTGATCGCCTCGATTATTCATCCTCGCAAGTTCGGCTTTGATCTGACGCAGCTCCGCCAAAGTTTCAGCGTCACCCTTGTCAGGCGACTTTGCCATGCTGCGGCTCAGGTCTGCTGGGTACACGCGGGCACCCCCCGGTAGATCAACGATTTCACCGCCGCCGCCATCGTTAATCATAGCAAGGCCGCCTGGGTGATTAAGTGTTCCGGTGGCGTAAGCTGGAACGGCACCAAGGCTGGTGATTTGCGACCTAAGTGTGTTCATCTGGCGTAACAAATCGGCGGGCTGCCCTATGAGGTCGGTTAGCTGAGATTGAAGGCCACCTTCTGCCCAAAACGCTTCGCGGAAAGCATTCAGGTCTGATCCAGGACCATAAGCCGCATGTGATGCAGAGTAGTTGATCCGACCCATTTGATCTACGTTCAATATCGCGTCGTTAGCGCCATTTCTAAGGTCAACCCCGGTTGATTCCTCAAGTGATTTTATTTGGTCCACAATAGAGGACGCGCTGGCAACTACACGCCCCCTGTTGCTTGCAATTCCTGCAAGGTTAGATTGCAACAATGCGACCTGTGCTGCCCTTGCTTGATCGGCCTCACGCGAGGCAATATCTTCTCTGATTGTGTTGGCAAGATCAGTAAGGTTCCCTCGCAAACCGGTGATTGGCGATGTGATATTCTCTCGCGTGGTAGAGCCGAACCAAGATGTGAAGGACGCCGCTGGGTTGAATATGAATGATCCGCCTAGCGTAATTTTGCCAGCCGTTGAACCGGTGATTGCATCAAGCATAGATGTCTGGCGCGGGCCAAGGTTGGATATATCTACAGCGCCACGAATGGTTTTGGATATAGTTTCGGTTTCTGCGCGAAGCATTTTGAACTTGTCTTTTCCGAACCCATCAAACCAAGACTTTGCCCTAAGCACTTTTGTAAAGGTTTTGTCACCCGCCCGAAGCATTGATAGCTTATCAGGGTTAAAATCTTGCAGAGACACAAACGACCGCATGATTTTAGTAATCGATCCATCATCCGAGTTGAGAAACCGACGCTGATTATCGCCAAGATTTGGAAATGACACCCAAGCCCGCATGATCCGCGTAAAGATTCCGCCATCGGACATCAGGAATTTCTTTTGCTCGTGCCCCAATGCGACAGAAAACGATACCCAAGCACTCATTACTCTAATGATATTGCCTGGTTCTGCGAACAAAATGCGGCGCTGCGATTCAGTCATAGGACCAACCAGTACCTGCCCCGCAACAATCCTGTCGATAGTACCCGGCTCGATGTTCAAAAGCATCTGGTCATTTGACGTAAGTGTTGCCAATGTCACTTTGCCGTCTATCGTGCGCCCTACAGTTGTTGCCACGCCGTCACTAAGCTGACGAAGGAACAATAGACCATTGGCGCTGATATTTGACGGATTAACAAACGCCACGATATTTCTGAGCACGGAAGTCCCGGAAGCACGCAATGCCTCTATTGCCTCGGGTTGCATCCCATCGGCCATCGTCGCCGCTATTGTGATTGCCCGTAGTCCCTCAGTATTGGCGTCAATCAAAAGCCTGCGGGTTGCGTCCGGCATATCCTGCACCAGAATTCCGGTTATATTTGTTGTGAATTGGCCTTGCTGATCCAACAGTATCCGTCGCGCAGCCACCGGCATTTCGCTACTTATGGCTGCCGTGATACTTGCCGCATATGTGCCAGCTTGGGAAAATATGATCCGCTTGGCCGCGTCTGTACTGCGCAGGGAAACAGCCGCCTCGATTGCCACGGCGTATGATCCAAGGTTGCCAAGTGCGAGCCTCATGGCAACTTGGTCAACCTTGCTGCCAAGGGCGACGTTGACCGTTCGCGTCAATTCTGAATTTCCGGCCAGTGCCAGACGCCGGGTTTCTTCTGATATACCAGATTCCGCAATCAACCTGATTGTACGAACCAAATCAGACGATGAAATAAGCGCCACCCGCATAGTCTCAGGTGTGAGTTCGCTTCCCTGTTTCAGGTTTAGAACGCGTGTGAATGATTTCGCCGCATCAAGCGCAAGCCTCTGGATATTTTCAGACGGCGCCAATCCTGCAATGATGTTGAGAGACCTTGTAAATCCTGACGGATCGGCCAGCGCCAAATCCCGCACATTTCCATTGACCAGTTTCCCGGAGATAATGTTAATTACCCTTTTGAACGACAGAGCATCGGCCATTGCCAAACGCTTTTGATCGGCGGGCAAGTCCGATCCCTGTATAAAATTGATACGCTTTTGAAGCGGCGCAATTTCATTGAAAACAATTGCTCGCACATCGGGAGGAAGCGCCTTTGCGGTGAATATAATTGATTTCATTAGAGACGACACGTCAGACAATGCCAACTCTGTCAGCTGATCTGGCATGGTGTTTTGCGCGATGTATCGGATTGTCTGACGGTATACTCCCCCAGCGGTTAGCGCCAAGTCCTGCACTTCCTGCGGCCACTGTGCATCGTCCAGAACATATTTTATTGTCTTGATGTGTTCGGACGCCCCGGTGAGCGCCAGCCACTTTTCATCTGGCCCCAGATCGCTGCGCACGACGAAATCAATTGTGCCGGTCACGCCGGTTTGCGCGTTGGCAATCAAGCTGCGCACATCGGCTGGCAGGTTCGCCGTCGCCAGTAGATCGACGGTGACCTCAAGACGCTCCTTCAGGAATGCGTAATTGATCATTTCTGCGGCTTTAATCGCGCCATCCAACGATCCGAGTTGACCGTTGAGCGCATCAAGTTGAGCCGGATCAAGTGCGCCTCCGCTGTTGAGGTAGTCGCGCACCTCGCCAAGCAAATCAACTTGATTGCCAAGCAATCCAGCGATTACGTCATGACGCGCGCCCTCGACATCTGACACGCCAGACGCAAGTTGAAGGTCCGATATTACACGGGCCTCCATTCGTGCCTGTTCCACCGATGACTTGGCTGTGGCCGCGCTTGACGACAACAACGCACGCGCTGCACCAGTCAGATCGCCAGCGGCTTGACTATCGCCAGCGATAGCCGACGACAGAAGGGCTTGAAACCGCGCTTGGTTGAACGCTTGAGCCTGCTGGCCGCTCACCAAAGCACCGGCAGTACCGCGAAGCTCTGCAATAAATGCCCGCAGCGTCTGACTGGTGCGATACCACAGCCCCGCCGCCTGTTCACTGGCACGTTGGGCCTGCAAGGCGTCTGAGATCATGGTTCCCTGCACATCTGCTGCGACGACATTGACCATCCTGGCGATTTCATTTGTAAACGATCCGACAGCGGGCAATATTTCGTTGAACGCTCCCGATAGGCTGATCAGTGCTGCATAGGTCTCGCGCCCGCCTTGAGTGGCAAGGTCTTGCGCCTCGATCATGGCCCGATACTGATCGCGGGTCTGCGGCATGGCAATGCCCAGATCAGCCAGCGCGGCAGTGGTCTGGCGTGTTGCGGTCTCAATCCGCTCCGCCTCAGTGTAGAAAGCGGCGTAGTAAGCGCCAGTGGCTTGGTTCATAGCATCAAGCCCGCCGAATGCATCTGCCAGTTGAGACGCCATTTCACCGCCAGCCAATCCAACATCAAACATGGTGTGGCCGAGGGTGTCCATGATAGCGTTGACGGCAACAATGCTGGATGACAGGCGCGTCAGGGTGTCCAGCGCTGTCTCACCCTCTCGGGCAAGCTCACCCGCCGCCCAAGACGTTTCCGTGATCGTTTCGGTCACTTCCTTGAATGAGATTTTCCCGTCACTGAAATCAGGTACGGTATTTTTCACATCTCTAGTGATTTCAATGAACGTGCCAATAAGCCGCTCAGCCATGCCGTTTGCCAGTCGCGTCAATTCGTCCTGAAGTGCGGCAACTGCCTGATCCTCAGACATTCCGGCGGTAGATAACTCGACGGCCATAGCGAATCCATCCAGAGCGGATGTGCCGAGGTTCAGAGTTTCGGCCATGCTAGTGACGCTATCTCGAATACCGAGGTAGGCGCGCGTGATCGGGTCTGCGATAGAAGCCTCTGCATCTGTCAGTGTGGTGCTGACTTTTTTGGACAGCCCCCAAAACTTAGATTTTTCGACCGTGCGGAATGATTGCACCAGC
>Ga0100380_10007213_pt1 | contig 11165 bp, 12 predicted proteins | sample CryGeymeta201504_FD_80417 | JGI IMG/M metagenome (GOLD analysis project Ga0100380, IMG submission 80417) | Groundwater microbial communities from Crystal Geyser aquifers in Utah, USA - Crystal Geyser metaG 2015-04 | ecosystem: Environmental > Aquatic > Deep subsurface > Groundwater | place... | reverse complement strand
TATAAATAATTAGTAAAAATATATTAGTATAAGTAACTGTAATATTATTTACATACAATTAATTCATTTCTTCTAAACTTAATTGAATTATTTCCATTTTCTTTTAATTTCTTACTTGTATCTTTTTTGTCTTCAAATAAAATCTTGAAGGTACTAGCTAATCCATATATTTGTAACTTTCCATGTAGTTTACATTTTTGGCATGATACACAATCTATAATTTCTGATATGTTTCTAAATCTTTGTCGTATTTTATCGATATTTTGATAGTTTTTAAGTTTGTCAACAATTATATCATTTTTATTTAAGTCCTCTTGATAATTGCTTAAGCTAAGATAAATTTCGTCAATTTTTTCAGATACAGCTAAATCATCTGTATTATTCATTGTTTTTATTTCGTAGCTTTTTATTATGTCCTTAGCTTTATAAAATGTCCTATGAATAAGTAAGTAAGTAAGATATTTATTTATGTATTTATTTATCAATTACTTCAGCAAAGTCCCATATAAAAAGAATAAGTTATTCAATCTATCATGATGTTTTGTAACTCGATCATCTAGCATTGTTATATTTTTGTAAGAAGGATTATCTAATCCGACCTCGTGTTTAAAATCTAAGTAGTTATAGCTTAAGTGGATGTTAATATTTGCATGAAGACCAGATATGATCGTGTACAATATTTTTTCTTCTTGGCATATTTGATTAAGTCTAATTGTGTTAAGTAATAAATTATTAATTAATAATGTTATTACTGATCAGCAAAGCAATTTTCACTATATATTGCATTCCATATATGTTTCCCTTGATAACCGGTAAATGCTTCAATATTCTTCAGTAAATTAACATATATTCCATTTTTTGATTCGATTTCCTTTTCCCATAACCAGTAATTAGTTGAGACATTATATTTTTCTACCCTTGTTATATATTAATATATGTTGGTTATATTATAAAATACCTCTTACCATTTATAAAAAGAGTCATCAATTTTTCTATCAACTTGATCTAATACACTATCTTCTTGCTTCCACGGTAGAGGAATTTCATGATCTTCGCATTGACAAATCCCACAAGAGGGAAATTGACAAATTAAATTTTGTGTATGAAAATTACACTCATTGTCGAAGTTTACTTTAAATATTTTGAAGAACTCACTTTCCTATTAATTATACAGTAAATAAATAATAATTTATGATTTTTTTACATAGCGTTACATAACATTTATTTAACTAAACTTACTCGTAAAAAACTAAAATCTCTGTAAACTTTATTATGAATTGTTAATATTTGATCAAAAGATAAAAATGTTTCATCTACTGGTCCAGTTAATAAAGATTTAATCTTTGATAAGTCAGTTTAAATGCTATTTTTACATTAACTGAATCATATTTATTTGTAATATTGATATAAAGTACTAGAGATAAGACAATTAATACTAAGTTTAATATTGCAAAGGAAAATAATGCCATCATGTAATAAATTTTTTAAAATAATTGAATTTATTCAGAAATATTATTTTATTTATAATTAAATGTTATTAAAATAAACCACGTATTATGCAATATAAATGATAAAATTTAAATAGCAATGAGAAATGTTTAATAATATAATATTCTATTTTTATCAATTATACTTATTAAATGATATTAAATCCTATTATATTCTCTTCTATATATTTAGCCCAAAACTTAACATTAAAAACATAGAACCAGTTCCGAGATATAATGATGCAAATGTTCCTAAAAGTACTTCTTTACTTAATTTTCTTTCATTTATTGGGTATGTGATTACATATCTAATGTAATATTAGTAAATGAATAGATAGATATATAGTTATTTCAATTACTTACATTAGAAATATACAAAATAATAAAAAGCCTAAAAGAAGAAGAATAATTGATATTCCCATATGATCTGATATTTTAACTGGTGGAGTTAACCTATTCATTAATATATTTAATATAATTAATATAATATTTATAAAAATACTTAATTATTTAATAGAATAATTAATAATATTCATTCAAGTCAACAATGTATAAAAAGAAAATTTTATATTCTTTATTCACAGTTCCAGTTGCAGGTAATCAATTTTATTCATATTAATCTAACAATAGTTACAACTTTTAATATTTATGATTGGCACAGAAGAAGAAATAAGGAAAAAGCAATAGAGATAGAATTAAGAAAGGACAGATTATTAAAAGAACCATCTCGATTAAGTTTAAATTCGATTGATAATGCTTCTCAATTGCCATGGGCCAATTTAGATATTCAAGAATTTAATGACAAATGGGCTTATCAACCATTTGAATTAATAGGAAAATTCGATCATGGAAAAGAAGTTTTGGTCAAGAGAGTAAGAGACGGTAATTACTTTTATTAATTATAATATTATAATGTTATTCTTTATTAATTGTTTTCTTATTTACTTGTAACTAGGTGAGGCTGGTTTCCAAATTATTACTCCGTTTTATTGTTATAGAAATAGTACTGGAGAATCGATGCCTTTGTTAGTTGATAGAGGTTGGATCCCTGTAGATAGATCAAGAGTCAAACTTCATCACTCTACAGCTACCGGTGTAGTTCGACTAGTTGGTTCTTTTTATAAAGGAGATTCATCAAACAAATACAGGTAAAATAAATAAGCAATAATTACTAAATATACATAAATTATTCTTTACCCTTTAACCATTAAAGCAAAAAAAATTATATTAAAACAGAAGAATTCAATACTTTAAAACCTGATGAATTAGCAATTTTTATGCAACTTCCTAATTGTGATGTCGCAAGTAATGCTCTTTTTAAATCTATCGAATTTGAAAATGACAATAAAAATATTGTACCAAGAGTAACTAACTTGTCTGAATTATCTAAATTTACAATTTCACCTGAAAAACATTCAGAGTATTCAAAATTATGGTATCTCGTTACTTTTGCAAATGTATTTTCTAATATGTTTGTGTGGCTTTATCTTTAAAAGCATTTTCAGCAATTAAGCATTTAAGCATTTAAACATTTTAGTTTACTAAGTTTACTCAGGACAATAATATTAATAATCTTAATAATAAATTGTTATTCAATAGTCTATAAACTTTATTTAAATAATAATAATTTTAGTTTATTCATATTAAGTAATTTAAATTATTAATATTAAAATTATTTTTAAGCATAATATTAATACTCTAAATATTAAATTAAGTATACATGAATAAAATGTCTAAAACTGAAATGGAAACAATAAGAGATAATATTGAAGAAGGAAGCAATAGAAAATCCATTTTAGATTTACTCGGAGGTGAATTCGCATCTACTGGAAGTAGAGTTTTGGACGAAATAATGATATATGGAACATTTTATCAAAAGAAAATGATAGAATATAAAGATAGGCAAGAAATAATGACAATTGGCCGAAGAGGAGTAAAGTTAATTTTATTAAGTGTATTTTTGTCAGGAGTTTCTAATAGATTATTAACAAGATTAAAATTCCGAAAGTTTGATTTTTTAAATTTAAGATTCTTCTTAAGATTACCAATAAGAGTTGGACTTACTTTTTCTGTATTTTATTGGGCATTCTTTCTACCAGTAATAGGTCACGTCTTATATGTTTTAGACAGAATTAATGCTAGATACTATAAAAGATTTGAAGAGTTTAAAAATAATGGAGATCCACTAATTATGAATCCAGGTTTATTAGATGAGCCAGATTACACAGAAGAAGAACGTGCAAATACATTACAATTTGTAGAAAATGTTAGAATGCAACAAAAACAAGCTCAAATGCAAGGCAAGATGATGTAGTTTATAGTTTATATAGTAATAAAATAATAATAAAGTTAATATAAATTTTTATTATATTCTTCAACGTCTAAATTTATTATATAATCTTAATAATTATTTTATTACATTTTTATACAATAACAATAATAATTTAATTATTATCTTAATATTTTAAAATTTAAAAACATGGGTCAAAGGTTTTGTTGTGTTCTTATCAAAAATACCGTTGATAACGAAAATGAAATCAATACTCACGAGCACTCACAACTATTTAGCAAATTAAAGTTAAATTTAATCACTAAGGAAAATGATATGATTTCACAAGGAATGCCAAATACAAAAACAGGTGTCGGTGATGTATCTCTATCTGAACAGGGAGCACCTACTAAACATAGGAATGTTATAGCTTCTATAACTGAAAAAGTAAAAAAGAAGAAAAAGAAGAAGAAGAGAGATGACGAGGATAGTGAAGAGAATAGTAAAGATATGAATAAGTTAAATTTTGATAAGTTAGGTAATGATAACAATAATGGAAAAGAAGGAAGATTTCAAAGGGATAGTAAATCTGATAAATTTTTCCTTTCGATTGGGATGAAGAATCCAGACGCGAATTACTTTGATTCTTTTCACGCTGAGATCTACTTATCTAATTACGGAAATGTTGAAGAAAAGTATGTTTTATTAGGTTCAACAGAAGAACAAATAAGTAATTCTTCAATAGGGTTTAGCGATAATTGGAAAATAGATTATAATTTTGAGAAATCTCAGTATATCAAGATAATTTACTTTAATTCTAATAGCTGGAAAACAGAGATTATTATAAACTTAGCGTTAGTTATAACAGAACATGCTCCTAATTTTTCAGTTCCAATTGACTTTTATAAAAGCGAGAAAATAATTGTTTCAAGGCATATGTTAAAGCAAACTACAAATGAGCAACATCCATATGCAAAAATAAAATTTGAAAATGATAACTATGGTTTAAAAGATGAAGAAGGAGCATTCTTTTTAGAATTTAACTATATTTCAATGGCATTTGTAGCTAAAGAATTAAGGTATAAAATCTTTAGACTTACACAAAAACAAATAAATGGCGAAAGACAAGAACTCTACTGCTCAAACGAACGTTATGGAAAAAGTCCCATTTACTTTAATCCAGCTTATCTACTTAAAGACTTTATTAAAGCAAACCTACCTTTATTTTTTGAATTTTATGATAGAAACGGTGTTCTAGGTGAATATCTCCTTGACAAAAAAGCATACGAAGGTTTAAAACGTAATCCATCTATAATATCTTTATACGACAGCAAAAACATTAACTTCGGCGATTTTAAAATAACTTACTCTACCATGCCAAATAATCATTTTCTTGACTATTTAAATCATGGTCTAGATATAAACTTAATGCTTGGTATTGATTACACTTCTTCAAATTTAGATCCGTTAAATAAAAACTCCTTACATACTTTAGTCGGAGACAATAATATGTATGAAAAGGCTATTAGAAGTTGTGGTGGAATGCTCTCGTACTATGATAAAAGTCAGGCTTTCCCTGTATTTGGCTTCGGTGGTATACCTAAAGGAAAAAATGTTATTAGTCATTGCTTTAATGTTAATGGAATGCCAAATCCTAATGTACTTGGAGGATTAGAAAATGTAATAAAGACATATAAAGATAGTTTAAAAGAGGTAAAGTTACTAGGTCCTTCTAGGGTTAGTGAGTTAATTCAAAATGTTCTTGACAATACAATTAAACATAGAAAAATCTTAGAACAAGAAGATATAATAGAAAAATCAAAGAGATCTAATATGAAAACAAACGGAAGTATGGGTAATTTCCGTAATAATTTAGTATCAAACCAAATAAAGAATTCTAAACAAGATTCAAAACAACAACAAAATAGATCTACTACAAATGGCACAACAAGTAAAATATTAGCACCTGCTTATGATCTTACTACTAAAGATAAGAATTCACAGCTTTACTCGCCTGCTAGAAAGCCATTTGCTTGTCCAAGCGTAAAATACTTGTCAATAAATTCACCTAGGGATTTTATTGAAAAATCTATAGTTTCTCCAAGAGGTATTGAAGAGGATGAAAAGTTCCAAAGACCTCACGCCTCTAAGAAAACAATAAGAAATACTATATTTAAAGAATATGAAGAAGTGGATCCTTCCGAGGAAGAACATTTTATAATTCCGAAAGCTGAAAGAAATTATGCAATATTATTAATCCTAACCGACGGTAAAATTGAAGATATGTTAGAAACTAAAAACGTTTTAGTTATGGCAAGTAGCTATCCAATATCTGTTATTATAATTGGAATTGGAGATAATAACTTTGGCAATATGATTGAATTACGTAAGTTATTTCTATACATTTATCTTTAAATACACATATATTTTCTTATATTATTTTTCTTTAACTTGTCTTTATTATTCTTTTAGAAAACGATAAAGGAACTATTACGAACCAATTCGGGCAAAAAATGGAACGAAATATAGTAAGATTTATTGAATTCTCAAAACTTTCAAACGATGCTAATTTACTTGCTGAAAAAGTATTAGAACACATTCCAAAACAAATAGAAGATTATTATAGGATTAACGGAATTTAATAAAATAATTACTAAAGTTTCTAAAGTTTCTATTAAGTATAACTATTTACTATTAAGTTTTAATTAAGTTTTATTAAAATAGTACATATAAACATATTATTGTTTATTAGAATATAATCTATATAAACTTTTATTTTAATTGATTTTATTATATTATTCATAAATTTATCTTATTTTATTAAATTTCATTAGTTATTCATTTGTCTATTGGTCTATTTGTCATTTTTGTCTTTTTGTCTTATTTATTCAAATTTGTTATCAACATAATCATTATTTACTTCTTCAATGTCACCAAAATTATCTACTGCGTTATCTATATTATCTTCGTTATCAATATTTTTTGATTTTTCTTTATTATCTTCTATATTATCTTCTTTATTATTTTCATCGTAATTATTTTCGTCGTTATTATCATCGTTATTATTTTCTTTAAGATCTTTATCTGCATTATTTTTATCTTCTGCATAATCGTCTTTAATATCATTGTCATTATTGTTGTCAAAATTGTCATCGTAGTTTACATCTTCAATATTATTTTCTTCAACAATTTTACTATTTTTTAATTTATTATCATCATCATAGTTATTGTCTTCTATCTCTTCAACTTTGGAGTTCTCATTTTTAACTTGATCTTCATTCTCCTTAGAATTCTCTTCTTTATTATTGTTATTGTTATCTTTATTATTGTCTTCTTCCTCAATTTTATCAAAATTATTATTTTCATAATCATTATTATCTTCTTTTATACTATCTTTTAAATTTTCTTTAGTATTTTTAGTATAATTTTCCTCGTTTACTTCTTCTATTTTTTTATTTGTAATACTATCTTCTACTTCATTCTCCATTTCTTTTAACTTTTGCTCATATTCATTACTTTTACTTTCCATTTCTTTTAATTTTTGATCATATTCCATACTTTTATTTTTAAAATCAGCTGACTGCATATAATTTTCTATTTGTTTGACGTCAAGCTCGTCTTCGTTGTTTTCAATGTTTTCAATATTTTTATCTTTAATGTCGTAATTTTCTAATAGTTTATTGAAATCTTCTCGTTCTTTATTTTCTATTTCTAGTGCGTCTTCTTCCTTTTCTGCGTTTATCTCAGCTTCATCATTTTCAGATATTTTATCTTGTTCTTTATGTCTTTTGCTTGGGATTGAACAGTCGATTTCTTCGACGTTTTCCCGAAGTTTTATTCTTGTTTCGATTTTATTTATTCTCTATATAAGTTTTATATTTTAAATAAATATATACGTATTTAATTATATCTGATTTTTGTTTAAGATGTAAGCTAGTATCTCTAAACTCTAAATTTTTAAGTATTTCTTCATAGGATAAAAAATCTTTGCTTAGCTTCAATATTTCTTCATAATCCTCAAAAATTAAGAAATGAGTTGTATGATAACTAGAAATTACAGGAGCTACTGAAATAACAAATCTAATAAATAAATAAGAATAAGAATAAATTAAATACTTTTTATTTTCAATATAGCACTTGCAATAACACTCATCAATCTCATCCAAAATAGTTTTCTTATAGTATAACGAAGTCTTTACTCCATAGTCATCCTCCAAATGATTTAAATATTCTAAATACGTTAATTAAAATATAAGCAAGCTTAAGCTTAATATTATATTATTATATTACCATCTACGAGCTTAGTAAAAACCACGAACTTTCCCTTACTTGTCTTATTAAATCTTGTTATATTCATACTTAATTGTGTTCCATTAAATCCATTTGAACTACTTCTCATATTTGAAGAAACATTTGTCATAGTACTTTCATTTTCAAACCCGCCGGCCTTCTTACCAAAGTCGACAGAAGGATATTCACATATATTGCTCATGTAATAATTACTAAGTTTATAATCAGTATCCCATTTTTTTCTATTAAGACAAGGCTTTTTCTCTATTAATCTTTTAGAAAATTCTAAGTTCTCTTGACTAATTCGCTGAATTCTTTGTTTGCGTGTTGTAGAAATACCAATTTTAATTTCCTCTTGTTTAGCTATTGATATAAATGTAAGTAATATGATATTATGTTAATTTGTTATTATGTTTATTGTGTTTGTTTATAATTACGAGGCTTTGCACTTGAGTATAAGTTACATATCTTTTCTACTAGAATTTTATTTCTTCTTGCAATTTCTAACTGACGAGCTATTTATTTATTATATATTTTTGTAAGTGAGTTAATTAGTTTAATATATTTACGATTGACAACTTGCTCTACGTAATGCTCTTTTCGATATGAAAAGCTTTCTGGACATTCTGTTTTTATTAGTGGTTTCATTGTGTTAACTTTTACATTTAAATCAATTAGTTCTTGGTCTCTCCATTTCCGATTTAAGAGTCTGTTGCTAATTAATGGTTTTTGCATTTATAAAATTATTAAATAATAAATAAATTATTAAGAAAGTTATAAATTATTAATTAATAATATAATTTTAAAATAAAGAAGTTATGTAATTATATAAATTTAAAATATCAAATACAGTTAAATTTACTTAAACACTTAAATTTAAAAAGAAGCCTAAAGATTAGAATTTGATCCACAAAATGTATGTTGTAATTATTGTCTACTACTAATTACTACTGAGTATTACTTTAATTTTTACTCATTTACATTATATGCACTTATTAAGGATGGAAAAAATGGCATTAATACTATAATTAACGGGGTTAAAATAATAACCAATATCATCATTATAACAATATGAAAACAATTCTTACATCTAATTGTATTTATGTTATGTTCTTCTTTATCTTCCTTACCTCCTAACGTAGGAAATCTTAATAATTTCTGAAGACATAAACTAAAATGATTTAATAAACAACAAACTAAAAATATGTATCCAACAATATATAATGCAAATGAAAATAGAAACTCTTTACAAAATGATTGTTTAGTAACTTCAGAAACTGTTTTTCTGTAATAAATTCTACAGTAGTTATTAGAAGTAAGATCGAAATGATTTACAGTTATTGTTTTACCACAAAATTTGCATATTCTTTCTAAGCAGTTAAGACATTTAGCATAGCAGCTGTCATACTTCCCGTAGATTGCTGGTTCTCCACACTTTTTGCAAAAATTATCACTATTTTTACTTAGATTACGAAATATATCATCATCACCAAACTTAATTACATTATGTTTCCCATAATCTTTTAGCTTATCAAGTAAATTCTCACTTTCACCTACTTTATCTTTATTTTCTCTATCAGTTGAGGGCCTAGGAGTTGGTTTCTTTACAGATTCATCACCATCACCACCTACATTACATTGCAAGTCATTTAACCTTAACTTCAATACTTCTGCATGCTTATCAGATACAAATTGAAATAATATATTAAGCGAAAGTTCAGTTTTGCATTTATATATCGGACATTTAAATTTAACATCGTTTTGTTCGATCCTTTCCTCATAGTAGGCCTTACCACATTTATAACAAAAGCTATGATTACAATTATCAGAACAGTAAAAGGTTTCTACTTTGCAAAATTTATCACAAATAAAACATAATTTTTGTAAATTATTTTCTAACATTTGTTTATTTAAAGTATCAATATCTCTTTTATTTTCTAGATGACTTCTTATAATTTTAAGTTTAATTTTGTTTAATTTATCTTTTTCAGCTACGGTACCGATAACATTTCCATAAAATTGCCCTACGAAGCCTTGTACTTTTATTTGTGTTAATTCATTATCGCTTTTAGACCCTTTTAATATTTTATTTATTTCGTTAACTGTTTCTATTAAATCATCTTCATTGTTGACGTTGTCTTTATTATTAGGTTTTTTGCTTTCAGAGTCAGCTTCGTCTTCAAATATTGTTTTTATTCTTGGTTGAATATTTACTGTGTCGAGTTCTTCATTTTCGTTGTCATCTAGGCTGTTGTGAGATTCAGTTAAAGATTTATTAATATAGTTGTAATTATCTTGGTGCTCTTTTAATTGATTTTTGTTACTTCTATTAATACTCAATTGTTTCTTAATTGGAATATATGATATTCCATCAATCTCATTTTGTTTAGCATTATTCTTAACAGGACTTATTTTTTTCGATGCCTTATTCGAATTCTTATAGTCATCTTGAAGTTCATTTCCATAATTATCTATGTCATTTACATTTTTTACAATTTCGTATTTAAGATTCAATATATTAGTATTACTAGCACCATCTAAATTATCTTCAAAATTATCATAATTGTCTTGCTTGTCTTTTATAGGAGAAGTTTTAATATTATTAATCGTAATAGTGTTAGTTTCATTCATTATTATTTTAAAATTTTAAATTATAAGTATTAGTGTAAGTTAATTGCATTAAAGTAAATTATATATAAATATTTATTATATTTATTATATTTATAAAGTATTATTAGATAATTAATTTCTCTTATTATATATAATTTTTTATAATATATTCGAAAACAAAAATGAATGAAGAATACAGAAAGATAGAAAAAATTGTAGGAAATGATAATAAGTATCAAAAAGTAACTTTACTTGTGTCAATATTAGTTTGGATTTCATCTTTTACATTAATTATTTCATTACCATTTTTACAAAAAATGCCAAGAGTAACTTACTATGATATTAATACTAAAACACAAATAACCACTGATCTTACATATAAAATATGTGAAGAATATAAAGATAATTACCAAATATTTGAATATGACAAATTTTCATGGGTATACGAATTTAAAATCCATTGTGATAGTATGATGACTGGTTTAATTAGTTCAAGTATGGCTTTAGGT
>Ga0100380_10007212_pt1 | contig 11165 bp, 6 predicted proteins | sample CryGeymeta201504_FD_80417 | JGI IMG/M metagenome (GOLD analysis project Ga0100380, IMG submission 80417) | Groundwater microbial communities from Crystal Geyser aquifers in Utah, USA - Crystal Geyser metaG 2015-04 | ecosystem: Environmental > Aquatic > Deep subsurface > Groundwater | place: USA... | reverse complement strand
GTCGGATATGAAATTTTCAAGGTTAACTTAACCGCTGGTACAACAACCCTCTTAAAGGACATTAACTCCGCCAAAAACACCCTAATGAATGAATCGCCAGATCGTCTTTATGTGTACGAACATCGCCTCTATTTTACCGCGTATGAAAGCAATCAAACGGGCAAAGAACCATGGGTAAGCGATGGAACTTCCGCAGGCACCAAAATGATTGGCGACATGTATTTTGGCTCTCAGACTTCCAATGCCTCAAGTTTTTTCGGATATAAAGGTCAGGTATTGTTTATTGCGACTGAACGACTCAAAGACAGCGCATTAAAAGGAAGCGAATTCTATACTTACAACCCACAAGCAGGAACATATGCTCTACTTAAGGAAACATATCCAGGAACAGGACATGGAGCAAATAATGCTAAAATATGGGTAAATGAGGATGATGAACTTTTGTTTACCGCGTTCGATTCAAGCAATGCGAAGGCTGGAATTTGGAAATCAGATGGCACAACAGCCGGTACTTATGAATGGATTGATGCTTCAGATTATGGAACCAATTCTTTTAATGTATTTGGCATTGATTTTCGTCATGGCATGGTAGTGGGCCAGAACCCGAATTTATATTGGTTCTCCTATGATGGTACGCAGAAGATTAAAATTGAAGACCCTTCAATCCCGATGCTCGGTCAAATATTTAATCCCATAACGCAAGGAAATGGAAAAGCCTATGTCGTGCTGAATATCCCAACTGCCGGAAACTTGCTTTATTTGATGGATATGCCCAAACCTAATTTAGGGCCTGATACCACAATTTGTCCTGCTACCTCTGCCTTGCTAAAAAGCCAATACGACTCTACCGAAATGACCTTTAAATGGAACGATGGCTCTACGAAAAGCAGCTTGCTCGTTGATCAGAAAGGAACCTTTTGGCTCGATTTATATTCACTTGACGCATTAGACTATTTCGGAAGAGACTCCATTAAGATTAGTATGGAGGAGATCAATTTTACTCTAGGCAATGACACCGCAATAGCACTTCCAACTGTTTTACGCGTCGACTTCAAGGGAAAATTCTTGTGGAACACAGGTAGTACTGATAGTTTTATCGTGGTTACACAGCCAGGCAATTACGTTCTGCACTTTACCTCAGAAGGAGGGTGCGAATATGACGATACCGTATCAATTAGCACTCTCTCTCATTTAGACAAAATCACTTCTAAAGCACCTTTTCTCTACCCAAATCCCATTCGGAATGGGCAAAAACTTCATATAAAAGTAGACGAAGGTCAGGTGATAAGTAGCATTCGCGTATACAGTATTCAAGGCAAAAAAATGCTCGAGGTGAACCCTCAATCCGGACTCAATACACTTGAACTCCCCGCACTAGCATCTGGAAATTACTTCGTTGAGCTTGAACTCGTTTCTGGTGAGAAATCCATTGCTCGACTCAGCATACTTCCGTAGCCAAAAATGGTAAAATATTCTTTGTCATTGGGATATAAAAGACATCCTATCTAAGCTATACATCAAGCCAAACGAAAATTGATTGAGTAAAGAAACTCTGAAATTCTTATCTACCTGCTTGATGCCTTCTAAATGATTGTACGAACCAGCAATTTCAAGATAATTGAGCTCCAGTGGGTTAAAGTTTAGTTGAAAGGCCAAACGTTTTTTCGAAGAAACAAAACAGAGCACTTTTGTATTGAACGCGCCTTGGAGACGCGTATACTTACCAGAAGTTTCAATCTTTTCATTCCGGATATAATTTTCATACTTGGAAGACCCATTGCCCCAAACAGAAGTTGTAGCTATGCCAAATCCGAAGTACAATGGACCCGTGACATGTACATAATGTTCCAGCTCCATTTGAAAACCATAGCCAGTGGAAAGTGCTTTGTAGTTGCTTTCTGTATGAATGGTACTATTTTCCTCGTATTCAGCGACTCCACCTAGGCTAAAAACCATGTGTTTACTCGAAAAAATGCTCGTCTTTAAACCTACAAAACCTCTAGATCGGGTTGTCTTAAAATAGTATTCAGGCTTGGCACTCACATAATTATTAAAGCCCGTTGATAAATCACTCAGCACACCAATCTTCCAATGGCTCTCTTGGGCTGAAGCTAATAATGTACTGAAAATAAAACTTGAAAAAAAGAAGGATTCTAAGCATGGAATGTAGGGATGGATGCACTCCTAACGCAGCATAAACCACGAAAGTATGCTTAAAAGGAAATACATGACCATCCTCCTATCTGCCAACAACTTCATATTGGCTTACGATTTAAACAAAAAGGCCACCTTTGTTTATTGTATACCTATGAATTGCTTGATTCCAACTCACACTTGGCCTTGCGAAATAGTTTTAAAAAATTGAGCCGAGTTCAAAATGATTTCGTGGCAAGAAACCGAATTCGCTCTATCAGTGCTAAGATTATTCAACTCGGCAATTCAGGTCTTCAAGCGAAGTCTGCATTCCTGGCTAAGCTCTTCTGCAGATTCTTCTTCATCCTACTTGGTAGCCAGCCCGTCATACTTTCCTCTAAATATACTCGGGTAAGACCCTCATCAGATTCTAGCCTCCAATTATGTATTGCATTGGTGCCAACTGCTTTTCCGGTCCAACTCTACAAGTAAGTCGCTGAAAACGTGTATATTATAGCATATATTCTAATACCACCCGATTGCTAGGTAAACTGGGAATTGACATTCAGTTCATCTTCAATATGTGTATAAGAAATACCTAGCCCGTAATCTTCTCCCAAATCTTCACCATAGCCAAGGTATCCAACTTACAGTAGGCAAGTAGGTCTTTTCTTGTTTTATGGATGACATTAGGCGGCATAGCGGCAAGCTGACTGAACATAAAGCTGGCCGTCCCTCCTTCTTGAATATTCAAGTCTTTGTAGCTGAGTTCGGGCACCATTACGGGCAATACATTTTTTATGGATGAACTACCTCCGAAGGCTTCGCTGCTCACCCAGCCTTGCTTGAATGGAACGATGAGGTCTTTGAGACGAGCGATAAGTCCATCGATAAATTCAGCATGTTGGGGGAAGTCACGAGCGAGCTCACGTAATCTCGACTCTTCAAAACTTTGGTACCAGACTAGGATACTTCCCGTATCTCCAAAATGTCCCTTCAGACTAGCAATCAAAGCTTCGCGTGGATCTACGCCAGCTTCAGCTAGAAACTCCAGATGTTGTAGCTCTGCATCTGGGCTCGTTTTTATATGCAGGCTGTATTGAAAGGGAATCTGCTGATAAGGCCGACTTTCCTGGTATTCAGGCACCCCATACATCACTGTTTCGAAATCAAAAAAATACAACGGGTATTCGAGTCCGCCAACAAATTCCTGGAGGGTTACTTTATCCTGCTGGATGCTTGTGTCCAGCTCAACTTCTGTCTCTTCCTCAGGGGGATTTTGCCTTGTGCAGTATCCTTTAAAATTACAGGGATACGGCTTATCGCATTGAGCACCCATTTCAATATCTGGCTCTTTCCCCCAGGCCAAGAGACTGTGAAACTCTTCCACTTTTTCTTCGACCCATTCTTGCTCCTTCAACACGTCTGAAGTAATATCTGTAGCCTTAAATAAGACCTGAATATCTAACTCTCCACGCAATACATATTCTGGATCAAAGTGGAGAATATAAAAACGATGGATATCCAACCCCGCTCCTTTCAGCACATAATACTGCACCGCTCCATCTTGGGTATGTTGCGGCTTCGCTCTATTGGTGCTTTTTACTTCATATACCTCATAGCCTTCTGGCGTTTTTAACAAAACATCCACCGCCACAAGGGTATCGTTATGGATAAAGGTCGCTTCATAGATTACTTCTTTCCCTTGTCGAATAAAAGCAGCCGTACGCTTCGCACTTTCAATGCCCGGATATCGGTCGTCTGCCTGTGCATCCACCCCTCCTGGAAGTCGCTCTTGAGCCAAAACGCCGGTATCCGTTCCACGCTGAAAAATTTTCATTGCCTGCTCATCATACGGATCTGCTTCTTTGTATTTGAACTTGTACAAGAAGAGTCGCTTTGGGCATTGACAACCGTACATGAAGGTGGATTTGGAAAGCATTTTGTTCATTCAAAGAAGGGTTTTAGGTTACGGGTTAGTGGGAAGCAATTTCGGATATCATTTTTGGAAATCTATGTTAACTCTCGAGATTTAAGAGGGTGAGATATGTGAGGGTGAGACAAAGCGTTATTTGCTCTAACCCGTAACCTCTAACCTAGCGCCTTTTAACGCCTCGATATCTTTGTTCCAGTCCAAAATCTTCTTGCGGAGGGCAATGACCCGATCCACATCTTGGTATTCTTGCGCTTTGTCGAGCTTTTCCTTGCTACGGCTGAGCTTCAATTCAAATGCTTCTAGCAGCTCAGATAGCTCATCCGACAAACTGCCAAATTGATAAATTGTCGTATTCATAGGTGCAAGTACAGCGCTCGTTCCGCCAAAACACGACGGAGCAAAATAAATCACGATTACATTCACCAAAACTTCAACCTCAACTTTAGCCTTAACCTTCTCCGTCCGCCATAGCTTTTTCAGCGAAGGCGGAAACCTTAGACTTTACTCCATCACCACGAGCCTCAACTCTCCTTTTCCCGTAACACGCACCACATAAAGGCCTGCCGGAAGCGACGCTAGATTCAATACATTCATTTTGTTCACTAAGATGCCTGTCTTTACCGGTTGACCAAGGGCGTTGAATACGGTATAGTTTTGTTGTTCGCTTTCTTGCTCCAATTCGAGGGTAAACTTTCCAGAACCTGGGTTTGGATAAATGCGAAACTGGGTTCTGTTCTGTCCGGATAAACTATTAATGGTAATACTTACTGTTTTGGTAAACTCGCTCGAGCAACCTTCAGTACTTGTTGCTTGCACTTGTACACTGCCTGTGCCTGTGGTATTCCATTTAATTTCAATACTAGAAGTACCTTGCCCGCTGACAATGGTCCCATTTTGTACCACCCAGTTGAAAGCAGTTTGTCCGCTTGGATTCACAGAATAAGAATAAGTTATTGCCGTGCTTAAGCTTTGATCATCACCAGAAATGCTTTGAATAACTGCCGGGTTATAGGCGATTATGGAAACAGTATCAATCCCCATACATTGGAGTCCGTTTTCGGTTTTAAGGCCTTCTACCAACCATATAAAACTTTGCGAAACAGCATAATTAAAGCTACTATCGGTATAAAGTGCCGAATTTGCGCCTCCATATTGGTAGCTATTGGCATCATACCAAGCATAGGAATCTGCGCCATTTGCAGTGACTTGCACGGTATCTCCCGGACAAAGCCATTGGGTCATGCCTGCATCAAGTGGCACCATTTGAACCGAAAGTTCCATGGTATCTGCATTTCTACAGCCGAATATATTCTGAACTTGAACATGATACGACCCGCTGTCACGCACCCATATAAACGGGGTATTGGCCTGTGTATTCCAAGCATAACTTAACCCGGTATCACCCTGAACTTCGATGCGTAATGAATCGCCTAAACAAATTCGTGCATCTGCTCCAAGACTCATATTTGCTGGCGGGTTTATAGATAGCTGAAGCGTATCCCAAGTATGACATGTTTTGTTTCCTTGGTTAATTCGCGAATCAATCAAGAATACTTGTTCCATGCTTAAAACAAACGATTTGCTTGAACCCGAGAATACAGGTAGATCTCCTCCATTGCCTTGATAGGTGGATTGGTCGTACCAATCGAAGGTGTCTGCGCCTGAAATGGAGAGATGCACAGTATCGCCCAAGCAGACCGCTTGATTGGCAACCCCTTTTAGCTGAGGTTGAATCGAATAAAGCTCCACCGTATCTGAATTCAAACAAGCCGCCAAGTCGGTCACTTCCACGATAAATGTTCCTGGCTGAAGTGTTAGAATTGATTCAGCTACTTCGGAAGTATTCCAGCTATAGGACCATCCAAGCGTATCACCCCCAGCGCTCAGCACAATGCTGTCATTTTCACAAACTGCCTGATCATTTCCTAAGTCAGGAAGTGGCAAAGGGTTTACACTGATAGAAACTGTGTCTGAATTTTTACATCCATCCATATCTTTAACGAAGAGGGCCAACTTCATGCTAGCAAAAAGAGTCGCCGACCAAGTATTACTTGATGTATTTAAATCAATTGTGTCTAGCAGGCTCCACCACTCATACTGAATCAGTCCGTTGCCCCGGGTTAGAATCCCTTGGGCTGAGTATAACTCACCAGCACATAGCATCGTATCCATTGGGAGTTTCACCTGAACATAATCGCCAATATCAAGGGTGTCTTCTAATGTAGTATAGCAAGGTGTATTGGTATTCAGAATAAGCTGTACATAATTTCGCCCTGGCTGAAGGATGAGTGTATCTTGTTTGGTATAGGTTTCTTTCACCACGTTTCTGGCTGAATCCAATACACGGTATCGATGCTGGAGTCCGGCATAGGTTTGATTTGACGTAAAATCTACTGCCACCTTCCCGCAAGCAAACTCCTCTGTAGAAAGCACCGCATCTGGCGTTGCGCGAACAAAAATGGAAAATGACTGCGAAGACCTTCCGTTTAATGGACAGTAATCATCTTCCGCGATAACATTAAAAGTATAGGGTATATTGCTAATATCTGCTTCGCTTGGCGTCCAACATAATTGTCCGCTAGCGTGTTGTACTGTACCATTATTGTTTGAGAATGTTAAACCAGGAATTCCTTCATTCCATGATAAACGTACATTATCAGCTGTATCTGCATCATCGGTATTAATGGTAAAACAAAATTGCTGACCTGCACATGCCTGAGCCGAATAAGGCGGCAAGATGCGGGGCAATTCGTTGGTGCAAGTAATAACTTTCATGACAAAGTCGCGCCGTGTTATGCCTATTACCCGCATGGTATCATTTACCAGACGCCATTCTTTTACCTCTAGTACAATCGTTCCGTACTGACCTAAGGAGGTTGGTCTAAATTTCAAATCACCAGTAAGTGGATCTAAATGAAAACCAGCTGGCCATTGAAGATTTCTATTTGGGTAACCAAAATAAGTCATTGGGTTATTGGCATTCCAAGGGCTGCTCCAATTGGTGACATAATTAGGAGCTAAAAGAGGATCAACGAGTAAAAAGCTAAGCGAATCACCACTATCTACTGTATCAATAGCCCCAAGGTTATAGGAATAATCTTTATTGTGGCAAGCCAATATGCGTGGCGGATTTGTGAATTTAGGCGCTGAATTGCAGGAAGCGTAACATTTGTTTAGTTCGGCATAGGTGAAAAAATTTTGACTGGCATGACCCGTTGTAAGATTTCCATCTCTGCAGCATTGTTCCCATGAAAAAGTCCAGTCACATTGGCTATAGCTGCTTAAATCTACTTCCATACTCCAAGTAACCTCTTCATAACCATACTGATAAGTACCTGAACATTTACTCGCTACGGCACAGGTGCTACCAATACCTGTGATGTCTTTAGTCGATACTTTTGTTTGTTGTGAAACAGTGAAAGTGGTGGACCCTGACGTGACTTTCAAGTTAGACTGAGAGAGCGCTAGTCCATTGCAATCGCGGTAGGCTTTTACAAAGACATCATACTTTCCACTGCCCTTACAGGTATAGGTAATTTCTGCTCCGAGAATGGATGCATGCGCAGCTTGTCCATAACTTACGAATAACGCGAGGAGCAAAAAGGTGAACAGAGAAGTTTTCATACGCTAAAGAACCCATAAGAGATTCTAAGTATAAGAGACTGAACTTATCTTAAACGTTGCCTTAAAAACAAATATTTGACTCTACTCCAACTATAAGGTAGCATGATCCCATAAACAATCCATTCGCACGAGATAAGCTACCAAGCGATTAAATTATTTGCCATTGTTTGACTTCATAGATACCAAGATATAAATTGAGGGATAATGAGAACCTGTCTTTATGTGATTGTATTCAGTACTACCCTCTTGCATCTTCAATGTAAAAATGAAAGCAAATTAACCCAACCCAAGGCCTTGGGGCTCGACTATTCAAAGAATATTGAAACCGTTGGAATCGTTTTGAACCTATCGGCCATGGGCGATTATATACTGAACAATTTTAGCACTTCTACCAATCAGTATGCATTGATTCGCTTTCATAATGAAGCATTTGAGAAGTTCAAAAACCATGAAGCAGTGCAATGGGCGAATAAGATGGCTGAGGCAAACTTGCTCCAGTTTAACGACTATTATTATGGGCTCTATTACACCCCTTTTCCTGATTTCGAAAAGCTGAATTTGGAAACTGACGCGACACGAATGATGCATACGGACTTAAGCGATTCGTTGGTTATGAGCTATCACAAGAGCTTTAATTCTGCCCTAAGAAAGTTTTATCAAGATGCAGAAATGGAAAAGCATTTTGAAAAATATGCCTCCGTTTATTCGGATATGTTGGATGAAGTTGCTATTCAAAGTCAGCAGATTCCTCTAGAAGCACTTTCTGACCTCTTAACGGATGGAAAAGACAGTACTGACATTCGCTACCACCTCCTGCCCTCCTTGAATATCCCGATTGGATTCAATTTCGGACCAAATCTTCAACAAGGAAATCAGCTCGAATTCTATTTTATTTTCGGTCCTAGTGAAGAATTGAATCCTATGTCCAACCCATTTAAACAAACGACAGTTCGGAATCTGGGATTCAGTGATACTGGTGCTATTGCCGATTTAGCCGTTCATGAGTTCACGCATTCCTTTGTGCGCTTTCTCCAATATGAAAATATGGAAACCGCTATGATTGAATTACGTTATTTGAATACCCCAGAACTCAAACGAGCGATGGCTGAAATCGGACAGGCCGAACACTGGTCCAATGTATTTGAAGAGCACCTCGTCCGAGCCTGTGAGATTTTATTATGGAGAAAACTCGGTCACCTCGACAAGGCCGAAGAAAAACTCGAAGCCGAGCTCAAAGAAGGCTTCATCTATATTCCTGACTTCCTGCAAGCCCTAGAAAGCTATACCTCATCACGAAGTGAGTATCCTAGTTTAGAAAGTTATATGCCCGTATTGTTTCAGGGGCTTCGGGATAAATACTCGAGGTGAGGTTGAGAGGGTTCGAGATTGAGAGAATTCGAGACAGCCAGACTAACAAGATTGCCAGACTAACAAGATTGCCAGACTAACAGATTGCCAGACAGCCAGACTAACAAGATTGCCAGACTAACAGATTGTCAGATTGCCAGACTAACAGATTGCCAGAGAGCCAGACTAACAGATTGCCAGACAACCAGACTAACAGATTGTCAGATTGCCAGACTAACAGCTTGTCAGAGAGCCAGACTAACAGATTGCCAGACAAAAACAGGAGTAGATTTTTTAGCAGGCAGATTGGTGTCCGCCGACCTGCTCCAACTCTAAAACGAGCGTTCGAGTTTGAGAAGTGTAGCTCCCATTGCCGTGATCCCGACCGCGTAGGCCATAGCGATGAGCGAAGGCTTAACGGAGTAAACAGATTTTTCCATTAGAAAAACGCTATCCGGAGCCGAAGGAAAAGGCATTGAACTAGGGTTTTGCCTTGGACTATTCCGCTCAATCATCGCCTACATCTAGTCTTGTGAATGGCTACGGGAAGCGAAGCATCCGTCCAAAAAGTTTTGAGACGAGCTGAATTAGCAGAAAATCTTATATTCCAGTGGTGAAAAAGGCTCTTTTGATTTTCGTTTTTATTTTTTGTGTTGCTCTTGTAAATGGCCAAAATGGCTTTCTCGACAAAACACAGATGCAGGAAGACCTTCAATTTCTTAAATCTAATATTGAAAAATATCATCCGGGATTAGGTCGTTTTGGAGATGATGATTTTCAAATTTTGCATGATAGTCTGGTAAAATCCTTACCTGACTCCTTGGATGAACGCGATTTCGCAGGATACCCCGCTTTATTAATTGCCGCCGTACATTGTGTGCATTCGCGTATCTATACCTCCAAAAAACAGGATGCTTATTGGAATCAGACCGCCATTTACCCCCCTTTTAATATCAAAAAACGAGGTAATCGATTTTATGTCTCAGAATCCTTCGATGGCAGTGGCATGCTTCAAGCAAATATGGAAATCATCAGCATCAATTCCATGCCTATTACTGAATACGTCTCTAAGCTGCTGCCCTATATTCCTGTTGATGGCGCCAATCAGACGCGGAAATTCAAAGCCCTTGAACGCGGTTTTTATGCCTATTCACGTTATGCATTCATCCATAATAAAACCATCGCTATTAAATGCGTCAACTGGAATGGGAATGTCAATAATCTCATGTTGCCTTTAATTTCCCGAGAACAACTCTTGGCTACCCGCGCAAAGAATCCATCCATTAAGGAACCCAATTATTCTTTGAATTGGCTGGGTACCGACTCCATTCCTGTTCTTCGTATTTCAAGCTTTGCTATCTCCGATGAGGTAGAGGAGAAATTCCAATTTGCAAGCGGCTTAGATAGCATCTTCACCGTGATTGAATCAAAAAAGTCAAAATCCCTAATTCTCGATTTGCGTGGTAACCCAGGCGGACTCAGTGAAATGGGCGCCGTTTTAGGACTCTACTTAAGTGAAAAGCAGTTCACCTACGCCAAGAAACTTTTACTCAAAACGGATTCTTTCCCTCCGTATATGACTTTAGACATACCTGGACCATTCTCTGGGTTTCCCCTTGGCATAAAGCAAAAAAATGAGATTTATTATTGGCCCAATCATCCTGTGCGGGCTTCCTTTCAAACTGCCGGCAACCACTTTAAAGGAAAACTGTATGTGCTCACGGATGGAAATTGTACTTCTACCTGTTCCGAGGTAACTAGTATCATCCATGAAAATCGAGCAAGCACCTTTATAGGAGAAGCACCCGGCGGCAGTTACTCAGCAGGAAATAGCGGCGTTCTGGCCTACTTCGAACTTCCTAATTCTCAGATTAAAGTTCGTATTCCTTTGGTGGCCTATTATCTCGGAGTGGAGAAAAAACTTCCAAACGATCAATTATTGCCGGATTATGACGTTGCAGAAGATCCTTTAAGGAGGGAAGATTTGCCCTTGAGGAAGGCGTTGGAGTTGATCCGACGGTAAAAACGGTGCGGGTTACGGCTAAGCGGAAGTTTTATTTCGTCTTTTGAAGGAATCAAGAATTCATTGACTCGAAACGTATGAACGTGGGCAAATGCAAAACAT
>Ga0100380_10007211_pt1 | contig 11167 bp, 19 predicted proteins | sample CryGeymeta201504_FD_80417 | JGI IMG/M metagenome (GOLD analysis project Ga0100380, IMG submission 80417) | Groundwater microbial communities from Crystal Geyser aquifers in Utah, USA - Crystal Geyser metaG 2015-04 | ecosystem: Environmental > Aquatic > Deep subsurface > Groundwater | place... | reverse complement strand
TGCTTGCTTTCAACACATTTACCAACATAAGCCCGGTTCTTATCTTCATTTCCACCAACATAAGGGCATAGGTGCCATCGAACAGCACGCTCATTTGGTATACACTCACCAAGTCTTGAATAATGTTGTTGTTTTGCTCCTATTCATTCAGTTAGTCGATCAGTTTGTTTGTGCGAGCCAGAATACTCTTGCTACTTTTTACAAGGTCGCCCTCAGCCATGAAGAAGTCGTAGAAGTCAAACACCAGATCTGACTTTCTTTAGTCATTGTTTTTATATAGAAGGGTCTTGCTGGTTTTTGTACCAGCCATTTGCGTCAAATAGTATTTTTCATCTTTTCTGCAGACAAAGCTAACCGCGCAGTTGTGCTCATTCATCTATGTCTTGAACTAGAAGCTGAGGACTTGGTCGTAGCCCTGCTAGCGGGAGATGATATGTGTGAGTTACTCTTCTAGGTTGTAGGAGGCGAACTCGTAGGCTGAGAGAAAGTTGATGTGGTTATCCTGGGTCCACTGCGGGAGTAGGTGTGGTTGATACTAGATGTAGGTGGAGGCGAGAGTATTCATGTATACCTTTTTTCGAATATGCTCCAGTTCCATCACATTATATATAGAACCTTTGGAAATTGTTTGAACTGTATTGTATAGGATGAACAGGTATAAACAACTGCTGTAGGTATAGTTGAGGGTTTATATATTTAAGGGTGGGGGGTTTAGGATAGGGTATGGATGATGGCAGTGTTTTGCGATATAATAATAGAAGAATCGCATGGAATAGCAACAGCATATCAAGGGGTCACCTTACACCAAATGTACTATCAAATACATGCAGAACGAATTTTCAATGTTCGCAGGTTGCCCTACAAACATTTCGACAACCAAAAATGTACCTGCTCCCCTCACTCAGTCCTCAAGGAAAATCACTCTCCCCTGCACAGCAAAAAACAGACACAATTCGTGTTAGAGGATAAGTTACTCAGCAGCACAGGCACTCGTATATGAATTATCTATGTTTATAGACTTCAGCAATAACAAAAACATGGAGTATCACTACCAGCTGACCCTAGCCAGCAGTCCGGCCTACAAACAACTGCAGACTAAGTACAAAGCCATCAAAGAAGCCCATTTGCAGCAGAAGCAGCAAAAAATCAATGTATATCAAGCAATTAGCTCAGATTTTGAAGCAAAAAGAGCAGGAATTGGAGAAGTATGTCTCTGAGCAATAGCGACTGGAGGAGTAGAGGGAGAGATTAGAGCACAGGAAGAACGAGCTAGTCAGTTACATTGAGCTCTTGCGGTAGAAAAGGGAGATACAGATGCAGAGAAGTCGGTAGTTCCAACTAGTTGATGTGGAGTATCTCAGAGGCATGATGATGAGCATGCAGTACCAAGGAGGCATCGACATAGACCCCGACAACATGACCTACTAATAACTTCTGCAGCTCTAATAAAAAATGGGAAAAGTCTCCAAAGGTATCAACCAGTAACAATACGACCATCTGCCTAAACAGGCAGCAACAACATAACACTAACACTAACTGTGCTCCATATGCTACTATAATGTCAAGGAAGGCGAGGAGATCCACAAGTTGCCCTGCAAGCATATATTTCACTGCGATTGCATTAAGGAGTGGTTGATGAAGGAGCGGGTCTGTCCGATGTGCAAACAGGAGTTGAAAGTGGGAGAAGAAAAAAAGTGATGGTATACTCTTACTCCAGACGAATATAGATTATTGGGCTTTAGATATATTTATATTACGATAATGAAGAAGACGGTCAGGGATCTGGAGAAGGCAGGCAGCAACGGCATCAAGTGGCTCAAAGCAGGAACATACTATCTCTACCTACCAACCGTCATCTTTATGGGTCTGAGGACAGTCAAGTGGGAAGCATTCTTCGCACAGGGACCAGCACTCGGCTGAATAGGTGATCAATCAATATAGCTATCATATTCACAGTCAGTAACAGAGTCATTCAAGAACAATTTCTGCAAGAGGAGTAGAAAAGAGGTTGTAGTAAGTGAGGTGAGAATATCATTCATGGTCGAGTTATTAAGGATCGAAGAAGGTGTCCCAAGGCCTGAATTATTTCTACTGATGTTTGGCCCGAGAGTGAATCATGTACTTTTTATACCCTCTGTGGAAAGGAGGCTCTAACTTCCGATATTTTTATCTACCATTCGCCCGAGAAGGCTCTTTGCTTCTCTTCTCCTCAATCCTTTGTTGATCCTTGCCAATGTGCAGTCCGATGCTATTCTTTTTGCTCCCGATGCTGAAACCAGTCTAATCATCTTTGTCGAACATATATCGTTTTGTTAGCATATTCGAATTGTGCTCTTTTATTTTGCTGTAAAGGAAGTTCTTAAATGGTCCGTAAACACTGCCACTAATGCTACCCTCTAAAACTTTGCTGTTGGCAGAAATTAAACGAGAGCCGAGCATGGATGATATCTCATAATAACTGATGCTCTGAGTCTGGGCAGATTATGTTGAAACTCGTCGTTGCGCGTAGAATGTACTTCTCTTGGAATGAAAACTGGTCTAGGTTTTGGAGAGACTCCTTTTGGTGACTTTAGGTTGACTGGCATAATGACCCTCTCGAGTATTTTTGCGATGTCTGAACTTATCTTCGGTTGGCCGGAAGGTCTTCAGAGTTTGTCTTTATTTTGGTTCGAGTTTAGGTGGGGAGACTTCAATGTGAAGGACTGCCTTCATGCATAGTATTTATTTTATTGATAATGGGTCGAACAATATCATCAGCCATCGCAGACAAATTTGGGTCCACTGGCTACGCATTCACCTGCTAGCAGATTGAATCCTTCCTTGCAGATCAAACAGGTGTCGTCTTTCCACTCGAGGCAGTTCTTGAATAAGCATACTCCTTCCATCAGCTCGTATTCACTTCTACAAGCTGCACAGATGCCCTCGATAGACTTCACGCATCCTTCGATGGCACAGGAACCACCTTTGATTGTGTAATGAGGCAGACACTCAACACAAGTTCCTCTGTAGGTCTTGATGCACCCGTCAACCATTTTCTGGCATCTGTGATCCTTGGTGATGAAGAAGCCGCATTCGCAGGCATAGCAGCCATAGTCATTGTAAGACTTGCATTCAGGGATGACGCACTGATAGTTTTAGAGTTGGAAGGGCTTGAAGCATTCCTGGCAGGTATGATCGGCTTGCTCAACTTTACAGCCGAGGAGAATGTTGTGTCTACATTCGCCTAAAATGAGAGAATACTCGCTTTCACATTTTTTGCAGAGACCCTCATCATCGTAGTTTTGACAGTATTTGACGCCAGTCACACAGGCTCCATCGACCAATCTATACCCATTTGCACAGTTGGCACAAACATCTCCCTCAGGTTTGAGGCATCCTACTAACTTTTAACTGATCTTGTAGCCTTCCTTTTCCAAAGCACATTCATTCTTTTTGAGGGAATATCCTGAATAAGGCCATCGATACCTTAGTAGCACTCTTGGCATTCTTTGGCATTTTTGTATACTTGACACCCCTCCAGGTAATCTGGTCGGATGCAGATGCCATTAATGGTGGAGACATGTTTGCTGGGACAATCGATTTGGATGGTCACAAGGTTGCTGAGGGCCAGAGTTAGGCACAGCGATAGAACAATACTCTTCATTTTAAATTTATAGAAAACAATAGAAACATCAATTTAAATACGATAACAGTCACAGCCAGCTTTCCCTAGCTCGTCTCTAAAAGGCAAACAATCTTCATAGAACAACGCCTCTCTCCTGTATTTTTGGGAGGTAGCATGAATATCAGAAAATTTATGTTTTTTGTTAAGATCAATATCCACCCTTCTGCTTAATATAGTTATGAAGTAACACAGTCCCAAGAAATAACCTTCGCATGAGACCAACATGGGCATCAACGGCAGCGAACACAGTCAGTCCTAAACTGAGTCATAATCTGTCAAAAAATACAATGCTCTCCCAGGAGACACCTCCTTCAGTCATGGAGAGTCCACCCACCCGTATAGCTGTCCTAAAGTAGCAGAAAACAAAGTGGAGATTTGGGACTCATCGAAGGTGAATAAGAATAGGACGAGGAGGGTACTCAGAACACACATGTGGAGGTAGATCTCTACAAGGTCATCCACCTGATGGCGAAGTCGAAACAACTGGCAGCTGTCAGTGGCCTTCTGGGAGCATTCACTATCCATCTGATCGTAGGAGCTATTTACAGGTGGAACATGATCACTGATTACGTAGGGCTCTACTACGGCACTACTACCATTACTCCCATCGGAGCCCCTCTCTACATGTTATGCACAGGGTTTACGATGAGGTTGGGAGCAAAGTTGAGCGATAAGATTGGTAGTCGGATCGTGCTGGGGTTTGGGCTGATCACGACGGTGATAGCGATCGTTGTATCCAGTCAGATGGACACCTTCTGGTGTAAATTTAATGATATGTAGCTTTCCTCTTTTTTCATAACGTACTCTACGGTCTGAGTGCAGGTCTGCTCTTCTTGCCACCTATACAGGAATGTCACAAATTCTTTCCGCATCTCAAGTTGATAACCAACTCGATAGTGCTGACGGGCACTGGATTGGGAGCCGTTCTTTTCGGAGCCAGCAACATAGAATGCATATAAAATGATCATGAGACGGACGACATTCCTTATGAGGAGATGAAGAACATTGTCGACTTTTAGTTTTCGGGTTGTTTTTTAAAAATGGGAGTCTATGTGTTTCTCATCGGGCTGTCCGGCTTTCTGATGATGCTGCCCATGATTCTCAAGAACGAGGAGCGTGAGAGATAGGAAAGGGTGGTATCTATGGAGGACAGAGCTGGTAATTACTGTCCCAATGAGTGCACGGCATTCAGATCAAGGGTTTTTTGGATGGTTGCCTTGCTGATATTCCTGATCACATGCGGCAACTACTACATCATCATGAACTTCAAAAATTTGCTGGCTGCCGAACACCAAGAAAAGGCCTTTCTGTATTGGATTCTCATATCAGGAGCACTTGGCAATGGTCTACCTAGGTACTGTTTTATCGATATAGGTTGATATGGGGTTTTCTCTTCTCGAGAGTAGGCTTCAAGTATCTCTTCTGCACGGCTGCAGTCATGAACCTTTGTTCTTTCATCGTCATCATGGCCACCCTCAATTAGGCAGTCTATCTCATATTCTACACTCTCAACTCCATCTCCTTGGGAGGTCTTATGGTTATTTTCCCCAATGTGGCGCTAATAATTTTTGGCAAAAAGATAGGAGACCAGATCTATGCCTACTACTGGATAGTCTTCTCCCTCAGCAATTTGTTCCAGTTCATCATTACTCTGATACTGACCAACAACCCGGAGACTGCTGATGACTTCGGTGAGGTGCTGTTCTTTTTCACTCTCTGCGTTATTACAGCCATGTTTGTGTCCATCAGGGAGGTGCTAAAAGGTCCCTGGAAGAATTCACTAGATTTGGTGGAGTTCGGCAGGGTAAAGAAGGCCAGAAAGTACAGTGGGTGATTTTTATACAGTTGTTCATAAGTCAATCTAAATTTGCATTATAGATTTGTCCTGATATCTGTATCTTTCGATAGTAAAAAATGGAAGTTAAGAAATTTTCTAGAAACTGTTTTTTATCCAAACAGCAATAAAAGTCAGTAAAGCATGGCATGCTTGATATTGAGCCTATCGGAAGCACGATAAATAAAATGCTAAGCAAAAGAACGGAGTAGGGAGGGTGTTAGTAAACTAAATGATTCAGTTGATGCTTTTATAATTTATTCAAAATGGGCAATAAGCAAACCGGGCCTGAGGGTGTCCCTCAACAGCCTCAAAAGTCGAAAGTAGAGGTGGGCAAGTAGGAATCGGCCTAATAAGAATAATAAGATGAGTATATGGGAGAAGTATAAGGCGAGAATGATTCAGAGGATGGCATGCAAGATAAGAAAAAGGAGAAGGAGAGGATGGACAAGATTGCAGAGGGGGAAGCAATGAGAAGTACATTCAGTCTGGAAAATGTTATCTAGCAGAATAAGTTTGAAGCATTCAAGCACAAAAGAAAGACGATTAAAGTGGCCTCTAGCCTCAACAAAGCTCAGCTGACAGTTTCAGCCTCCAAGAAAAAAAAATAGTATGGCCTCGATTCATAAATCTTAAGGGTCAAATTCGATGTCATCATGGTCAGAATGTCGGATGAGCTGAGAGAGACCTTCACCACTCTCGGTGCTAAAATTTATAACCACTACAGGGATCTGGAGTCTTTTGAGAAGCAGTGGAGGTTGCATGGTAATGGCTATTTCATCAACTACGAAGGAGGCTACAACCTCTGTATCATCAATTAAAGCATGATCTATCAAGGGGTCACCTTTGTCACTCCAGAGCTGGACATACTGCCGGATGTCAACGGTGTCTTGATAACAAAGGCTGGTGTTTATGAAGGGCAATTTCACAAGGGGAAGGCTCAGGGCAAGGGAGAGTTCATTACTAGGCCGACGGGTCTCAGAAATGACAAGACAATCAAATATAAGGGCATTTGGAAAAATGGAATTTTGGTATCAGGCACGATCACCAACGATCATTTTAAGTTCAAAGGTACCTTTGTTAACGGTATCGCAGAAGGACAGGGTGCCATAAAATTTAAGGATACTCACTCCATTTATAAGGGTGACTTTAAGGACGGAAAGTATAATGCCCAGGCAACACGAGCCATTTACAAAACTGAGGACTACATTTATCAGGGCTAGTTTGTCGATGGCAAGAAAGAAGGGAAAGGCATTTTGACATAGTATGATAAGAAGACCATCAAGAAGGGGGCCAAGTATAGACCTTCTGATACTTTTGACGGGTAGTGGATAGATGATTACTACGTCACACAGAGAAAGATCAGAGAATAAAGAAAGTTGTTGGCTGAGGAGGGCCAGGATGTGCTTGGAGATATGTTTGATTTTGTAAAGGCTAGCGGCCAGTTCGAAAATGATACAGATCTGTTCACAACCACCAACAAGCAATTAGGAAATTCTTATATGCCCATGGGAAGTGTGAGAGGCGACAAGAAGGAAGACTCATCATCTGGCAAAAAAAAACTGCTCTAAGGCTCAAGAAGTAACTCCAGAGAAAGAGATAGGCCATCCAGGTTAATCCCCGAGCATTCATAGTCAAAAATAGGTATCAACATATCCCATCACTCCTCTGAGCACTAAAGTCGTAAATAGATCCCTAAGAATGGACATAGATTCAAGTCAAATGTGTAAAAGCCGAAAAGCAGAAGCAACAAGAGTGACGTATCGGAGGATCGGGTGCATTTTACGGACCCGGTGGTAGTGACTGAGGTGGAGATTCCTGAGTAATATGAGGAGGAATCAGAGGATAGCGAGCTGTGATGACGGAGAATTAATTGAATATTTTTATCATTTAATCAATAATTATTAAACACCATGCCTCCCAAAGTCGATCCCACAGAAGTCAGATTCAGTAAGGCATTCCTTATTCAGTCAACATTAAAGTTTTCGGTGGTGAACCTGGGCCCGCCGCTACTCTTGCTCCCAAGCTCGGCCCTCTCGGTCTCGTATATCTCTCATAATCAAGAACGCCAAAAAGGTTGGTGAAGATATCGTCAAGGAAGGATCCAAGTGGAAAGGAATCAGAGTTATGGTTCAACTGAAGTGCCAGAACAGAGCCGCAGAAATCACAGTCAAGCCTAGCTCATCCGCTCTCCTTATCAAGGAGCTCGGAGGCTACGAGAGAGACAGAAAGAAAGTCAAAAATGTCACCCACAAGGGCAACCTTACTTTCGAGCAGGTCAAGAAAGTCTCCAAGGTCATGGACGAGAAATCAATGGCCAAGAATTTCGCAGGAACAGTCAAGCAGGTCTTGGGCACTTGCCTTTCCCTCGGCTGCACTGTCGACAAGCAGAACCCCAGACAGATCATTGCCAAGATCAACAACGGAGAAGTCAAGGTCTGATCATCCATATTTAAACATCTCACATAGTTATATAATCACTCAAACAGCTTCTTCTCTGCCTCATCTAAGTACATCGTGTTGATGGAGGGGAACTTTAAAGTAATGAAGTGCCTCACAAATCTCACGAATTACTTGCGTTTTTACATGTTGGAAATATACTTAGTGACCTCCAGCATGTCCAGTACTTAAAGCTTGTCACTGTTGTTTTTCATGTACTTCTTGCCCTCCTTGAGCCTGTTTGTCTTGAATAGCAATTTTAGCATGTCCTTATGAGCAGCAGTGTGACAGGCCATGTCGATGCTAAGTGTCAACAGTAGTTAGTCCCCTTTTTTCTCGTATTCCTCATAGATGAGTTTATGAATCTTGGTTTAGGCTTTGATGATGTTGTGGTGGCACAGATAGGTCAAAATCTCATACTTTTTTGTTATCAGCAGCAACTCTGTCGCCAACTGTTGCAGTTATTCGGGCAATTTGATATGGAATTCATAGCTTTGTCGGATGCACTAGAGCAGGACGTTGGTCAGTTGCTCCTTTGAAATAAGTGCATCAAGGGAGAGAGTGTAAAACAGATTTGAGTAGAGTTCGATGATAGTGACGATATCGCTTTCGTCGTAGATGCCTTTTTAGCTCTTCAAAAAAATGAATTTCCATATTTTAGATAGGTTGATGGGTTTGATGTTGAAAAGGTTGCTCCTCAGCCAGTGAATTATCTCCATCTTGCTGTTTGACCGGTTGTTAAAAAATTAAAAAACCAGCATTTAATTCTTTAGAAAATGAAAAATAACCAAGAGGTTGATTTTCCATCTGCAGATGCGGCCTTCTGGTAGCAAGACTCGTCTACTGACAAACTACCCTTGATATATTTGCTAAGGGGTGATTCTTCTGTCTTAATGCGCGATGGGATAGGGCGAGACAAGTGTCTGAAAGGAGTTGGGTCCTACGTCGTAAAGGAAAGTTATTTTTTAGTTTTTGAGGTGAACTGCCAGCATGTTGTCGATAATGTTGAAGATGGGCAGACTATCGGAGGGCAGTTTGATGACAACCGGCCGATGTGTGAGGGTCTAATCCAAAGGAGTCAGTCTGAGCTTTCCTTCATTGGCCATATAGAAACAGATATAGCAGATGTTGTATATTCTCAAACAGTCGATGTAGTAGTCTTAGTTCGGATTGGCCTTGCTAAATATTTCCTTGCAGGTTTTGCTGCTGTCCAGGCCGAATGATTTACTCTTTTTTATTCTCTCGGCCAATATTTAGTCTTTTCCGAAGTTGATGTCCATTTAGCCTGACCTGAACCAATTTTTTGCCTTTGAAGGATCGAAATGGAACAAATTGGCACTCTAGCAATCTCCATAGGTGAACCCTATCAACATTTAGGAGGTCGGCTCATGCAAAAAACAGTGGTATTTGCCAGATATGTGCTTAGTCTCCTTGAAGTACTTCTTCTCATCTTAATACCTGTACAGGTGCAGACCTCCGGCTTATGCGATAAAGAAGTGGGCAGTTTGCGAGGAGCCATAGATCCAGTCCATCACCATAACCTTTTTATAGTCTTTTCTGACGGGGATGGTGAACTTGCCATTACCGAAGTAGGCAAAGAGTGCTCCCTCGATGGTCAAGAACAGCACAACATTTTTTTAGTAATTGTAGGCCAGGTCAGTAATGACATATGCTTTTCCAAGTTAGAGTATTTTCAGGTAATCTTTGTGGATGACGTACAGGATGTTCTTGTCATAAATGATGGTGATGTTCTTCTTGTAGTTGTAAAAATATTTAGCGAAGCCCGTCAATCGTTTTTGGATTTATTGGATTTATTGGTCTTCTTTTGCGAAGGTCAGCTCGAGCAAATGCGATGGTTATTACATTGATAGATATTATTATTAGTAGTCGTCGTAAAATAGACTGATCACTCTGATTCATATAGAAGGCCCTCCTATCGCAAGACCTACAGCATGGGTGTCGATAGGCGGATCATCTTCTACTCAGAATCTAGGAGGTAATAGCTATCCTAGTCGAGAAGGAAGCCTTAGCGATCTATGTAGTAGGTTTGTTCTTCCTTCATTAGGACCTTAACTCTAGGGCTTTACTTGCTCTCTTGGGTGCTCTGTCTACTGTTAGTCTTGCCTTTGGAAGTGGTCGTGAGAACATACTCGCTATGAACCAATTTTGTACTTTTGAAGTTGTACTTCAGCTTTGACCTGAAAGGATTGCCATCATTTTTATGCTTTTCCAATTCCCACTTGAACTCATGGCTCACTTTGCTGATCTCGTTGTCAATAATGAGCTTGATTTTGTTGGTTTACTGTTTGACCCTGTCCTATAACATACTCTTTATGCGGAACATTTCCTTCTCGTCTGTCTTGCACCCGCCATTCTCAATACTGACCTTCTCACTGCTAACTTTCTCCACCCTCATCAGTGCAAGTTCCTGTTAATTTATCATCTCTCTGACTGACTTTATCTTATCCAGGAATTACTGATGCAACGAGTTCTGGTGATTTCTAATTTTTGCTAACTGCTACTAAATTTATGTGTTCTTTGGGCCTTCTTGCTTAGAGGACTGTCTGAGTTGTTTGAGGTCCTCAGTATTTCTGTTAACTCTTTTGGCAAGTTACTACATTTTATGATGGAGGGCTCGGATGGCATCAGGGCCAATGTTTTAAGGGTAGTAGTCGTTATTGGATATCTTCTTGGTTGACTCATGCAGACTGGACCTGCTTGCTTAGAGGGAAGGCATCTGGCGGACAAAGGACGAGTTGACAGTGTTTTCAATCCTTATCATGGGAGAACTTGAGATGTAATTTTGACTGAAGACAGGGTTGTTGAGACTAGCAGGTCGAATGGCTTGAGGAGAGGGAGAATAGGAGGTTCTGAAGAGATGTTTGGGAGTTGGGTAAGCTTGAGGGTTCATGACTTCCAGTTTATTTAAAGTAATAATGAGCCTAAAACAGGGTCAATTATATCCGCGGCCGACGAGTTATCATACCCACAGCTGATAATAACATTTGACTGGAAGTCCATACACCTCCAGACAGTCACTTATATGATGCTCAAAATTATGTATTCATTTTGGGAACCCTTGGAATTTCAAAGAATGCGATTAGCAACAGTTAGTAACTTCAATTATACGCTTCATTATACGTCCTCAAAATAAACATTTGTTGATCATTTTCGTGATAGGTTGATCGAATGGATCAATTTAGGGGTTGGGGTTGGGGTTGGGGTTGGGG
>Ga0100380_10007210_pt1 | contig 11167 bp, 6 predicted proteins | sample CryGeymeta201504_FD_80417 | JGI IMG/M metagenome (GOLD analysis project Ga0100380, IMG submission 80417) | Groundwater microbial communities from Crystal Geyser aquifers in Utah, USA - Crystal Geyser metaG 2015-04 | ecosystem: Environmental > Aquatic > Deep subsurface > Groundwater | place: USA... | reverse complement strand
TGAGCACAAAATCAAGCGATTGTCCTTCAAATTTGTGATGATAGCTCTTTGAACTCAGCGATTTCACATGCTGCTTAACACTTGCCACGTGTTGAGCTAAAAACGTTTTTTGCGCATCAATATCTTCTGAGCTGATGTAACTTTCAAATGCCTTTAACGACACTTTTGAATCGATTATAATGTATTTACTGTCGGGCAAATTGACGATCACATCTGGTCTGAAAATTCCGTCTTCGTCTTTAGTAGTCACTTGCGTTTCGTACTCCAAACCCTTTTCTAGCCCTGAACTTTCTAAGATCTTTTCTAATATAAATTCGCCCCATGCACCTTGCTGCCGCGTGTCACCTTTTAGGGCATTGGTCAAATTATTGGCTTCGCCTTTCAATTGATGATTGAGCTCCATCAGCGATTTCACAGTGCTCAACAATTCAGATCTATCTTTTGAATCGGAGGTATGAACTTCGTTCACTCGCTTTTCAAAACCAGCAATTCGCTCCTTGAGTGGGAGCAGCAATTCACCAATTTGTTTTTGGTTTGAAACACTAAAGTCATTGGCCGTTTGCTTTAAAATCTGGTTCGCCAAGTTTTCAAACTCCAGTTTTAGACGATCATTTAATTCCTTCAATTGAATGGTTTGTTCAGCGAGTTGTTTTTCTTGAAAAGCATTTGCCGTTTCCAAACCCGAACTTTTACTCAACAACACTTTATACGCTTCATTTTCCGAATCAAGCCTTTGCTTTAAGGCATCGATACTTCGGTTTGCATTGATCAAATCAGCATTTAGCGCTGCTTTATGAGCCAAAAGCTCTTTCTCAGCAGTAGTTAAACGCAATAATTCATTTTGATCAACAGTGCCATTACTTGTCATTTTTTTCAAAAAATAACCAAGCACAAAACCCAAAGCCAAAGCAAAACCTATATAAAGAATTAATTCGTTCACCTTTAATTATGAATGTGCAAAGAAACCAAGTAAAAGTTAGCTAAACACAGCCTTGTTTTCTTAAAAAACGCTTACAAAACCAAAGTGAATTTTGTTTGAAGCAAGCAGAATCGGATTACCCAATTCTTTGCCTAAGGCATAAGAAATACTGAATATTCCCGCTTTCGTTCCAAAGGTAAATCCAGCACCAAACCCAAATGGAGTATCGCGAGTTGCGCCCAACGGATCGATGCTTTGATTTTCGTACCACGCACCATCAAAAAACAAAAATGCGTAGCCGTCTCGCTCAAACTGATAGCGAAGTTCATTCCTCAACAAGGCATAAGTGGTGGCAAATATCGATTGCTCATTGAATCCACGCAGCGTGTTCAAGCCGCCAATGCGCTCAGCATCATTATTAAACAATTGATTATTTGAAACGCTACTTGCCTTGAGCTGTTGATGCCAAACCACACGCTTTATATAAGTTAAATAGTATGACGCATCAACCCGAGCATTGAACTGAATGGAATTCAGTGTTAGATTTTCATAGATAATTTCGGGCAATCGACTATTCTTAACCACTTGCCTATCTCCTGCCGAAACGCTAGAAAGCAACACATATCCATTGGCGGGATTCAACTTATAATCCAGTTTCGAAAACCTCAAACCTAAGCCGTAATTGGTGATTTTTCGGTCTAAATATTCTGGTGGCAAAATGCTGTTCTCGTATTGTAACGTAGAAATAAGCGAAGTGCTTTTTCTCGAAATAAAAGCTCGTAAATAGTTGTTTTGACTAACTACATATCGCAGGCCGATTTCCGCATCTAAATCTGTAAATGTGGTATCTCTTCGATAAAAACCACCTAAAACATCAATTGAAATAGGTGAATTAAACACAAATGGAGAAACCACTCCAGCATTTAATTCTTGTGTGTTTGACTGAAGTCTGCGCCAATTCAAGTCAATCTCTTCGCCTTGCTTCAAGGCATTTTCAAGATGCACTTTAGCGTCTCCAGTCACAACTATTCCGCCTGTATTTGGATCTGGCAGAAAGCCGATAATTCCATCAAAACGGCTGGCTTTTCTTTCTTTAAGAAACAATAAAACCTTCGTTTCATCTTTATTAAAAAAGACTTTAGCCGATTGCGACTCCGTTAAGAAACTAATATCGGCTAGCTTGCTAGGAATAGCCTTGATGGCAGATTCATTATACAAACTACCCTCTTTGATTCCGATATAATTGGTGATGTAGCTCTTTCTAATTTGCAAATTACCATTGATCACGACACTATCAATTTTAACCAATGGTCCATTGTCAATAGTCAATTTAGCACTCAGCGCACCATTGATAATCTCTACGCTATCAAGCATCAACTTAGCAAATGGAAACCCATTGTTTTCCAAGTATCTTACAGGTTTTTTTCGAAGTGAATTGAATTGTGACAACGAAACCACATTTCCGCGAAAGCGATTTACGTTGACACCTGATCTTCTTAATATGGAGAAGTCCTTTTCGTCTATCTGTAAGTTCATCCATTTGTATTGTATGGATGGTGTAACGTTTACATCAATGTGGTCATCAATTGTATCAAACTCAATTGCCGGAGTTAAGTATCCTGAAGAAAACAAATCTTGTTGAAGTGATTCTAAAGCATCAATCCAGTTTTCAGCCTTAAAAGTGCGTTGATCAAAATGTTTTTTGATTTTTCCACTTTCTGCATTTATAAGCACTTTGTAAGTAAAAACCATCAAAGAATCTGTTTGAGCTTTTAACTTAAAACCCAGCACCAACAAGAAACTAAGTACACCAATTAATCTCGCTCTTGCCATTCTTGTGCAAATATTCATTGGTTTTCGAAAAATGATTTGTGCCAAAAAAACCTCTGTGAGCCGAAAAAGGCGAAGGATGTGCCGCCTCCAAAACAAGATGCTTAGATTCATCAATAAGTACTTTTTTGGCTCTGGCATAATTTCCCCAAAGTAAAAAAACGATGTGCTTTTTTTCGTTTGAAAGTTGTTTTATTACAGCATCAGTGAAACGTTCCCAACCTTGTTTTTGGTGTGAACCAGGTTTAGACTTGTTTACTGTAAGTGTGGCATTTAAAAGCAACACACCTTGCTCTGCCCACGGTGTAAGGTCACCCAATTGATAAAACTGACCATTAATATCTTGCTGAAGTTCTTTGTAAATGTTTTTTAAAGAAGGGGGCAATTTCATATCACTAGACACCGAAAATGCTAATCCATTTGCCTGATTGGGCCCATGATAAGGGTCTTGACCTAAGATAACCACTTTAACCTCAGCTAGTGAAGTTTTACTGAATGCTCTAAAAATGTTTTCTTCTGCCGGAAACACTTCATTATTTATGCGCTGTTCATTGACAAAAGCACTTAACGCATTGAAATATTCAGCATTTAATTCGTTCTTTAATAAGGACGTCCAATCATTGTTTGCCGTTTTTTCAAATAATAGACGCAACATTAAAGACTTGTTCATTGTACATTAATATGTTAAAAACCAATTCAGCAAAGGTTCGTTTTCTTGCATTAAGACTTACTTTTGAAACCTTATACAGCAAAAACTCAACAAAATGAAAAGAATAATCATAGCTATCATAGCCATCGCGGGTCTTTCAGCAAGTTTATCTTCTTGCAAATCTCATGAAACTTGCCCAGCATACGGCCAGGCAGAATCAGTTTCTTTAGAAGTTAACGGCTAAAACCAGTTTATTTCTGGGTATTCCACCCACGATTTTCCTACCAAGACTTTTGGCGATAAGCACTTATCACACTCCAAGAGTCTTTTTTTTGTTCATTCTTTTTGATATTCAAACTCTTTGTATTTGAAATACGTTATTATTTCAGACGCTCAAACTCTGCTTAAAATATTACTTTCGGAAAACATTGCTTAAAAAGTCCATCATACTATGCTGTTTGCTTGTAAGCCTAATTGGCATAGACAGCTATGGTCAAGCTGATGGCGGAAATCCAATAGAAAAGCGCGCTTTTTACAGATCGCACAACGTTTACGGTGGTTACCTTCACACAGCGGGCATTGGAGCATATTATCGAAGAGGCTGGAGACAAACAGCGTTTTCAAATAAGATTCTGAATATTGAGGTATTAAACATCAGACATTCGAAAGAATTCAAGAGAAATTCAATCGGCACTCAAAACGTTAGAAGCTACTATTACGGTAAAATTAACTCAGTGGCATTTATTAGAACTTCTTTTGGATGGCAAAAGACGATGTTCGATAAAGAAGTTGAAAAAGGAGTGAGAGTAAGCTATCACTTCTTATTTGGCGGAACACTTGGTTTAGTGAAACCAGTTTACATTATTGTAGATCCGAGAGATGCAAGTGGTGAGCGCATAGAACGCTATGATTTTGCCAAGCACGAAAATGCATTAATTAAAGGTCGTGCGCCATTCATGCAAGGCATTACTGAGATTTCTCCTCGAATTGGAATTCATGTTAAATATGGTTTAACTTTTGAATTCTCGAAAGATGACGAAAGCATAAAAGCGCTTGAAACAGGAGTAAACTTTGACGGTTTTATTCGAGAGATTCCCATCATGGCCCAGACTTACAATAACCGCTTTTTTCTGACACTTTATCTCTCTTACCACTTCGGAAAGCGCTCCTCGTAAGTACCGAAAGCAGATAGAAATTAAAAAAAATGCGCTTTGGGTTAGGCTAGAATATATTGTATAAGCCTAAAATTCAATCAGTTTAAATCACTGAATATACCGTATTCTAATTCGAACATTCTATCAACCCATTTGTCTTAACAAAAGGTTGAATTTTATTTAAATTGCGCCTCAGTTTATTAACCGAAAACAAACAGAACCATGATAAAAAAAGTACTTATTCCGGCAATCACCGCAGTAGTTGGAATCGCTTTAGTATCTGGCGTTTATCTTAATGGTAATTCGCAGAAAAACTATAAGCAACGTGCTGCTAAAGGCGAGCAAATACCTCATTCAATGGCGTGGGCTCGCGTAGATCTTTCTACAGGAGAATTTAATCCAGAATTAATTTTAGAAGAAAAAGCACGCCTCAAACACATGAGTCAACGCGGAGATCTAGGCATCTCCTTTTCACAACATGGACCTGATAATGTAGGTGGAAGAACTAGAGCTATATTGGAACTCTACAAGCAGCCAAGTAAACTTCTTGCAGGTAGCGTAACAGGTGGTCTTTTTGTAAGTAATAATGGCGGTGGCAATTGGAGCCCACACAACCAATTTCAAAACCTCGACTCCTCTTCAAGTATCATTTCATGCATTCATGAAGACACAGTCAACAACATCATTTATGTTGGAAGTGGTTCTTCTTTTGAAGATAGCTATGGCTCGTCATTCCCAGGTTTTGGAGTATTTAAGAGCACTGATGGTGGTGTTACCTTTTCTCACATGACTTCAACCACCCCAAACGATCGATTTACAAATAATGGCGATGCTTGGTTGTATGTAAACAGAATAAAAACAAATTCCCAAGGGCATATTTTCGCGGCCACTGATAAGAGTCTGCTTAGATCCACAGATGGAGGTGAAACTTGGGAAAATGCACTTACCATAAATGGAAGCATTCCTGAATCTGGAACCTGTGCAGATGTTGCTGTATCTGCCAATGATGTAATTCTTGCAACCATGACTAATGGGCGCGCTTACATGTCTTATGATGCTGGTGCAACTTTTACCTCTATAAGTGCGGATAAAAATCTACCTACAGCTGGTTCGAACCGAACTTGTGTAACAATTTCTCCTTCAAATCCTGATGTAATGTACATCATGTACGTTTCTCAAGATCCGAGCAACTGCTTTCAATATGTATATAAGACAACAGATGCTGGCGATACATGGACAAAAATTCTTGAAAACTTCCCTGGTTTTGACCCAATGTTGAGCGGTGGAAATAATAATTGTCAAAGCGTATATGATGCAGCAATACATGTTTCATCCGTAGACCCAAACACAATTTATATTGGTGGGATTGAAATTTGGAGATACGATGGCAACTTAACAAGAATTGCTCACGGATTTGTGGGACCATTGTTTGCTGACATTACTCCTACCTATGTTCACTCTGACGTGCATTACATCACTAGTAGCCCTAACAATCCTAACAAGATTTATGTTGGAAGCGATGGCGGTATAACAAGCTCAACCAACAACGGTAATGCTTGGCAAGGGCTGAATAAAGGCTATACCTCTACACAATTTTATGACATAGCAATTGCATCTGATGGAGATGTAATTATTGGCGGTACTCAAGACAATGGTTCATTAGCGGTATTAAACGATAATGCGAACGATCCATTAATAGCAATTCAGGTTTCGGGTGGTGACGGATTTGATTGTGCTATTTCTCAGGCTACCAGTATTTATTTCAGTACAATCTACAATGGGGCAGTTTATAGAGGTGAAGCAAATCTTCCTTCGGCTGAAATCACAGGGGAAGTTGGTACAGACTTTTATACTACTATAGAACTTTGGGAAAATGATGAGGACTTAACAAGTAAGGATTCTATTCTTTTCACTGTAGATCCTTTTGTGCAATCAATTGCTACAAGTAATGGTATCATTAGAACTTATAGTGAAACCGTGATTCCAGTGCAACCAGATGCAATTATTGATCAAAATAGTGTGTCGGTTAAATCTGGTAACCAAGAGTTGACTTTAGGAGCCGATGGAACCACCCTCGAAGGAGATGGCACTGGAACAGTGACTTTTAATAGTAATGGTTCTTTTACTATTCAAGTAACATTTGATGTTGCACCAGCAGAAAACTCAAATGTAGATGTGTCTTATGAAGTGAGCTTCGCAGCCAACAGCATTTTATATGTAGAAAGTAAGAATATGAAGTCAAATTCAAGAACCATTACAATTGAACACAGGCTTGAAAGCGACTTGAACTCAGGTGATCAAATTAAAATTCAAGATCCTGCGCAGTCGATGTTAGCTTCTGATGCATTCGGCACTTTAGTAATTTACAGAAACGTGTTAAATGCTTCTACAAATCCTTCAGGAAACGAAATCTCTATCCCAGGCATCAATAATATCAATGAATTAAAGTTCACAAAAGATGGGAACACGCTCTTTGTAGGAACGTACAGTGGTGCTGTGCATAGAATTTCAGGACTTCAAAACTTGTACACAGCTGATGATGTAGCTGATTTAGATATTGATTTAAACATCTTTTCAGGTTTAGGATCTATTGGCGGAATTGCCATAGACCCCAACGATGGCAATAGAATAGTAGTAACTGGGTTAGGATTTGGAGACAACAGAGTTCGTTATTGTTCAAATGCTTTATCTGCAAATCCAACATTCACCAATGTTCATGGTAATCTTCCATCGATTCCAGTATACGATGCTTCATTTAATGTGAATCAACCAAACATGGTGATTATCGGAACTGAATTTGGTGTTTTTGCTACCGCAGATATTACTGCAGGTTCAGGTACTACTTGGAGCAACGAAAGCGCTGAAACTGGATATGTACCTACTTACACAGTGATCCAACAAGAATTACCTTGGAATAAAGCCAAAAATAGTGGTCGTCTATATTTAGGAACTTTTGGTAAAGGATTTTATGTGTCTGATGACCTGGTTGGGATCAACGATTATATAACGCCCGTTAGCAAAGAAGCTCTTTCAGAACTTACCGTTTTCCCAAATCCTATGAAGGACAATGGAAACATAAAGTTCAAATCAAGCATCAACGGTGCTGCAGACATTACCGTGTATGACCTAAATGGCCGTATCGTTAAAAACTGGCAAGAGCGAGTGATCAATGGTGATAACCAAATTACTTTTGATACTGGAAATCTTAAAACTGGAACTTATTTTATGACTTTAGGAAATGGAAGTAGTCTTAAGACTGCCAAGTTTATGGTGATCAACTAAGAAAAAGTTTATATAACGAAAATTAAAAGGCCTCTTTTCAGAGGCCTTTTTTATTGCACTTACATTTGGAGTCAGATTTATAAGTATGAGCAGCGAGATAAGAATAGCCATTAATGGTTTTGGTAGAATTGGAAGAACCGTTACAAGGGTTTTAAAAAATACCCCAGGCATAAAACTGGTGGCTGTAAATGACCTAGCAGATAAAAGTACCCTTGCTCATCTCTTAAAGTATGATTCTGTACATGGCAGATTTGATGGCAACATTGAAGTAAGTGAGAATGGTGTCATAATAAATGAAGAAAATGTTCGATTCTTTCAAGAAAAGGAACCCAGTAATCTGCCTTGGACAGATCTGAAAATCGATATCGTAATAGAATCTACGGGTCTTTTCAAAACGAAGGATTCTGCTAGTAAACACATTAAAGCTGGCGCAAAAAAAGTCATCATATCAGCACCCGCTGAGGACGATACTAAGAGCATTGTTATTGGCGTGAATGATCACCTAATTGATGCTGATGATTTAGTTGTTTCAAACGCCTCGTGCACCACAAATAATGCAGCCCCAATGATAAAAGTGCTACAAGACCAATGGGGAGTTGAAAGCGTCTACATCACGACAGTGCATTCATACACTACAGATCAAAAATTGCATGATGCACCTCACAAAGATTTAAGGCGAGCACGCGCGGCTGCACAAAACATTGTTCCTACAACAACTGGCGCTGCAAAAGCAATTACCAAAATATTCCCTGAGCTGGATGGCAATATTGGCGGTGCGGGTATTAGGGTACCCGTTCCCGATGGCTCGCTTACAGATATCACCTGTATTCTAAATACACAAGCAAGCATAGATGAAATCAATGCAAAATTTCACGAAGCTAGTAGAGGAAATCTTAAAGGAATACTTGAATATACAACTGATCCTATTGTATCAATAGATGTGGTTGGCAATAGTCATTCGTGCGTATTTGACGCACAACTAACTTCAGTTTTAGGAAGAATGGTGAAGATAGTTGGATGGTATGACAACGAATATGGATATTCTAATCGCTTGGTTGAACTCATTCAAAAAATGAATTCACAGCACTAAATTTAGCCCTGAAAAGCTAGCAACTCAAGACCGCCTTCTTTGGACAGCTTAGCATAATTACATGTGCTAAACCATTCGCCCAAGTTTATGTATCGGCTATTATTTGGCAAAGCTTTGTCCAGCACCATGTGTCTATGTCCAAAAATGAAGCAGTCGTAATGTTTTTCTTTTAAGGTGTCTAAACAAAACTGAACCAAAAACTCTTTGTCATCACCCATATAAATAGAGTCTTTGTGACCTGTAGTTTCTCTGCTTTTTCTAGAAAAGAACTGAGCTAGAGAAACACCGATATACGGGTGAAGCGCAGCAAAACATCTTTGGGCTAGCCTATTGGTAAAAACCTTTTTGATCATTTTAAAGCCTTCGTCTCCTGGGCCTAATCCATCACCATGACCAACCAAGAGCTTCAAATTAAATTTCTCAATGGATATAGGCTCACGATAAACCTTCGCTCCCAATTCTTTTTCGAAGTAATCAAACATCCAAACATCATGGTTTCCAGTAAAAATATGAAGCTCAATTCCTGCATCAGCAAGCTCTGCTAGCTTTCCTAACAAGCGAACGTGGCCTTTAGGAACAACATGTTTGTATTCAAACCAAAAATCGAATACATCGCCCAAAAGGTAAATGGCTTTTGCATCTGCAGAAATACTGTCTAACCAACGAACCACTTTTCGTTCACGATCATGATTATCCCAATCTATGGGCGATCCCAAATGAAAATCTGAAGCGAAATATATGTTTGATCCTTTCGCCATTACAATTCTAGCCTTCTTGCTCTGGTTAGAAAATTCCAGCGATCTAAGTCTAAATTAAATCGAATGAGTTCTCTGTATTTTAGCCCATTAGCTTCTACAGCATCTTTGATGTTTGCAGAATACATCAATGGAAAGTAACATTCTAAAACACCTTTACTCACAGAGACAAAAACTCCTGCATCAGCCGCTGTGGCATTGTTGCTCATACCAAAATCTGCAAATACACCGATAGGAAGTTTACCATAATGCAATTTAAAATTAGCAGCAATTAAACCCATTGATGATTGACCAACAGCAGTCGGAATTTTAAACCCTCCATGCGTTTCTGTTAACTGATTTGCCAAAAAGGACTTGTTGTTCCTTCCTAACAATTCTGCATCAAAAGCGTAATCGGTAAAGTTGGTAGCACTTTGGCCATCCATGCGATAATTGTAAAATGGAAGGGTAGAATTGTTGTAAAGAAACGTCCCCGTGAAAAGACGGGTTTTTAAATGAAGCTTTTTGGTAAAATAAGTCTCGTTTTTCACTTCAAGATCTAACTTCAAGAACAAACTGTTTTGCTCTAGCTGAGCTTTGAAATTGGTAGCATAAACCGGATGATTAAAATCTGATTGATAATTAATCCTATTGAAAACTTCGAAATTGTTGAGCGATTTCACTCCAGAATCTCTCAAATTGAACTGCGCAACAGACACACTACTCAGTTCTAACTTATGTCTCCAGAAACTACTGTAATCTTTAGGTCTGAAATAAAACTTGAGGTAAGGTTCGGCTCGTGTGTACTGAATATCGCCCAGAATACTTGTAGAATACCACAAATAACTCTTACCTCTCAAGCCAAGTTCTGCACTTTCAACAACTGACTTGGAAGGAGAAAAACGATAAGCCAAGTCTAGCGCTCCAACCAATGAATTGCCTTTAAAGGAATACATAGGAGCAATGACATAATTGAACTTTTTGGTTGGTACAATTGAATTATAAAACATGGCTCCTGCCATAAATCCACTCGGATTGTTGTAACCAATTGCAGGCAAAGTATATAGTTGGCTCTTTTTAGGATTCTCAATACTACCAATCAATTTTAGCTGAATGGGTTCGGTTTTTCTAAACAAACCGTGTGTTTTAGCTGAATTATTTTGTCTATTGATTTCGGGCATATAACCACGATCATCAATACGAACCAAATCGGCTTTTGCTGCAATGGAGATAATTGTGTCTTTTTCGAAACCATTAATCCAAATTGACTGGCCTACAGAATCTTCATTAATCAAATCAATAAGGACAGGCCCATTGATGCCGCCTTTATTTTTGAGTTTTACCGTAAGCTCCTCAGATTTCTGCTTGGCACTTTTAATCTTATAATCCAACTCTTTTGAGGTGTTTAAACCATCATTAAAGAACCAATTCGTTGGCTTGCCAACATTCGCAAAAGCATTTTGAAAACTAGCCGGATAAGGATGTTTGAACTTGTTGGCTTCGAAATAC
>Ga0100380_10007205_pt1 | contig 11170 bp, 8 predicted proteins | sample CryGeymeta201504_FD_80417 | JGI IMG/M metagenome (GOLD analysis project Ga0100380, IMG submission 80417) | Groundwater microbial communities from Crystal Geyser aquifers in Utah, USA - Crystal Geyser metaG 2015-04 | ecosystem: Environmental > Aquatic > Deep subsurface > Groundwater | place: USA... | reverse complement strand
TGGCGGGCGCTTTGCCGCGTGACCTGTTCAGGATAGCGTTATAGTATAACATCTGATGTGATAGGGTTGGCTTGTCGCCGCAGGGACGATGCGGGCGCATCCCTGCCCCGGCGCAACCGGCAAACCGCACAGATGGGCAAATGACATGGCACAAGACCTGGACAAACCATACGCTTGGGCCGCGCGCATGGCCGACCGAAAGCCGCCCCGCGCGGAACTGGATACCAGCAAGGCGGGCACGCTCGACATCAAGATCAACGGTGAATGGGACCGCATCCTGAAGGCATCGGGCAACATGGCCGTTTGCGACGGGCTGATTTCGCAGGCGGCGATACTCGGCTCGCACGGCACGAAGATCGACCCGAAGGCGACCGATTTCACCTTTGGATTCGTGGATGCGATGCAGCCCGAAGATGCAGCGGAAGTGCTGCTGCTGACCCAGATGGCCGCAACGCATCAGGCCGTGATGATGCTGGCGCGGCAACTGAACCATGTGGAAAACATCCCGCAGAAGGATTGTGCCGAAAAGGCGCTGAACAAGACCGCCCGCACCTTCGCGGCGCAGATGGATACGCTGAAACGCTATCGCTCCAAGGGGCAACAGGTGGTGCGGGTTGAACGCGTGACGGTAGAGAACGGCGGTCAGGCCATCGTCGGGAGCGTGGAGACCGGGGGGAGGGGCCGTGAAGGAAAGTGACGGCAACCCCATGCACGCGGCAAATGCAGCGCCGCGATGCAAGGCGAAATCAAAGCGCACCGGGAAAGCCTGCCGCGCCCCTGCCGTGTCTGGATGGGCCGTCTGCCGAATGCACGGTGCGCGCGGCGGCGCAGGGGAAGGACCGGCCAACCCGAACTGGAAGCACGGCGCGCGAAGTGCTGCGGCGATGGCGACGCGCAAGCTGGTGAACGACCTGGGCCGTGAAGCCCGAAAGCTGGCAAATGCGCTGGGCGACCTATGGGAACCCTGACCAACCATCACGGCGTCTAGGGTGGATAATTGGGGGGATACGCGAAAGCCTTTTCGGGCATTAATCTAATAATATCAGATACATAGAAGATTTATATGGTGCCCAGGAGAGGACTCGAACCTCCACACCGTTGCCAGTACTAGCACCTGAAGCTAGCGCGTCTACCATTCCGCCACCTGGGCCACCGTTTGGTCGGATTACGGCAGGTGTCGGGGGGTGTCAACGGGATTTTCCGGTGGATTTGAAGTTTGCCTGACAAAGGTTACAAAGGTGGTCGCTGGCTGAAAGGATTGCATCTTGTACCACCGGGGCCGGGGGCCTAAAACCAAAATGCGGTGCAAAACGAAGGACCACGAAATGTCAAACCTTGTGACCATCTTTGGCGGTTCGGGATTTGTCGGGCGCTACATCTCCCGGCGCATGGCCAAGGCTGGATGGCGTGTGCGCGTCGCTGTGCGTCGCCCGAACGAGGCGATGTTCGTGCGCCCTTATGGCGTGGTGGGTCAGGTCGAACCCGTTTTCTGCAACATCCGCGATGATGCGTCAGTCCGGGCCGTCACAACTGGTGCTGATGCGGTGGTGAATTGTGTTGGCATTCTGGCCGAGGCAGGCAAGCAGCGGTTTGATGCTGTTCAGGCGGACGGCGCTGCGCGGATCGCCCGGATTGCGGCTGAACTGGGCGTGGCACGCATGGTGCATGTTTCGGCCATTGGTGCCAATGCCGATAGCGACAGCGCCTATGCCCGCAGCAAGGCGCGGGGCGAAGCAGCGATTCTGCAACACATGCCCGACGCGATGATCCTGCGTCCGTCGATCATTTTCGGACAGGAAGACCAGTTCTTCAACAGGTTTGCTGGCCTGACGCGGTTCGGCCCGATTTTGCCTGTGGTTGGTGCGGATACCCGGTTTCAGCCGGTCTATGTCGATGACGTGGCTCAGGCGGCAGTCATGGGCGCGCTGGGGCTTGCGCCGGGTGGTCTGTATCAGTTGGGTGGGCCCGAGGTGCGGACCTTCCGGGAATTGATGGAGGAGATGCTGACCACGATTCAGCGGCGTCGGCTGGTGGTGAACATTCCGTTCCCGATAGCGCGGCTGATGGGGGCGTCGTTCGATCTGTTGGGCAAGTTGTCGGGCGGGCTGATCGCCGGCCCGGTGACGGCGGATCAGGTGCGCAACCTGCGGCGCGACAATGTGGTGGGCGATACCGCGCGCGGCTTTGCCGATCTGGGCATCTCGCCGACGGCGATCGAGGCGGTTCTGCCGGAATATCTGTGGCGGTTTCGCCCGTCAGGCCAGTATGCGGCGATCAAGGAGTCGGCAAAGAATTTGCGTGCCCGGCAGAAATAATCAGCGGTAGGCGATAAACAGCAGGATCACGCCCAGTATTACCCGATATATTACATAGGGCGTGAAGCTGACCGATTTCAAAAGCCGCATCATCAGGGTAAGCGCCAGAAGCGCCGAAACAAAAGCGAAGACCGCGCCAAGTGCGGCGTCCTTGAGGATGGCGAAATTGGCATCGGCCACGACCTCTGCCCCAAGAAGCAACCCTGAGGCGAGAATTGTCGGGATAGACATCAGCATCGACAACCGCGCGGCATCTTCGCGCCGATACCCTAAGAGCCGTGCCGCAGAAACAGTGATGCCAGACCGTGACGTTCCGGGGATCAGCGCGACCGCCTGCCACAGGCCCATGGTTATTGCATCGCGCAGGCGCCAGCCGTCAGCGGTTTTGACGGTTTCGCCTTTCTGATCGGTCCAGTACAGGAACAGCCCAAAGAGCAGCATCGTCCAGCCGACCACGGCAGTACTGCGCATCATGTCGTCAAGGCCGGTCAATTTCACGATCAGTCCCAGCACGATTACCGGCACAGTCGCAACGATCAGACACAGCGCCAGCCATGCGCCCTGGCTGTCGATCTGGCCGCGTATCAGATGGGGCAGCCCGCCCAGTGCCAGGCGCACATCGCGCCAGAAATACAGTATCACCGCCGCAAGGGTGCCGATGTGCACCGCCACGTCGATGGTTTGGCCCTGATCTGCCATCCCGGTGAGTGCCGGCAAAAGGATCAGGTGGCCCGAGGACGAGATCGGCAAAAACTCCGTCACACCTTGAAGGATGGCGACGAGCAGCAGGTGAAAAAGAGTCATGCCTTTGGCCTCACATTTTTTTGGCGTTATAAGTTATTGATTTTGAAAATGGAATTAAAAAATAGGTTATTAATACTGACATAAATATCTGGATCAGACCTGGAAGGTGTCGTGGTTCCGGTAAAATTTCTTGCTTTAGGTCAGCATGTATGACTTTTCTTTCGCGCAGGATTGTTTTACAAAGTGGTCCTGCAATGATGGGCTGGGGATTTCGGATGGCCAAGAACGTAATGCTGAAATTCGTTGATGTCGCACGGGATATGCCGGAAAAACGCACCCCCGATCTGCGCCGCCATGATTTTCACGAAATCTATGGCGAGTTCGCCGATACCAAGGCTGCCGAACAGGCCGGCCGGTGCAGCCAGTGCGGCGTACCTTATTGTCAAACACATTGCCCGCTGCACAACAACATTCCGGACTGGCTGCGCCTGACCGCCGAAGGCCGGTTGCAAGAGGCCTATGAGCTGAGCCAGGCCACCAATACCTTTCCCGAAATCTGCGGCCGCATCTGCCCGCAGGATCGGCTGTGCGAAGGCAATTGTGTGATCGAACAGGCGGGCCATGGCACGGTCACCATCGGGTCGGTGGAGAAATACCTGACTGATCTGGCCTGGGAAAACGGCTGGGTCAAACCGATCAGCAACGCGGGCGAACGGGCCGAGTCAGTGGCGATCATCGGCGCCGGTCCGGGCGGCTTGGCCGCTGCCGACATTCTGCGTCGGGCGGGGGTACAGGTGACCGTGTATGATCGCCATGATCGCGCGGGCGGGCTGATGACCTACGGCATCCCGGGGTTCAAGCTGGAAAAAGATGTGGTGATGCAGCGGGTGGCGCAGCTGGAACAGGGCGGTGTGCAGTTCGTGCTGAATTGCGACGTGGGCGTGGACATTTCCTTTGACGCGATTCGCGGCAAACATGACGCGGTGCTGATTGCGACGGGCGTCTACAAAAGCCGCGATTTGGTCGGCCCGGGGTCTGGCGCGGCAGGCATCGTGCGGGCGATAGATTTTCTGACCGCATCGAACCGCAAAAGCTTTGGTGACGACGTGCCCGAGTTTGAAAGCGGCGCGCTGGACGCCGCGGGTAAAAAGGTGGTGGTCATCGGTGGCGGTGACACGGCGATGGATTGTGTGCGCACGGCGGTTCGCCAAGGTGCGCAATCGGTCAAATGCCTGTACCGTCGGGACAGGGCAAACATGCCGGGGTCACAGCGCGAGGTGGCCAATGCCGAAGAAGAGGGCGTTGAATTCGTCTGGCTGAGTGCGCCAAAGGGGTTTACCGGCGATGCCGTGGCGGGTGTGATGGTGCAAAGGATGCGCCTGGGCGAACCCGACGCGACAGGTCGGCAGATGCCGGAACTGATCGACGGGTCAGACTATATCGAAGAGGCCGATCTGGTGATCAAGGCGCTTGGATTCGAGCCTGAGGATCTGCCCCGGCTTTGGAATGTCGAAGGGCTTGAGGTGAGCCGTTGGGGCACGGTGATCGCAGATTTCAAGACCCATGAAACCAGCATTGAGGGTGTTTATGCCTGCGGTGACATCCAGCGCGGCGCATCCCTTGTGGTCTGGGCGATCCGCGACGGACGTGAGGCGGCCGAGGCGATGCTGGCCTATGTCAGCGGCGCGGCCAGCATCGCCGCGGAATAGATCCTGCGCCCAACCGTCAACAATTGATGAACACCTAAAAGGATCGACGACATGACGACATATGATGCCGAATGGGTCGCCGCCGAGGAAGCCAAGCGCGCCTGGATGGCCGAACATTCGCTGTACCGCGACGCCGATGAACACGCGTCCTGCGGCGTTGGCCTTGTTGTGGCCATTGACGGACAGCCCTCGCGCAAGGTGGTGCAGAATGGCATCGACGCGCTGAAGGCCGTCTGGCACCGCGGTGCAGTGGATGCCGATGGGCGCACCGGCGATGGCGCGGGTATCCATGTGCAGATCCCGGTGGCGTTCTTTTACGATCAGATCAGGCGCACGGGCCACACGCCCAAGAAAGATGAAATGATGGCCGTGGGGCAGGTATTTCTGCCGCGCACCAATTTTGGTGCTCAGGAAACCTGTCGCACGATCGTCGAAACCGAAGTGCTGCGCAAAGGCTACTATATCTATGGCTGGCGCCATGTGCCGGTGAACATCGCGGTTCTGGGCGAAAAGGCCAACGCAACGCGCCCCGAGATCGAACAGATCCTGATCTCGAACTCAAAAGGCGTGGATGAGGAAACGTTTGAGCGTGAACTTTACGTCATCCGCCGCCGGATTGAAAAGGCGGCGGCCGCGGCGGGTGTGCGCGAATTGTATCTTGCCTCGCTGTCTTGCCGGTCGATCATCTACAAGGGGATGATGCTGGCCCAGGACGTGGCCGAGTTTTATCCCGATCTGAAGGATGAACGGTTCGAATCGGCCTTTGCGATCTATCACCAGCGGTATTCGACAAACACCTTTCCGCAGTGGTGGTTGGCCCAACCGTTCCGCATGTTGGCCCACAATGGCGAGATCAACACGTTGAAGGGCAACCTCAACTGGATGAAATCGCACGAAATCCGCATGGCCAGCAGCACCTTTGGCGACATGGCAGAAGACATCAAGCCGATCGTTTCGCAAGGCTCGTCCGACAGTGCCGCGCTGGACGCTGTGTTCGAGGTGCTTGTGCGCGCCGGACGGTCCGCCCCGATGGCCAAGACGATGTTGGTGCCCGAATCCTGGTCCAAGCAGGCCGAGGAATTGCCCGAGGCCTGGCGCGACATGTATTCCTATTGCAACTCGGTGATGGAGCCGTGGGACGGCCCTGCCGCGCTGGCGATGACCGACGGGCGCTGGGTGTGCGCCGGGCTTGACCGGAACGGTCTGCGCCCGATGCGCTTTGTTGTCACGGGTGACGGGTTGGTGATTGCCGGATCCGAGGCCGGGATGGTGCCGGTGGACGAGGCATCGGTGCTGGAAAAGGGCGCCCTTGGGCCGGGTCAGATGCTGGCCGTGGATATGAAGAAAGGTCTCTTGTATCACGACACCCAAATCAAGGATAAACTGGCGGCGGCCCTGCCGTTTGGCGAATGGGTTGGCCGCATAAACGAGCTTGATGCCGAATTGGCCGGCAAAAGCGAGGCCCCGCTGTTTTCCGGTGCCGAACTGCGCAAGCGGCAGATCGCGGCGGGCTATACCATCGAGGAACTGGAACAGATCCTCGCGCCGATGGCCGAGGACGGCAAGGAAACGCTGGCCAGCATGGGGGACGATACGCCATCAGCGGTTCTGTCGACCAAGTATCGTCCGCTGAGCCACTTCTTCCGCCAGAATTTCAGCCAGGTGACCAACCCGCCGATTGATTCCCTGCGCGAATACCGCGTGATGAGCCTGAAAACCCGGTTCGGCAACCTCAAGAACGTGCTGGATGAAAACAGCAGCCAAACCGAAATTCTGGTGCTGGACAGCCCGTTTGTGGGCAATGCCCAGTTTGACCGGCTGTTGCAGGCGTTCAACGCGCCATTTGTCGAGATCGATTGTACCTTCCCGGCGGGTGACACCGGCCACGCCCTGTCCGACGCCCTGCGCCGGATTCGCGCCGAGGCTGAAGATGCCGTGCGCAGCGGGGCGGGCCATATTGTTCTGACCGATCAGCATCAGAGCCCCGACAAGGTGGCGATGCCGATGATCCTGGCCACCAGCGCGGTTCATTCCTGGTTGACGCGCCAAGGGTTGCGCACCTTCTGTTCGTTGAACGTGCGCAGCGCCGAATGCATTGACCCGCATTATTTTGCGGTGCTGATCGGCTGTGGCGCCACGGTGGTTAACGCATACCTTGCCGAAGACTCGCTGGCCGACCGGATCGAGCGGGGCCTGATGGATTGTTCGCTGACGACAGCGGTATCGCGTTACCGGAATGCGATCGACCAGGGCCTGTTGAAGATCATGTCGAAGATGGGCATATCGGTGGTATCTTCATACCGTGGTGGCCTGAACTTCGAGGCGGTGGGCCTGTCCCGCGCCATGTGCGCCGAATTCTTCCCCGGAATGCACAGCCGAATCAGCGGCATCGGCGTTTCGGGTATTCAGATCAAGGCCGAAGAGATCCACGCAAAGGGTTGGCGCGGCGGCCAGGATGTTTTGCCGATCGGTGGCTTTTACAAAGCGCGCCGGTCGGGTGAAACCCATGCGTGGGAGGCGACCAGCATGCACATGCTGCAAACCGCCTGCGACAGGGCCAGTTTTCAGATGTGGAAACAGTACAGCGCCAAGATGCGCAGCAACCCGCCGATCCATTTGCGCGATCTGCTGGACATAAAGCCGCTGGGCAAACCCGTTCCCCTGGAAGAAGTGGAAAGCATAACCGCGATCCGCAAACGGTTTGTTACCCCCGGCATGTCTTTGGGCGCCTTGTCGCCCGAGGCGCACAAGACGCTGAACGTGGCGATGAACCGCATCGGTGCCAAATCCGACAGCGGTGAAGGCGGCGAAGATCCGGCGCATTTCCTGCCCGAGGCGAATGGCGACAATCCCAGTGCCAAGATCAAGCAGGTGGCCTCGGGGCGCTTTGGCGTAACGGCTGAATACCTGAACCAGTGTGAAGAGCTGGAAATCAAGGTGGCCCAGGGGGCCAAACCCGGTGAAGGCGGCCAGTTGCCGGGTATGAAGGTGACCAAGCTGATCGCCCGGTTGCGGCACAGCACGCCCGGGGTCACGCTGATTTCGCCACCGCCGCACCATGACATTTACAGCATCGAAGATCTGGCACAGCTGATCTATGATCTGAAACAGATCAATCCCCGTGCCAAGGTGACGGTGAAACTGGTGGCGTCCAGCGGCGTTGGCACCATTGCCGCCGGGGTGGCCAAGGCCAAGGCCGATGTGATCCTGATTTCGGGTCACAACGGCGGCACCGGCGCATCTCCGGCGACCAGCATCAAATATGCCGGCCTGCCTTGGGAAATGGGCCTGACCGAGGCTCATCAGGTGTTGGCGATGAACAACCTGCGCGGTCGCGTCACCCTGCGTACCGATGGCGGGTTGCGCACCGGACGCGACATCGTGATGGCGGCGATGATGGGGGCCGAGGAATATGGCATCGGCACAGCCGCGCTGATTGCCATGGGCTGTATCATGGTGCGCCAGTGCCAGTCCAACACCTGCCCGGTGGGTGTGTGTACCCAGGATGAAAAACTGCGCGAAAAGTTCACGGGTAACGCCGACAAGGTGGTGAATTTGATTACCTTCTATGCCCAGGAGGTGCGCGAAATCCTCGCCAGCATCGGCGCGCGGTCCCTGGGCGACGTGATCGGGCGGGCCGATCTTTTGAGTCAGGTGTCGCGCGGCAGTGCGCACCTTGACGATCTTGATCTGAACCCGCTGCTGATCACTGTGGATGGCGCGCAGACCATCGTCTATGACCGCAACAAGGACCGCAACGCGGTCCCTGACACTCTGGATGCCGAGATCGTCAAGGACGCGGCGCGGTTCCTTGACGAGGGCGAAAAGATGCAGCTGTCTTATGCCGTGCAGAACACCCACCGCACTGTCGGCACCCGCATCTCCAGCCATATCGTGCGGCGGTTCGGGATGCGCAACAGTCTGCAACCCGATCACCTGACGGTGAAGCTGTCCGGCTCGGCGGGGCAATCTCTGGGTGCTTTTGCCGCCCCCGGGCTGAAACTTGAGGTTTCGGGCGATGCCAACGACTATGTTGGCAAGGGATTGTCAGGCGGTATCATCGTGGTGCGGCCGCCGATGGCTTCGCCTTTGGTTGCGGCGGACAATACGATCATCGGCAACACGGTGCTGTACGGTGCCACGGCGGGCTGTCTGTTTGCGGCGGGGCGGGCGGGCGAACGGTTTGCCGTGCGCAATTCGGGCGCGTCGGTGGTTGTCGAGGGCTGTGGCAGCAACGGGTGCGAATACATGACCGGCGGTGTCGCGGTAATCCTCGGACGGATCGGCGCCAATTTCGGTGCCGGCATGACCGGCGGCATGGCCTATCTCTATGATCCCGACCGCATGGCGCCGGCGCTGATCAATCGGGAAACAGTGGTTACCTGCGCGGTGACGGTGGACCATTGGCACGATCAGTTGAAGGGGTTGATCCAGCGCCATGTCGCAGAAACCGGCAGCCGCCGGGGCACCATGATCCTGCAAAATTGGGACGAGGCGCGTCATGATTTCCTTCAGGTCTGTTCGACCGAAATGCTCAAGCATCTACCCTATCCCCTGGGGATTGAGAAACAGGCCATGCCGGCGGAATAAAAACCGGTCTCAGGGCAACAACGGCCCCGCCCCCGTGGCGGGGCCGTTTGCGTTTTCGGCAAAGGGGCGCGGCGTGGCTTGACCATGGCGGGGCTGTCATGGCTAAGGTGCGGCGTGGCACGGGCAAGCAAGACATCAAAGGCCAAGACGGCCGCACGCGCACCGCGCCGGTTTTCACCGCTGCGCTGGCTTTTGCGCTGGGCGTTTCGGGGTGCGGTTCTGGTGCTGGTGGCGCTGTTGATCTGGGTCTCGTGGTTTGCGGTGATGAATCCGGGCGCGACGCCATACATGCGGGCGGAAAGCGCACGGTTGGGCGCCCTCGATTATCAGTGGGTGCGCCTTGACGATGTGGCCCCCGCCATGGCCCTGTCGGCCGTCGCGGCGGAGGATGCGAATTTCTGTTCCCACTGGGGGTTTGACATGGCGGCGATCCGGCTGGCCCTGGAAGAGGGCCGCGCAAGGGGTGCCTCGACCATCTCACAGCAGGTGGTCAAGAACGTGTTTCTCTGGCAGGGGCGCAGTTGGTGGCGCAAGGCGCTTGAGGCCGGGATAACCCCCTTGGTCGAAACGATCTGGAGCAAGCGGCGGATCCTTGAGATGTATCTCAACATTGCGGAATTCGACGAGGGTGTGTTCGGCGTGGATGCCGCCGCGCACCATTATTTCGGCATCGGCCCGGATGCTCTGAGCGCGACCCAGGCCGCGCGACTGGCGGCGATCCTGCCCAACCCCAAGGAACGCTCGGCCAGCCGGCCGAGTGATTTCGTGCGCCGGCGCGCCAATGCCATTCGTGACGGCGCAGCGACGATCCAGAGTGATGGCCGCGCGGCCTGTTTTGCCGGCTAGCCCCGCGATCGCTGTGCCGCCCTGCCATGAACAGTTGAACCCATCGGTAATTCAAGGCATGGGTTGATAGCCCCCATAAAAATGGTTTTACCGATGAATCGTCTGTTCCATGTTCCGTTGTCACCGTTTTCCCGCAAGGTCAGGCTGAGTTTGGCTGAAAAGCGGATCGAGGTCGAACTGGTGGAAGAACGGTACTGGGAACAGGATCCGGACTTTCTGCGCCGCAATCCGGCGGGCAAGGTGCCGGTGCTGAAATTCGGATCCCTTACCCTGAGCGACAGCGTGGCGATCTGTGAATATCTGGAAGAGGTGCATCCCGAACCATCGCTGATGCCCTCGAACCCGGAAGAGCGGTATGAGGTGCGGCGCCTCGTGGCGTGGTTCGATGACAAGTTCCACAAGGAGGTCACCGCCAAGCTGTTGTATGAACGGGTGAACAAGAAGGTCATGGGGCTGGGCTATCCCGACAGCGGCAACATCAAGGCGGGAGCCAAGGCGATCAAATATCACCTCGATTACATGGGCTGGCTTCTGGAACAGCGCCGCTGGCTGGCGGGGGATGCGATGACGCTGGCGGATTTCGCGGCGGCGGCGCATCTGTCCTGCCTCGACTATATCTCTGACGTGGATTGGAACCGCAGCGAGGTGGTGAAGGATTGGTATGCCAAGATCAAGTCGCGCCCGGCGTTCCGGTCGATCCTTGCGGATCACATCAGCGGGTTTTTACCGCCACCGCATTATGCGGATCTCGATTTTTGAGGCGGGTGTCGGGCGTGCCGTTGTTGGGCGGCCCCCCCCGCTGATGATCTTTATGCGCACATCGGGCGTGCCCGAAGAAGGTATTTTTGGCAAGAAAGAGAGGCCGCCGTGTCGGCCGGTTTGAAAGCGGCTTTGGTGGCCGAGGCCCGGGAGGCGGGGTTTGTGTCAGTCGGGGTGTGTCGCCCCGATGCCGTGCCCGAGGCCGCA
>Ga0100380_10007202_pt1 | contig 11173 bp, 7 predicted proteins | sample CryGeymeta201504_FD_80417 | JGI IMG/M metagenome (GOLD analysis project Ga0100380, IMG submission 80417) | Groundwater microbial communities from Crystal Geyser aquifers in Utah, USA - Crystal Geyser metaG 2015-04 | ecosystem: Environmental > Aquatic > Deep subsurface > Groundwater | place: USA... | reverse complement strand
GATTTTTAACTGAATCCACACGGATGCCGGCGCCAGCAGCTTGCGTCACCTGCCATCAGCCCGGCTATGACACCATGCTGCGCGACTGGCAACAGTCCTTCAAATCAATGCAGAGCTATGTTCAGGGCCGTATCGACACGGCTTCATCGGGGAAAAAACATTCAGAGATTTCCAGAAAAATTCTCAACGAAGCGAGGCATGATTTCGCGCTGGTAAAAAATGGTCATGCGGCTCACAATGTGGAATACAGTGTAAAGCTCCTCAAATTCACTCTTGATGAAGTGGACAAAATATCCTCAAAACCGCTGAAAAACCGGCCCGGCCCGCTTCGCACGCCTGATGGTTACTGTGCTTCTCTCTGCCACAATCGCCTGGGAATGCCGGAAAATCTTCTATACAAGGGGAAAGTGGATTTTCCACATCAGAACCATATGCGCACACTGGGGACTGCATGCGGCCGTTGTCATTCCGTGGAACAACACGGTTTGACGGCATTAACCCTCGCACAATGCAATACCTGCCATCATCAGGAACTGAAAAATGTTGAAGATCGGTGTACAACCTGTCACCAGACAGAGAGCCAGATGTTTAACGGGAACCGTCCCGGGTTTGAGAACGGTGATCCAAATCCCATGCTGGATCAGGTTTCATGCACAGATTGCCACGATGTAATGGATGGACAACCTGTCACTGTTCAATCTGTCCGAGAGGCCTGTCTCAACTGTCACGACGCTGAGTACGGTGACATGCTGGACGAGTGGGTTGAAACAGGAATCGCCCATCAGAAAGACCTGGCGACCAAAATTCAGGAACTGCAGATCGCATCGGACAAAAAGCAGAAAATATCCAGAAAAGATGCAAATATGGTGGAACGGGAATTTCGGAAAGTCCGCGAAGTGGAGAAATATTTCAAAAGCAATGCATATCTTCACAATCCGGATTATGCTGAAAGTCTATATGAGTCCGCTGTGGAAAACTACAATGCCATCAAGGAAAAGCTGAACTAGATCCTGCGCTGGCAAACGAAGACTAAGAAAAGAGAGAGAAGGGGTAATCCCCTTCTCTCTCTTTTCTTTACACTAGGACTTGAGAAGAGAATTGGAATCCATCCATTTCACAATGTCCTCTTCCATTCATTTTGTGTACCGGGTTAATTTTTCTGGTAAAATGTCACTATGAAACAGCAGTTTTTATTGTTTTTTTTGCTTTTGTATTGGCTAACGTTGCCCGCTTTCTCTCAGGTTCTGCCACTCAGAAATTATTCAACTGAAAACGGGCTGGCTTCTTCCCAGGTCAATGCGATCATACAGGATAAGAGCGGCTACCTCTGGTTCGGCTGCACCGGAGGCGTGTCCCGCTTCAATGGCCAGCACTTTGACACGTTCAGGGAAATCGATGGGCTACCCCACGAAAGCTGTCTGCAGCTCTTTGAAGACACTGAGGGTCATGTCTGGGCTGTTACACTCCGGGGAATGGCCTGGTTTGACAATGCGACCGGTACTTTCCACAGCTCTGGCCCTGCCGGGGAAGTTATCCAGGCATGCGCAGCAGGTAATAGAATTTACGCGATCTTCAAAGGCAGGGGATTGATAGAGGGCGGCATCGGTGCTGAATGGAAAAACTTACCTTTCTCCCTCCCCGGAGATCTGAACGGTATTTTCTCTGTACACAGCATCCCATACGTTGCAAGTGAAAGCAGGGGCCTGATCCGAATTGGAAATAAACCGGAAAACATTCTGGAAATGCAGGGAATTACGGGGTTAAGAAAGGATCAGGGAATTCTTCTGTGGAGCAGGTCCCGTACATGGAAATTTTCCCCGGAACAGAAACAGCTCACACAGCTTGGAACAGTGCTTTCTGCGGGACAGCAGATTCATTCCGTGGAGCAAATGCCCGATGGTACCCTATGGGTGGGAACCAACACAGGCCTGTTTCGGTTCAAGGGAAACAAGTACTCCTTTTACGATGAGCAGAACGGTCTTCCAGGTATCCCGGTGTGGACGACATTTCTGGATCGGGATGGCGAAATGTGGTTCGGAACCAACCACGGCGTGTCAAAACTCAGTTCCTCTGACATTGTGGTCTATGATACCCATGCCGGAATGTTTGCCAACAGTATTGTCTGTTTTCATGTGGATTCCGATTCCGGCGAAGTGTGGATCGGGTCCACCGGAGGTCTGTACACGATTTCCTCCTCAGCCAAACTTCACCGCCTTCCAATTCCCTACTTCCAGCAGTATGCAGCATGGGCCATTATTCGTTCAAAAATCGGTGAGCACTGGATCGGGACGGAGGGAGGAGGCCTGGTTCGGATGAATGGGAAAAACCTCCATTTCATCCGCAAGAAGGACGGTCTCGCCGGAGACACTGTCACCGACGTAGTGGAGGGGGAAAATGGCATCCTCTACGTAGCATGTAAAGAGGGGTTTTCTGCGTTGAAGGGAAGAGAGATTCAAACGTACTCCATGGCGAATGGACTTCCAATCTCCTACGTTCGCTGTCTCCTTCCACTCCCAAACGGGCACATTCTCCTGGCCACTCTGGGAAGTGGGGTGGTGGAATTTGATGGTAAGACCTTTCACCAGGTGACCCCAAAGGACAAGAGGGTGGAAGCTGTTTATGATATGGTAATTTTTCAGAACAAACTCTGGCTTTCCACCAACTATGGAGTTGTGAGTTTTGATGGAAAAGACCTCCATTTATTTTCGACAGAAACCGGACTGCCAAATCCCAGTACAACAGTTCTTCTGCCAGTGTCCGACCATGAAATATGGGTGGGTACCGACGGGGGAGCAGCCCTCCTCGATACGACAAAGCAACGGGTCAGCCGAATTCTCACCATTGATGAAGGATTGCCCGGCAACGAGTTTACAACCCACAACGCGCTGGCAAAGGACAAACAGGGCAACATCTGGTTCGGGCTCTTCGGAGGTGCCGCTCGAATCCAACCCAGCCCTTCCCCACAATGGGACAACCCGAATAAACCAGGCATTGTTTTGAAACAGCTTCAGTATCGATTTAACGGCAAAGACTACAGTCTGATTCATCCGGCTGACTCATCCATAACCATCCCTTACGGAGCAAGAGGACTGACCTTTTTCTTCGATGTCATCTGGTTCAGAAATGAGCACAGCATTCGAATTGAGCATAAGCTTGAAGGGGTGGACGATACCTGGGTCAGGGTTTCAAACAAACAACAGATACAAGCTCGCTACACCAACGTTCCGGCGGGAAATTTTCCTTTCAAGGTTCGGGTTTCTGCTTTCGCCGGTAGCAGTCAAAGCTTTGAAACCTCCCTGATCAGTATCGCGATTCCAACACCATTCTGGCAAAATCCTATTTCCCTTGTCCTCATTTTCCTGTTGATTGCAGTGGGTATCTGGCTGATGGTCTGGTGGAGGGTCCGCTATCTGAAAAAAGAAACAGAAAAACTGAACCGGATTGTCAGGGAAAAGACCATGCAGGTTGAAGAAGCAAATCGGACTCTCGCGGAAAAAAACATCCAACTCCAGGTAATGGCAGAAACGGACTTCCTTACCGGTCTCTACAATAGACGATATTTCATAAGATCTCTGAAAAAGGCACTCGGACTTTTGAGCCGGGGGAAGGGTGGTGGCACTTTGTCTCTGATCCTGCTGGATGTCGACCACTTCAAAGATGTAAATGACAATCAAGGCCACGATATCGGAGACCTGATATTAATCCATCTTGCAAAACTTTTGCGCGGCGCCTGCAGGGAGACAGACCTTATTGCCCGTTTCGGAGGGGAAGAGTTCATCATCCTTCTACCGGGTACAAAAGCAAGGGGCGCTGTAAAATTGGCTGAAAAAATACGCACAATCATCGCATCCACCCCCCTTGTAACAGATAGCTCCGAGAAAACGGATATCACGGTCAGTTGTGGCATATCCTGGATTTCAACACCCCTGAAAGTCACGAACAATTCTGCCACTATGCTAATCAAGAAAGCAGATATCAACCTGTACAAGGCCAAGAACCAGGGTAGAGATTGTGTCGTTCCGGGTCCCGACTCTTCTTTTTCAGTCTAGTTGCCGGCCGTTTTTTCACTCATCCACGTTCATATGACAGCACTTTGATGTTCAATGCCGGCACCATGGGCTCAGTCTCACATTTTCAATCAATTAATTGTTTAATTCTTTCCCGTACAAGGTCACGAAGCTCCGGGACCGAAAGTGAATCAATTGTTTTCTGGTCAATTGGCCTGCCGAACCGAACCTGTACCGGACCTGGTGTAATGTTCCAATCCCCCTTCTTCATAACCCGATAGAGCCCTGAAACACCAATGGGTATAATGGGAACATGTCCCTCTTTTGCAAGATGGAACGGAAGCTTCTTGAATGGCTTCATTTTTCCCGTAAGGGTACGGCCCCCCTCCGGAAGAATGATCATGGAAAGGCCCTCCTGCAGACGCTTTGCCGTCTCTTTTGCGCTGGGGATTGCCGCGTGAACATCCTTACGGTTAATGGGAATGTTGCCGGCCCGGCGAATGGCCCATCCGAAAATCGGCCAATTGAACTGTTCCTCCGCTTCAACTCCCCGTGCCAACTGGGGGATGACGGCCTGAAACAATGGGACATCCAGCATACTGATGTGATTGGCCATGTACAGATAGGTCTGTCTGGGATCCACATTTTCCCTGCCCTCTATGGTCAGACGAATCCCCATGAGAAAGAAAAGTGCCCGGGCCAGTTTCTTGACAATGGGGTCATACCGCTTCGCAGAAACAAGATAGGAGGCAACGATTACAAAAATGAGCGCAGGAATCAGCCAGACCAGGGCAACACACCAGATCAGGACAGACCGAATCTGCCTCATTTCCAGAAAATCTCGCAAGCCTGTTCCAGACAGGTAATTTCCACTGGAGAAATGCCCAACACTTCGCCATCCGGCGTCAACACTTTTTCTCCCCCGGGGGTTTCAATCAAAATCTCCCGTGCCTGAAAGGTTTCAACTTCCGGTAACTCGACGTGTGCTCCAGTGAAAACCTTGGGGAATGCCTGAAGCAGCCTGCGGCGTGTAACCCGGTTCAGGATTGTGACATCCAGGTAACCATCATCAATGGCAGCACCCGGCGCCATCAGGAAATTTGACGTGTAACGGGTATTGGAAATTTCGATAAAAATACAGTCGCGATCCAATGTCTGGCCATCCAGCCGGATGTTGGTCACAAAGGAATTGAGGCGGATGGTTCGATACAGGACACCCAGCGTGTACGAGATATTACCCAGCATTTTCAGTTTTTTAGCGGTTTTCGTTACGTCAGCCACAAAACCCAGTCCAAGAATGTTCAGAAAATAATAGGTCTGACCATGGGTCTGGAAACGCCCCACGTCCACCTTGCGGCGCTTTCCTTTTGCAATAATTTCCACAGCCTCCAACCAATTGGAAGACTCCAATCCCAGATCACGGGCAAAAGCGTTTCCGGTACCGATGGGCAATACGCCGATGGGAATTTTGAGTTTCTTCCTGTTCCGGTAACATCCATTGATGACTTCAAACAGGGTCCCATCCCCTCCTGCGGCTACGATTCCGTCATAGTCACGAAAACTCGCTTCAGACGCCAGCACGCTGCCATGCTCGGGATAGTCTGTCAAAGCCAGATCAAAGTCTATTCCCCGTTCCTGGAAAGCCTGTTCTACTTTGGGCAACATTTTTTTTGCCTGCCCATGTCCAGCAAATGGGTTGTAAATCAGCAATATTTTCATTTATCCCCCTTGTTCGCACTCAGACCCGCTGAAAGCGGTTTCGAAATACATTCAGTACCAGTCCCGTCATGATCAGATACGTAACGGTTCCGGATCCCCCATATGAAAAAAATGGCAATGGAATCCCGGTTGTGGGGAGCAGCCCGACAATCATACCGGTACTCACCGCAATCTGGTAAAAAAGAAGCACCGCCGAACAGAAGGCTATCACCATTCCCGGTTTGTCATATGCCACCTGCGATATATTCACCATTCTTGAAATAATGAGAAAAAAAATCGCCAGTGCCACCGCCACCCCTGCAAAGCCGAATTCTTCAGCATAAACCGCAAAGATAAAGTCCGTATGGGGTTCCGGCAGGTATTTGAGCCGGCTCTGGGTACCCTTTCGATAGCCCCGACCTGTCAACTGGCCGGATCCAACCGCCACTTTGGATTGAATGACATGATACCCACGTCCAAGAGGATCTCTTTCCGGGTTGAAAAAGGTCAGAACACGCTCCTTCTGGTAAGGTTTGAACATGTAATGCCAGCTTGTGAATCCAACAGCCGCTATCAGAATGAACAGGATTACATACACACGGGGTTTCATTCCCAACAGAAAAACTCCACCGGCCCCCATAATCAGAATAGTGGACGCAGTACCAAAATCCGGCTGCAACAGAATCAGGAGCACCGGAATTGTCACAACGACAGCACTCTTGAAAATTGCCAGAAAATCAAGATGGGACGTTTTGTCTCCCTTGGACAACCAGGCAAGCATAAGCAAAACTGACAGTTTCAGCGGTTCCGCTGGTTGAAGGCGGAAAGCTCCAAGGTCCAGCCAGGACCGGGAACCGTGGATTGAGGATCCAAATACCAGAACAAGGAGCAAAAGGCACATGGCAAATCCGTAAAATAGCGGAGCAAATTCTATCCACACGCGATAGTTAACCGCAAATGCAATTGTTCCCAATGCCAGTCCAGCGCAAATCCAGACAAGTTGCCGGGATATCAGGGTCTCTCCTCCTTTTACGGTAACCGCAGCACTACTCAGAGTAATCATACCCAGAACCAGCGTCAGGACAAGTGCAAGAAACAACGGAACATCAAAGCGGCCCTTCATTTGAACATCTCCCTGTTATCCCGAAAAAACTCAATAATTTTTGAAGCGATCGGAACTGCGGTGTCTGTACCATGGCCCCCCTTCTCCGCGATCACGGCAATGGCGATTTCAGGGTCACGGACAGGGGCAAAGCCAACAAACCAGGACAATTCCAGCGCCTTGCGGTCTGCGCCTGACACAGTCTGTGCCGTACCTGTTTTGCCGGCAACAGACAGGCCCAACTGACTCAGGGCCATTCCGGTGCCACCTGTCACCATCATTTGCATCCCCCTCTTGACCGCCCTGAAGTCACTTGCCGGTAAGTCTACCTTCCCTCGAATCCATTTCTTTCCTTTCTTGTTTATGAGGTGGGGTGTCAACAATGTTCCATTGTTTGCAACACTGGCAGTCATGGATGCCGCCTGAACAGGGGTCATCAACAGATATCCCTGACCAATGCAGGTATTCAGTGTGTCTCCGGGAAACCATGGGCGACCGGTTTTTCGCCGCTTCCATTCAGGAGTTGGGAGTAAACCGGATTTTTCTCCCGGTATGTCAATACCTGTTTTCGCACCGATGCCAAATTCTCTGGCAACAGGCCAAAGTTTGTCAATGCCGATTTTCAATCCCACATTGTAAAAATATACGTTGCAGGAGTGGGCAATAGCCCCTGTCAGGGACAAACTTCCGTGACCGTCCTCGTTCCAGCAGAGAAAAGTTCGCCCTCCCACTTCCAGGCCACCTTTACAAGTAAAACGGGTCCGGGATGTCAATCCTGCGTTCAGACCAGCAAGTGCCACCAGTGGTTTGAAAATAGATCCCGGGGGATAGGTGCCCTGGATTGCACGATTCAGCATGGGTTCACCTTTAGCTATCTTTAATGCCTCCCATTCCTTTTGTCTGAATCGAAAAGTTAAAATATTCGGATCAAATGTGGGACCTGAAACCATGGAAAATATCCGGCCATCCTGTGGACTCATCACAATGACAGCGCCCTGGTATTTCCCCAGGTTTTTCATCGCCAGTTGCTGAAGAGGGAAAAGCAGGGATAGGGTCAGATTCCTTCCATGACGGGGTTCGTGGATCAGCTGTGTCCGGATGAAATGATTACTGGAATCCACCACAATTCTTCGGGTTCCGTCCTTTCCCCTGAGAATCTCATCATATGCTTTCTCTATTCCCATTTTCCCCACTTTCTGCAAAGTGAACAGATTACGTGCTTCTTGTTCTGTCGGTTCACCGATGTATCCCACAGTATGCGCGAATAATCCCCGATATGGATAAAACCTCTGAGGTGCAAGTTCAATAAAAACTTCCGGATAATCTTTTTTTCTTGCTTCAAGTGGGGCAATTTCAGAAAAGGAAAGGTTTTCGAGGACAGGTACCGGTTTATAGAGAGGAACCCTTTTGTATCGCCTGATTCTGTCTTGTAATTCACCGGGTGAAAGTTCCAGAAATTCTGCTATCGACTTCAAACGATCGGCGCTGAAAGTGCTCCGGTCCAGCATAATATCGTACGCTACTTTGTAATCCGCCAGAACCTTTCCGTCCTTTGAATAAATTCTCCCCCTTCTGGAAGGAATGGTAACTTCCCGAAGGGTATTATCTGCCGCTGCCTGAAAATACGATGGTCCCAACACCACCTGAAGATACCAATACCGGAAAAAGAGCGTCAAAAACACCCCCATAACAACAATGTAAAAAAACTGAATACGACCTCGAAAGACAGGATGGCTTTCACTGAACATCTATTCTTCCGATAACCAGACATGTGAGAAAAGCTGTGGAAAGGAGAAAAACGATATAACCGTAGATCGAAACAGGCAGGAGTGCAAAGCCGAGGAGCGAGGAAAGCCACCGGGCCCCCAGTGCAACAAGAAGTGCGTAGGCACCAACAGTCAGACAAGCTGCAGCGCCCTTCACCACAACTCTCCTGGCAAGCTGGTGCAGGGCAAAGGCCAACACGAGGGCAGACATGGTTTTGATTCCAGTAATCGGGGAAGCCGGATATACCAGTTCCATCATCAGATTGCCAAAAAAAACAAATGCCATAGCACGGCCCACAGTGCTTCTAGTTGAATAGATTCCGGACAGTATCAGGAGAAGGTCTACCCTCGCAAAAGGGAGAGGGAAAATATTGATGAGCATTGACTGAAGAAAAATTGCTATGATGACCAATATAACGTCATAACCTACGATCATTTCCCACTTCCTTTTTCACCAGTATCCGGCCTGGACACATTGGATCTGAGAACCAGTACGTGCTCCAGATTACTCAGTGGAGCGGAAAAAGCTACTTTGATATTCTGAAAAAAACTGTCCGTGGGAACAGCGGATATAATTTCTCCGGCTTCGACTCCTGCGGGACAAATGCCATCTCCTCCCGTTGTAATAACCCGTGCACCCTGCTTCACTGCTTCATTGTTCGGGAAATATCGAATTGAACCAATGCGAATGTCTCCCTCGCCTGAAAGAAGACCGGCGGATGGCGCTCCTTCAATCCGAACTGAATAACCGGAAGCCGGATCAGAGAGCAGCTGGACCTGAGACTGGTGAGAAAAAGCCTTCCACACGCGGCCAACCAGTCCGGTTTCACTGATCACAGCCATATTCTTTTTTACACCGTCCCGTTCTCCCCGATCAATGAGTACCAGATTCATACCACTGAAGGAGGCGTTACCAATTACACTCGCAGCCAACCCTGGGCGTTCAAGTTTCCGTTTTAACGCTAACAGGTCCCTTAAGTGACGATTTTCATAGTTCAGACTTCGTTTTAGCAGAAGCCGGGTACGTAAGTTAAATGTTTCTTCCCTCAATTTTCGATTTTCTTCCTGAGCATGGATGTTATCAATATAGGTTTTGTATGTTTTTTTGACCCACCGAGTCAAGGTAATAGACGCTGTAACAACAGGAATAGAAACTGCGTTAACTGTTCTTTCAACGTACAGCACACCGATATCGTCTTTTAGTTGGACGGAAACCAACAGGAGATTCAAAAGAAACAAAACCAGAAAAACCCGGAACTCGTGGATAACATCCCCCTGACAAGTACTGATTTTTATTCTACTATACCCTTGGAAGTGCCACGAAACATTTTATAATGAATTGTGAGAATACTATGATCATATTCAGAAAGGAGGCTCCATTGAAGAAAACAATTCTGATTGTAGCTGTTGTATTGGTATTTTTCGCTTTGCTTGTGGTGCTGGTTGGCCGTTCCATCGGTTACCTCACCGGCCAGGCAACCGCGCCATCCAAATCAGTCCTTGTGATTTCCATTAACAGGGCATTAACCGAGCAGTCACCGGAGCTGCCATTTCAGAGGAGCCTGGATTTTCACAATCTGATTGACGCCGTACACAAAGCTGCGAGGGACAGCCATATTGAAGGGGTTCTGGTCGATGGCGACTCTCTGGCAATGTCAATGGCTCAGAAAGAAGAATTAAGGCAGGCCCTCGCGACAGTTGTAAAGGGGAAGAAACCTGTCACCGTCTATTTTGACGCAATCTCGATCGGCAGCTACTATGTCGTCCCAAAAGGAGCAAAGGTAGTGATGCAGGGAACCGAGGGCGGCTATGTCACAATGACCGGATACTATGCGCCCCAGATATTCATGCGGGAGCTTCTGCAAGAAAAACTGGGTATCAAAATGAATGTCATTCACATCGGAAAGTATAAGGGAGCAGGAGAGCCTTTCTCCCGGGATTCAATGTCCAGCTATCTTCGGGAGGAGTTGTCTTCTTATCTGGATGACGTCTGGAAAAATTTTACAGATTCAATTCCTGCGGCCCGTGGACTCGACAAGGAAAACTTCCAGAAAAATCTATACGACGGCAAGTACTTTGCACTTTCCCCACAAGAGGCAAAAAGTGACGGTTTCGTGGATACATTTGGATATAAACTCGATCAGGAAGATGCGTACTCTGACACCGTGAGAATTGCCCATTACTCACAACGCAACAATCTTCAATCCTCTTCCGGTCGCATTGCCCTGATTGTCGCCGAAGGAGAAATCCAGATGGGAACAGCAAACCCCAGCCCCTTCGGCGGGAGTTCTGTAATTGCAGGTGACACCATTTGCCGCACCATTCGGCGGGCAGCCGACAATTCAATGATCAAAGCAATCGTGTTCCGCATTAACTCTCCAGGCGGCTCCGCCCTTGCCTCTGAGTTGATCTATCAGGAACTCCGGAGGGCTGCAAAGAAAAAACCGGTGGTCGCCTCCATCGGCGGCATGGGTGCGTCCGGCGGTTTCTACATTGCCTGTGGATGTGATGAAATTTTTGCTGACAACGCGTCCATTGTCGGTTCCATCGGCGTCATTTCCATTGTTCCGGAATTTACAAGTCTCATGGATAAGGTCGGG
>Ga0100380_10007196_pt1 | contig 11180 bp, 9 predicted proteins | sample CryGeymeta201504_FD_80417 | JGI IMG/M metagenome (GOLD analysis project Ga0100380, IMG submission 80417) | Groundwater microbial communities from Crystal Geyser aquifers in Utah, USA - Crystal Geyser metaG 2015-04 | ecosystem: Environmental > Aquatic > Deep subsurface > Groundwater | place: USA... | reverse complement strand
CAGGCAGAGGTATTATTAATATCGGTCAATGCCCCAGCCTCATAGCCCAGCTCCTTGAGCAAGCGCAACACTTCGTCGGGCTTGACCATTCCATACTTTAGGCTATATGTGCTGTGAACGTTAATCATTTACTATTGATGAATTATAATTTATGATTTGATGTGGTTTTAACTTCATGTTTATCCGTCTTACGTCACTTACCTCACATCTAAATGTCTTACTGCCTGTCCGCCGTAGCAAGCAGCGGAGGCGGATCTCATAATCTTCTGTCTAACCATCTCATCGTCTATCCCGATAGCTATCGGGAGTCTCCAATTCATAATTCATAAATCCAGTCATCGTCTCCAATTCACAAATCATAAATCGCAAATCACAAATGGTGTCATTGTCTTCTATTCGCAAGTAGTATCGGCGCATCTCCATTAAAGGGGTTACTTCTTCCGATGCTTCGTGCTTCCACTCCTGAAGCGCGCATAACCGATCGATCCCCAAAGCGGTCGCGGATTTTATCCATGGCCTGGTAGAGATTGATCAGCTCTTCGCTGTCCTCAAAGAGGTTCATTTGGTATGAGCCGCTTACTAGGTTGCTAAAGCGTACACCAATCAGGCGCACCAATAAGCGGCGGTTATAAATACGTTGAAAGAGTTCCATCACCTTAGGAATCAGAATATGATCGGCTGAGGTATAAGGAAGCTGGGCTTGCAGCGTATAGGTATTGAAGTCAGAATAGCGGAGTTTAATGGTCACACAGGCCGATACCCGGTTACCTCTACGGAGTTGAAAGGCCAGGTTTTCGGTCATGGCCACCAAGATGCCTTTGAGCTTTTCTACGTCTATCGTATCTTTATCAAAGGTGCGCTCGGTAGAAATCGACTTCCGTTCATGAAAAGGAATCACCTGCGTATTATCGATACCATTGGCTTTTTTCCAGATGGCGAGTCCATTTTTTCCCAACACTTTTTCGAGCATTTCTGGCGGCATCTGTTGCAGGGTACGGATTTTCTTCACTCCCAAGTTACGCAGGAGCTGGTAGGTTTTGTCGCCCACCATGGGTATTTTTTTGATGGATAAAGGCGCCAAGAATGCTTTTTCAAGTCCCCAATCCACCTTAATCTGATTATTTGGCTTAGCTTCTCCTGTTGCCACTTTCGATACGGTCTTATTCTCCGACAAGCCAAAGGAAATGGGCAATCCTGTTTCTCTAATAATGCGTTTTCTACTCTCTGAAGCCATCTTCAAACAGCCAAAAAAGCGGTCCATACCACTCAGGTCGATATAAAACTCATCAATCGAACTCTTTTCATACAAAGGGAAGGTATCCTTTATGATTTCAGTCACCATATCCGAATACTTCATGTAATTGCTCGAGTTCCCGCGAATCACAATCCCTTCCGGACAAAGCTGTCTGGCCATCTTCATACTCATGCCTGAATGCACCCCAAAGGTCCGCGCCTCATAACTACAAGAAGCCACCACCCCCCGATCGCTCACGCCACCTAAGAGTATAGGTTTTCCCTCTAAGCGACTGTCCATTAAGCGCTCTACCGACACGAAAAAAGTGTCCAGGTCCATATGCATGATTGATCTACTCACCCCCTTTTATTTATGATTTATGAATTGTGAATTGTGATTTATAATAAGTTTTGAATTGTCATTTTTATGGGCTCTGGAGCTTGTCTCATATCTCACCATCTTACATCTAAATATCATACATCTCATTTTCTTCTCTCTATCCCGATAGCCATCGGGAGTCTCCAATTCATAAATCACAAATCGCAAATCATAAATTCAGTCATCGTCTCTAATTCATAAATCACAATTCGCAATTCGGTCAATGTCGTAAGGTCTCCTTCACTTCCTTCACGTCTTTCTCCAGCCGAATCAGCGCACTCATAATTTGATTCGCCGATAAAGGATCTCCTCCTGTTTCGGGGAGCTGCAGACTGATATAGCCAATGGCCTTCCATACCTCGGCAATCATTTCTGAACCAATGGAATAGGGCTTGTATTCAGGATTATCTGATTTGAGAATTAATTCCTCGTCACTCAGCCTATTAAGCACGCGCTTATAAACAATGCCCTCATCTTGGGTGATGAGGATATAACAATGGTCGTCTTTGATCTGCGTCCAGTCTTGGATATACTCCGAAATGATATAAGAACCCGAAGGAATCGGATTCATGCTATCGCCCTTAATTTGAAACAAGCGGTACGAACGTTCGCGCCCTAATTCCTGCAAAGGCAAACTAAAGGAAGGCAGACTCTCGATATAGTCCACATCACTAAACCCATCCAAATACCCCGCAGCCGCTTTTACCGGAACCACCACAATACGTTCTTTATCTTCCTTATCTACCGCTACAGAAAGTACACGGAGCTTTTGCCCCTTTTTATCGGATACAACTCTTTCCTTTCCTTGCGCAAAATCTTGGTAAAGCAAATCATCCAGACTGCAGGAAAAATACTGGGCCATCATCTGCAAAACAGCTAACTTGGGTTCAGCTCTTCCTTCTTCATACGACCCTAAAGCAGCGCGGTTAATGCCTAGTTTCCCCGCCAAGCCCTCTTGAGTGAAGCCTTTCTCTTTTCGTAAATACTTGATATTCTGTGCTAAATAGTGGGACATTTTCTTCTCTTTTGCTTCTGCTAATATAATTAGAAAACTAATATAATTAGCAAAAAGAAAGAAGACTTTTAGATGAGAGAGATAAGAGGGTGAGAGGTTGCGAGTTATCGAGATTTAGAGATTGCGAGAATACCCACCCCGTCATCCCGACTGCGTAAGCCGTAGCGATTAGCGAAGGCTTAGAGAAGTAGACGAATTGTTCATTTAGCACAAACGCCACACGTAGCCGAGGGAAAAGGCAAATAGAGGATTCGAAACTACGAGGTTACGAGACTACCAGACAGCAAGACAACCAGACCGCCAGACAAAACAAGAAGCGTTATGAAATTAAAATACCATGGCTGGATGCTTCATCTTCCAGCGAAATTACCCATTAGCGTTTTCGAAAATACCCACCCCGTCATCCCGAGTGAAGCGCTAGCGGAGCCGAGGGATAGGGAGAAGACTTCCAGATAAAAGACAATCAGACAGCCAGACAAATAGCAGTTCATCAAGCAGGTCGGTGTCTCGCCGACAGGCACTGTGCTACGAGGTTGAGAGGTTTCGAGGTTGAGAGATTGCGAGGTTTCGAGACAATCAGACAGCCAGACAAATAGAAATTCATCAAGCAGGTCGGTATCTCGCCGACATGCACTGTGCTAACGAGGTTACGAGACTACCAGACAGCAAGACTACCAGACCGCCAGACAAAAACAAGAAGCGTTATGAAATTAAAATACCATGGCTGGATGCTTCATCTTCCAGCTGGGTCATCAGGTAAGAGATTGGGAGTTATCGAGATTAAGAAGTCCGGTCCCTGACCTGTACGCCGCAAGCCTCACTCCGTTTTAAAGCGTGGCCAAAGTAGTATAAATCAACTTCAGCACTCGCTCAAATTAGTTTTTTACAATTCTGAATGTTTGATGCTTTGAATGGGTTTTTACTTTTATAAAATACACCCCTTTTGCAAGATTAAGAGCCAGCTTGATAGCATTTGTATCTTGGTAAACCTTTTGAAAAATCGGTTTCCCATCCATACTAAAAAGCTGAACTACCACTTCTTCCTCCTGCTGTTTTAAGTCAATATTAATCTCGTTTGCCAAGGGGTTGGGATAGACTGAAAAAACGAACCTTTCACTTAAGCTGGGTGTACTCAAATTTTTTCCTTTCACAAAGCTTTTTACTTGCTTTTCAGAGCGTCCATCAAAAATATCGACGATGTAAAATTCAACAAAGTATTCCTTGTTATCCGGTAAAGCACGAATGTCGACTGTGTCATTTCTAAGGTGCGGCTTGATGGAGTCGATTGAAATTAGCGGAGTTCCCGTAAGCGTGCTTGTATCATAAACCCGGATATGATAGGAAAACTGTGGCGCTTTAGATTCGATAATATCCCAACTAATAAATAAGCTATCCTTATCCACGCCTAACAGGAGATTTGCTGATTTGCCTGTTTCAAATCCCGGACTAGAAGCATTATTTGTCAGGTAAAGCATTACATCATCCTCATTACTTATTGGCGTGGTAGTTCCACCACTTGTCATAAAATAATAGCTATCATTAATTACCCCGCCGTCATAGTTCTCTATATAATTGACCGTTCCAGCATCAGGGTATACTCGGTCAAAATAAGTCTTATCAAAAGCAATCCAGCTGCTGTCGAGTGTTTTCCTTTTCCACCCATTTTTGTGATGTACCGTTCTGGCTTGCGGGCCGTTTCCAAGCCAATCTTCAATAAAAGAGCTTGTTTTGGTATTGAATTTTAAATTGGGAACTGGGTAGTTCATGGTGACCACATGATGCCAAGTACTCTTATGTTGATCGTATACCCAATAAGCGAATAAGGTAGAAGCAGTATCCACACTCCAAGCACGCGAAACAAGAGAGTACCATTGATTGGTTTCCCAAGAAATTCCGAAATTTAGTGACCTCAGCCCAGTGCCTTCACCACCGAAGTTGGCTATTTGAGTGGCCGGATGAACATATTCAGCCGTGATGGCTTCGTTTGAACTAATTGGGTCCCAAAGCGAATAAATAAAGTTCCTTCCACTGGGGTGCTCTTGCATTCCACAATAGCCTCCTGCATCTTGACCGCCATTCCATAATAGACCACAATAGTAGGTATACAAGGGCGATGGATCTTGTATTCTCAAGGTATTTATGATGATGTCTCCTTGTCCTTTGTCTTGGTAATTTAAATACAAGGAAGGTGCTCTATTTTGCGAAAACAGGCGTGGTGCGCAGGATAGTGAGGCAATTATTATAAGGGTGAAAATTCTGATTTTCATCGTATTCAAAACTAAGAATTAGCTGCTAAAGACGCCATGAACAGGCCCCTATTGCTTGGCTAATATAATTTGAAAGCTACTATAAATTGTAGACAAAAAAAGATTGCAAGACTAAAGACTACCAGATAAAAGACTATCAGACAGCCAGACAAATAGAAATTCAGCAAGCAGGTCGGTGTCTCGCCGACTTGCACCCTGATAACGAGATTTCGAGTTTGCGAGACAATCAAACAGCCAGATAAAAGACTATCAGACAGCCAGATAAAAGACTATCAGACAGCCAGATAAAAGACTATCAGACAGCCGGACAAAAGACGGCCAGATAAAAGACTATCAGACTGCCGGACAAAAGACGGCCAGATAAAAGACTATCAGACTGCGAGACAAAAGCAATTTGAAACTAATAATGCTTTAGCCAGATGCTATAGCTTCCAGCGAAACCACCCTTCGCCCCTTCGACAAGCTCAGGGACCGGGACCTCAACTTTAGCCCCAACCCCAAACTAAACCTCTACCTCAGCCCCATCATACGAAAAGAACATTCCCTCGGGTAAATTCTTCTCAATTTGCGCTTGGACTCCCATTTGGTGACTCATATGGATGAAATAAGTGCGTTCTGCGCCAATGTCTTTCGCCATGGCGATGGCTTGTTCTAAAGAGAAATGGGAAATATGATTGGTCAGGCGTAGGGCGTTTAGCACCAATACCTTCGTACCTTTGATCTTTTCGATTTGATCTTCAGGAATGCGGTTCGCATCGGTGATATAGGTAAAGTCCTTCACACGAAAGCCTAATACAGGCATCTTATAATGGTATACCAAGATGGGCGTAACAGGCAGTCCTTTTACCTCAAAATCTTTGTTTGCCTCGATATCATGCACATTCAAATCGGGAACGCCTGGATATTTATGCTCTTCGAAGGCATAATAAAATTCACGCTTAAGGGCAGCGAGGGTATCGGCATTGCAGTAGATATCAATGGGTGATTTCTGTATGAAGTTGAAACCACGCACGTCATCCATGCCTGCAATATGGTCTTTGTGACTGTGGGTGAAAATGAGTCCGTCGAGGTGACGAATGCCTACGCGCAACATCTGTTGACGGAAATCTGGACCGGAATCTATAACGATGTTCAGGTCCCCTTCCTGTATAAGGACGGAGCTACGTAAACGTTTATCGCGATGATCTGGAGATTGACAAACTTCGCAGTCACATCCAATTACCGGAACTCCTTGTGAGGTGCCTGTTCCTAAAAAGGTAATTTTCAATGTTCAGAATATTAGAGGTGCGAAGAAAAAAAAGAGGTCGGAACCGGATTCGAACCGGTGTAAAGGGTTTTGCAGACCCGTGCCTAGCCACTCGGCCATCCGACCTTTGAGGGATGCAAAAGTATCGGAAATAAACCATACGCGCAATACTGAATGCGATAATTTTCCAATCCTTTTTTCGACCGGTCGACTTATCAATTTGTCGGCCAGTCGATTGATGAATATTTTACAAATTATGGAACCATATTCTACGTCTTTTCACTAACATTGTAAGAGCATGACAACACTAAAAATAGGCGATATAGCGCCAGACTTCACCCTTTTTGATTCCGATAAAAACGAGGTAAAACTGAGTGGTTTTCGCGGACAAAATGTGGTTATTTTATTCTTCCCTCTCGCATTTACCAGTGTATGTACCACTGAGTTATGTTCGGTAAGGGATGATGTAGCATTTTATCAAAACCTCAATGCTCAGGTATTGGCAATCTCTGTTGATACGCCGATGACCTTGGCCAAATTCAAAGAGGAACAGAGCCTAAATATGCCGCTTCTTTCCGACTTCAACAAAGAAGTTTCGGCCAATTATGGAAGTCTTTATGATACGTTTATCCTTGGAATGCGTGGTGTATCGAAACGTTCTGCATTTGTAGTAGATAAAGATGGTATCTTGCAATACGCAGAAGTGCTTGAAAATGCAGGAGAAATACCTAATTTGGAAGCAGTAAAAGCCTGCCTTAATCAGCATAAATGAGTATCAGTGTTTTAATCCTGTTTGTATTGATTGGTCTGATTCTGATCATTCTCGACCTGTTCTTCATTCCAGGAGGAGTTGTCGCGTTTTTTGGATTAGCCTTAGTAATCTACGCTGATTACCAAAGTTTTCAGGATTATGGTACTTCCACTGGCCTCCTTTTTAGTGGCATATCGGGCTTAGCCTCCATCCTACTGATTGCCCAATTTTTTCGTCCTTCATTTTGGAACCGCTTTGGGCCAAAAGGAGAAATTAATGGTCGGGTTAATACCTCAGACTTGGAAAAAGTAGTCGTTGGCGACCGTGGAATTGCCGTGGGGTCTATCCGACCTTCAGGAAATGCCCGTTTTGGAAATGAATTGATAGAAGTACACGCAAAACATGAGATGATTGCTCCTCATTCAGAGATAGAAATCATCGCAATTGAAAGCAATAAAATAATAGTCAAACAAATTGAACCCTAAAATATGACAAGCATTGCATTAGTTATCATTCTGGTCGGAGGAATTATTTTCCTCTTTACCTTCCTTTATTTTGTGCCTTTGGGCCTTTGGTTCTCGGCCCAGCTTTCACGGGTTAGAATCAACTTGCTTCAGTTGGTGTTCATGCGCTTCAGAAAAGTGCCGCCACAAGTCATTGTAAAAGCAATGATTAACTCTACTAAAGCAGGATTGCATCTTACACGCGACGAATTAGAAGCGCATTACTTGGCTGGCGGAAACGTAACCAATGTAATCAACGCCTTGATTTCAGCGGATAAAGCCAATATTGAATTGGACTTCAAATCAGCTACCGCGATTGATTTGGCTGGACGTGATGTATTCCAAGCAGTACAAATGAGTGTTAATCCGAAAGTGATTGACACCCCTCCCGTTACAGCGGTTGCGAAAGACGGTATTCAGCTGATTGCAAAAGCACGTGTTACGGTTCGTGCGAATATCAAGCGCCTCGTTGGGGGTGCGGGTGAAGAAACCATCCTAGCCCGTGTAGGTGAAGGGGTTGTATCCTCAATTGGTTCAGCTGCTTCGCATAAAACAGTATTGGAGAATCCAGACAGTATCTCTAAAACGGTTTTGGCAAAAGGACTTGATTCAGGTACTGCCTTTGAAATTCTTTCGATTGATATTGCCGACGTAGATATAGGCAAGAACATCGGTGCGGTACTTCAAACAGACCAAGCCATGGCCGATAAAAACATTGCCCAAGCGAAAGCAGAAGAGCGCCGTGCAATGGCCGTAGCTCTCGAACAAGAGATGGTAGCCAAAGCACAAGAAGCTCGCGCCAAAGTAATTGAAGCTGAAGCCGAGATTCCAATGGCTATCGCTGAAGCTTTCCGTTCTGGAAATCTAGGTGTGATGGATTACTATAAACTTAGAAACATTCAGGCGGATACGGATATGCGTGGAAGTATTGCCAAGCCTGGTAGTAAAGACAACAATAAGAAATAGGGCTCGTCCTAAAACAAAAAAAATCCCGGCGATCAACCGGGATTTTTTTATGCCTTTTTACGAAGGATTATTGGGCGCTTGATTTCAGCTTATCTCCAAAAATCTTCTTCACTTTATCGACTTTTGGTTTGATTACCATACGGCAATATGGCTCCGACCCATTATTATTATAATACTCTTGATGATAGTCATCTGCCGGGTAGAAAGTGCCAAAAGATGTTATTTCAGTGACAATCGGCGAACCAAATGCCTGCTCTTCATTCAAACGTTTTTTGAAATACTCCGCGCGTTCCCTCTGGTATTCATTATGATAAAACACCGCTGAACGGTATTGAGTACCTGCATCAGCTCCTTGTCGGTTTAAGGTTGTTGGATCATGTGTTTGCCAAAAAACCTCCAATACCTCATCCACTGTTATGATGCTGGTATCGAAAACCAATTGAATCACCTCGGCATGTCCTGTCAAGCCACTGCATACTTCTCTATACGTTGGATTCGAAATCCGTCCGCCAGAATAGCCTGAAACGGCCGACTTAACTCCTTTAAGGTCCTGAAATACTGCTTCAACACACCAAAAGCAACCAGCCCCAAGCGTGATGGTATCGAATTTTGTGCTATCTAACTCTTCCATATCTATTGAAAAATCTCCTTCTTTTGATTCATTATCTGCTGGCTTTGCCTGACAAGCCAAAAGACTCCCCAAACTCAGCACCAAGAGTAGCTGTTTCATGCTTTGATTTATTGTTCTACTTTTTTAGACGTATCATTCCTAAAAACTGACATACCTAGCGTCATTGTTAAAAATGGAATTAGCCAAATTACGCGAGCTTGATATCGGTCTACCGGGTTGGATAAGATGCCACATACAGCAGCATTTGCAAGCAAGAATACGAATAGACAAATAAGCATCATGGTCCACTCCTTCTTCCACCGTCCGTTTCTCATTCCTATTAAAACGAGAAACAGCAGTGCTATAAGGCTTAACAATACGGTCCACCATTGTGTTTTAGACTGCCCATGAAAAAACAAATCATGATCATACTGGTCCGAAGACTTATACCGTTTCAAATCTTTTGGATAATGATGATCGAGAACCGTGTAGGGCGCTGAACCTTCTTTCTGGCTTGATATCATACCAATCCCATAATCAAATGTTTGTTGCCAGGTGGCTTTCCAAGCATACTGTAAATAGGCATCTCTGCTTATGTCATCTTTCCACCAGTTCTTCATAAACGGGCCCAACTCTTCATTTCGAACCCTCCAGCAATAACCCCAGCCACTTTGTGATAGACAGGAACTATCCATTAGAATATCTGAGCCCCATAAAATACCATTGCCATCCATCCCTTTCAGCTGTTCTTGATTGGCACATAAGAATTCGGGTGCTTGCTCCTCTCCACAGTGTCGCTCGAGCCAAGGAGTTAAAATACCTGCATTATGAAGACTGGCTGCAAAAAACACTCTCGATGAGTCAGAAAGATAAAAGCGTCCAGCATGAGTGAAATTAACAATTGGGATAATCATCCATACCCCAATAAGCAGTGCAAGTTTATTGATGATTTTTTTATCTCGGTCTAAATAATAACGCGCTAAGGCCAAACACGGAATCAGAATCAAGGCCAACAGTAGATGTGAACTGTGCATGGCGACAATAAACAGCAAAAAGGCAATGCTCAGCAGAGATTCGCGTAGACCCAGTTTTTGCATCAGGTCCCAGATCAATAAAAAGAGAAAAGGAGTGAACAGATCAGGCATCATCTGACATACCAAATGCGGAAGCCCTGTAAATGCACCTAAAGCAATGAATAACACAGTTCCAGACCATTTTGGCAAACTCCTAAAAACCGTCCTTTTCAGAAAACGCTCGCCCAAATAAATGACCATTACAGCCTGAACTACAGGTAAAAAATAAACGCCAAATAGTTTAGCAAAAAAGACCAAAAAATAGGAATAGGCATATGGACGATCAATTGGGATCTCCCCTATTTTCGCTGCAACCAAATAGGTTCCGCTATCGGAATACAATAAAGGAAAACCGTGCACCCAAAGTGGCCAAGTAAGGGCAATAATAGCGCACAGCTTTAGGAGATTTAATACGATTTTATCTTTGTTCAATGCCTTCATTCCATATTCAGCTTATCGAATAAGTCGCCGCGAGCATGATGCAAATTCACCAAGGCCAAGCGCCATTTTACTTCCAAGCTCATTTGTTTGACTTGCGATTGGAAGTACATATTTTCTCGCTGATTTATCAAGAATACTGAACTTTCTCCATTTTTAAAGCGAATTTCTTCCGCCTTCAGTAGCTGCGAATAGCTTTTAGTTATGCCATTTTGAAACTCGACATTTTGAAGTCCATAGGCATAATCCAAATAATAGGCATTCACTTTTTGCCCCAACTGACGTGATTTATCTAAAAATTTCCAATTAAGCTCTTGCTGTTTTAATCGTGTATACTGCATTGAGGCCCTTTCCTTTCTCATGAATATGGGGAATGAAATACCAAGGCTTGCTTTATAATAATCACTACCAATCGTTTGCAAGGCCTGAAAGCTTTGATTCGGGTCGTATAAGAAATTATACTTCAACTCGGCTTTTGGAAGAAGCTGGTTTCGCTTGTATTTTAGTTCTGATTGAAGGATGGATTGCGCAATACCTATTTGTTTGATCTCGGGGTGGTCCTCTCTCCAACTTATAACTTCTATGGCTGTGTCGGCGACCATGTTTACTTGGCTAATATTCTCTAAACGAGGCGGAACCATGCTTGACGTTTCAAAACGATTCTTTAATTCATCTTCCCAAATGTACGTGAGCAAGTGT
>Ga0100380_10007191_pt1 | contig 11187 bp, 10 predicted proteins | sample CryGeymeta201504_FD_80417 | JGI IMG/M metagenome (GOLD analysis project Ga0100380, IMG submission 80417) | Groundwater microbial communities from Crystal Geyser aquifers in Utah, USA - Crystal Geyser metaG 2015-04 | ecosystem: Environmental > Aquatic > Deep subsurface > Groundwater | place... | reverse complement strand
TTTGGCAGCTTCTTGGACGATATACAGCCCGAGACCAGTCCCTTCAGTATGCTGGCTCTGCGCATTACTCGCCCGAAAGAATTTCCGGAATAATTGCGGTATCTCTGCTTCTGGAATACCAATTCCAGTATCGGTAATCGCAAAGCGAATGACTTGACCATCACTTGCGTACGACACATCGAGCGATCCCTCAGGTGGTGTGTACTTCACCGCATTAGAAATAATGTTACTTAAAATAATGTTAAGGAGACGCGGATCAGTACTCATGGTCTGCGTTGCTGGTTCGCCACGTCTCGTCACGGCAATGTGCTGATTGGCGATGCGGCCTTCAAATTCCTCAAGGATATCGTCAAGAAATGCATTAACAGTGATAGACGAAGCTTCGGTTGCAAATGTCCCCATCTCCAGCTTCGACACATGAAGAAAATCATTGATCAGCGCCAGCATCCGCAAGACGTTTCGATTGATCTTATCAAGATACGTCGCGTTGCGGTCAGTCTGTCCATCGACGATATGCTTCGTGAGGAGATCAGCGGCGTAACGAATCGCCGCGATCGGAGTACGGAGCTGATGAGTCGCGAGTGCTACGAACTCCGATTTTGCGGTATCAATTTTCTTTTGTTCAGTGATATTGACGAGCGTCAACAAGAGCTCGCCACGTTCCCGCAGCGAAAATACTGATAAGAGGACCCATACCGTCGAACCCATCACTGTGCGTAGTGGCATTTCAAGCTCATTGATCGTCAACCCGGCTTTTATTTTTTCCACAAGGACTGAATGATTAAACTCGGGATCACAGAGGGAAAAAAATGATCTGCCCCCGAGATCGGAAAAGTTGGTCTCAAGGAGTTGCACCGCCGCTGCGTTGTAGTTCACCAGTGCGCCTGATTGATTGAGCGTGACATATGCAACTGGGCTGTTGTTGTAGAGCATGTCAAAAGTAGAATTATCAGCGAGCTCTGCCCGTTCAAGAGCTACTATGAGCCCTTGATGTAACCTTGATTCTATATACAACCTCACTAGCCCAAGCACTATGAGTGCTCCAATTCCGCTTAACCAATACCACCCCGAAGTTATTCCACTCATTGCCAGCAAGAATAGACTGCCAGCCACGACGGCCATGAGAAATAGAATTCCAACACTTACAGTGCGGAGTATTTTGGCATTTTTAAGTGACATCATGTTGCTATAGTATCAGCTCACCCAGTAAAGCGGAACACCGGTACCGAAGATATGATATTATGCGTGTATATGGAAAAGACAGTATTAGTGGTAGAGGATGAGCAAGATATCCGTGAGTCAGTCGCTGAAGCACTGACTGATGCGGGATTTCGTGTACTCACTGCCCCTGATGGCATGCACGGGCTCCAGACCGCCCTCGCAGAGCATCCCGATATCATCCTCCTCGATCTCGTGATGCCTGGCTATGATGGACACACCGTACTCGCGAAACTACGCGTCGATCCCTGGGGAAGAAACGCGAAAGTCGTGGTACTCAGCTCGATGGACGATGTGGGTAATATTGTCAATGCCCATAGCGGCAGTATCACTGACTACCTCATCAAGGCTCATAGTAGCCTCGATGAAATCGTTAATAAAGTCCGGGAAAACTTGTACCTCGATTAATTGAAAATCACACGCACTCCAAGCACCACACCCTGACCGGATACGATGGTCGATGCAAATATACGTTCGGTCTTCATTAGCGTAATGCCTTACGCCAACCGGCGGAAATCGCGTCGGCTTCGGTACAAAAATAGCGTTCGCCGACTGATTCAGTAATCATAGTATCGGGATAGTTTTGCTGTCCGGGCACATGAAAAATCTTTTCACCGCTCCGACTGATATTTCCCTTAATGACGCAACCACTTTCATTTGAGATTGGAGATGGTACATGGGTAATCGGTAGTGTTGAGGTAGACGAATCACAGACACCCACCGCCCACAGGCCCCTCCCTTCCTCCCGCGCTTCCCTCTCGGCGCGTTGATACCGTGCCTGCTGTTCGTAGACACCATCATAGGTATACTCAAATGCAAACCCCTCTGCAATCATTACTGCACCGAAGTCACGACCATCAGCTAAAGTGATATATCCCAGCCGCCGATCATATTTATCTCGAGTTCCTTGTGTCTTGTCGGACACAAGCGTCACCACTGTACTCGCGAGTAACGCAGTTGCATACGCGGATGCCTCACGACCAAAACACTCGACCGGTTGGCTAGGGTGGACTGTCTCCGGCGTATCAATACCGATGACTCGAATCGTTTCTATCTTTGGACCAAATTGTACTTTGAGCGTATCACCATCGATGACACTTGTGACGATACCTTGCAGTACCACCTCACCTGATACTAATTCAGATGTACGTTGCGACACCTGATTGGTGGACGAAGTAGCGATCTTAGCCACGGACATAGAGGAACTTGAAACAGTACGAACACTACTATTATCAACTGCTGACTCTGAAATTTCGTCCTCAACCCCTTCTGTATCGACCCCAGGAAGAGCTACTGGTAGACTCGCCACACTTTTTTCATCTGGTACAGGAAACACAACATCCCAAGATGTAGTCAATAGTGACACTGCACAAAGTCCGAGGACACTAAGAAAAAATACTTTCATATGAAAACATGAGCTCGGAATGTCCGGTCAGCCGTAACCAGTACACCCTACATCTCCTCAACCGTCACAATCCCCAAGAGCGCGAGTCCACTTCGTAGTGTCACTCCAACCGCTGTCGTCACTGCCCGCTTATGGATCTCGCTTGATGAACCATCGAGGATGGTTTCTTTGGCATACCACGCGTTAAAGGCGCCCGCTAACTCAAGAAGATACTGGGCAATATGATGAACTGATAGGTCAGCCGCTGCTCTGGCGGTCACTTCCGGATAAAACAGCAGGAGTTGTTCTACTTCGTGTGCTGAAGTAGCTCGCTCATGCTCTGCACTCAGCGTAATCGAGGTACTACTTTTGCGAAGAATTGACTGTGTCCGGACGTAGGTATACATGAGATAAATCCCTGAGTCTCCCGTCGTCGCAATTGACTCTTCCGGGTCAAAGGTAATATCTTGAGTACGCTCTGACTTCAGGAGGCTAAATTTTACCGCCGCGACGGCGAGCCGTTCAAAGAGTGCCTCGCTGGCATTCTCAGTATTGAACTGTTCCGTGAGTGTCTCCTTGACGGCATCAAGTACATCGTCAATTAATATTACCGTACCGGCTCGTGACGACATTTTCTGAAAACCTCCATCCTCACGACGAATACCTACATAGCCATATGGCACATGGGTAAAGTCATCAACCTGACCAATCCCTAGTTGCTCACAGACCGCAAAGAGCTGTCGCATGGCAAGCGACTGTTCTGGACCGATTACCCAGACGAGTCTATCTGCATGGTAGGTCTCTTTTTTGAGTGCTGTGAGGGCAATGTCTTGCGTGATATATAGCGATGTTCCATCATTCTTGAGGAGAATGGTATCTGGTATATGGTACGCTTCGAGCTTCGTCAGTACTGCTCCATCATCAAGTGTTTGAAATATCCCGCGCGTGAGCCCTTCCTCTACGTACCCCTTACCTCGTGCATAGTGTTCATGCTCATGCCATACCTTGTCCCAATGGTTACCTAGCCGAGTAAGTGTACGCTCCATTCCAGCGTACGCATATGAAAGAACGTGTTGCCAGAGCTTCCACACCGCCTCATCACCCACTTCCCACGCGACAACGAGTGCCCGCACGGCTTTATCGATAGCCGGATCGGCCTTCACCGCTGCCTCACCAGCGATGTAACACTGGGTCACAAATACGTCAGGCAAGACACCTTTCTCTTCGGGCGTATACCAGTGTGATGGTGCGTCTGTCCATGCAACTACAGAGATCTCCGTCGTCTCCTCTTTTCGCATGATATCAAGAAATCCCCACATCACCTTTGCGATTGCGATTCCTCGATTATTATCAACACAGTCAGAAATCACCGTTGCGCCTTGCGCCTGTAGGATACGTACCAATCCCATTCCGACGAGATTATTTCGAAGATGGCCAAGGTGCATGGCTTTATTCGGATTTGGAGATGTGTGCTCAATCACCCACGTCTGTCCCTGAAGTACATTACCCACACCATATGAATCCGAGGACAAGGTGATTTCCTCTAGCATACGCAGGTACACATCCTCAGTGAGCGTAATATTGATGAAACCAGGAGTAGCTACCGACACCGAGTGCACCGAGGCAATCGCTGCGGACCGCAGCGCGCCAGCGATTTCTTCAGCGAGCGAGAGTGGTACGCATCTTAGTTGTCGAGCATAGCGGAGCGCCAGATTGGTAGTAAGATCACCAAACTGAAAATCAGCTGGACGTTCGAGCATAATGACCGGGTACTCAATGTCTTTAGCTTCTAGGATAGTCGTGAGTGCGTCGGTCAATTCGGCTTGTACCTGTGAAAGTGTAGACATACGTACGATTCATCATAACAAAAAAGGATGAAGGTTACGAATCGGTCATGATTCTTATAATTGTCGTACTATAAAAAATAGGCCGGCCATCGCAGTGTGCGAAGGCCGGCCAGGTCGGGCGCGGGGGCAGATAATTTGGGGCGGGAACCCCAGCAGACAGGAGGAGGAAATGAACTTGGTCAGCTAAACTGAGAATAGCAGACCCGCGATAAAACTGCAAGGGTTATCCCCAGGTGGTGGGGGCCCCGCAGGGCCCCCACCGAGCGTCTCCCTACACGTCAAAGAACTTTCGTTCCGCCAAGTGTCCGGTTGGGACCTCGGTCGACGGAAGGTAGCCTGGAGGAACCTCCAGGTAGATAGTGCATCCGGTTCCCGCCAGACACACAAGCGTGAGGCCCACCAAGGCCGCGACGCGATAGCTGAGGGTTCTCATCCCTCTTCTCCTTCTCTGCTTTCCCCGGCCATCTGCCATAACCGAGGTGGAGACACTGTACCTGCTTACACACACTTCGTCAAAGTCATTTTCAACGTGTAACATGAAAAATGACTGAGGCTTTGCATGTATGGCGATCTGTGGCACTATAGCAACGAGAATCCAATCTCACGGAGATATCCTCATGATCAGTCATCTGTGCCTGCTTATACCTGCCATTAATGTCCCGTACTACATTGCAGGATTGTCACCATCGCTCATTATGCGTAGCCCAAAGGGCAATAGCCAGCTCGATATCAAAGGCGACGTGCGTATCAGCGTCAGCGAACCAAGGATATGCTACCTCGGAGACAGACGGCTCGTCATCGTCCAGGTTCAAAACCCAAAAGATATCGCAGGCATCTATCTTGACATTGATGCCACACCGGGGCTACGGGCGCAGTTGCCCAGTGCCCCCGTCATTGGTCCGCTACTCCTGCGCTGATGGACCAATACTTCTTCCAGAGGTTGCCTCCCGCAGGCAACCTCTTCTTGTATATGGGTGCAGTATCCAGTATAACTACGTTAAACAGATCTTTAGAGAGGTGCGTGATGTACGAAGAAGCAGACTTGATGGACATCATCATGGAGTATGCGGAACACAACGACTGGCCCTGCAACCGCCCTGACGAAAGTACTGTGACGATAGAAGCCAAAGGGGTCTTCACCACCTACATCATTTGCTGTAGCCGTGATAGAGCATCTTCACTGATACATCTACTCTGTTCCTTCGAGTGCCAATATCCCGACCGATTCGTCAGTCGTCTTCGTCACCTCGTTGAGCTATGTACCAAAGAGCTCTGGCGCGGCACCTTCGTGCGAATTGATACTCCGTCAAAGCGGCAGATCTCGTACAAATAGGGCCTCATCCTGACAGATGGGATTGACCGCGAAGAAGTCATGGATGAGCTTTTGACGTTCATGCCGCAAGTCTGCGACTACTTCTACCCAGCCTTTCTGGCAGTGGCTAGTGGCGAGGCACCAGCGATAGCCTTCAAGCAGGTCATCGCCGAAACCCTCGGAACGGCTTAAGGACGAAGCGTCAGAGGGTCCCGACACCGAGTGTCGGGACCCTCTTTATATTATTGAATCGTGTCGCACATTATGCGCGACGTTTCCAGTCTGGATCTTGTCGCACCAAGAGTTGCTCAGCTTGCTCAGGATTCGCCATCACCTCTTCGACCACACACTCCAGGCGCATACCTTGAGACCCCTTAATGAGTACTACATCTCCTGATTGTAAGAGATTTTGTAGTGCCTTGCCAGCTGTTTCTGCGTCTTCAAACTGCATGATGGAAGATTCCGGTAGCTGGGCCAATAATGCACCATGGGCAATTTTTTGCGACCGAATACCGACGGTATACAGTACATCTACTACCTCACCAGCCAGTCTGCCGATGCGAACATGCTCATCATTGGAGAATTTTCCGAGTTCCAACATATCTCCCAAGACCGCAATTTTCCGACCCGGTGCCCGCACCTCACGTAACGCCACCAGCGCCTGTTCAGCTGCAATTGGTGAAGAGTTGTAGGTATCATCGATCAATGTCGTCCCTTTCAAACCTGGAATCAATTTCATGCGACCAGGTGGTGGTGTGGCTTCGGATAAACCAACGAGTGCATCTGAAAGTGACACATCGAGCACCCCAGCCACCGCTACAGCGGCGGTATATGAGTACATGAGCTGGGTGCCGACCGTGCCTGGTATGTCGATTGCACCAGTTTCTGTCTCAGTTTTGATATAAAATTTCATGCCGGTTGGGATTCCCGTATGATAGACGACCTGATCCTTCGAAGCCATCACACTCGCTGGTAAATCACGACTATATCCGACCGATCGCTGCCGAATTTCGGGGAGCTGTGCCTGAATAATCACATCGTCATGGTTATACACGACCACACCATCAGGCCGGAGTGCTGCTACCAACTTCATCTTCTCTCTAATGACCTCCGCTGGATTTTTAAAATGTTCAACGTGCACGGGCACATCAGGCAAGCGTGTAATAACTGCAATGTCAGGCTTCAGCCACGAAGTGAGATGGTCCATATCTCCTGGCGCATCGATCCCCGTCTCAAGCACGAGCACTTTTGGATAGTCTTTCGTACAACACGCAATAAACAAACCATCAATGACATTACGTATCCATCCAAATGGACTATTCCACGCATTGGGTAAGCCTAGAATAGTTAGCGGTACCCCAATATCAGAATTAAAACTTTTTTCACTCTTCCGCGCCCGAACCGAATTTTTAATTGCAGCATAGATAGCATCCTTCGTCGTCGTCTTTCCCACACTACCCGTAATCGCGATAATAGTTGGACGCTTACGAGATAGCAGTAGTCGTGCCTCCATGGTTAGGATTGACACGATGATTTGTTTAAACATGGTTTTCATAATTAACGGTCAGGCGGTATCGAGTAGTAGTTTATCAGAAAACGTACAATTTCCATAAATGGCTCAGTGAGGGTTTCTGAGGCGTACTGTACCCCTTGTGGCTCAATCGTATACATAAAGACTATAAATCGTGGTTCATAGGCAGGAAAATACCCAAAAAATGAGTGGAGGAACTTATCTTCATAATATCCACCACCAGCAGAATCCGCGATCTGCGCCGTACCAGTTTTTGCTGCAATCGTATAGTTCGGTAATGCCACATTACCGCCCTTTAATGCCTCGTCAACGACCCGCACCAACATGCGTGATATCTCTTCACTTGATTCTGGAGTGATCACCTGTGGCGGTGTCGGCAAGGTGACGGTTTCTACGACACCATCTTCATAGCGAACCTCTTTCACTAGGTGAGGTGTCACAAGCTTTCCACCATTCCCGAGTGCAGCGAGGGCTCTCGTGGCGGCCACTGGAGTCAGGGCAATCCCCTGTCCAAATGATGCAGTAGCGTATTCAACATCGCGTGGCGACTGAAGATTCCCAAGCAATCCAGGCACTTCACTTGGTAAGTCAATCCCTGTCCTGCCACCTAAAAAAGCAGTGAAGTACTCTCGAAAACGTTCTTTCTTCATTTTTTGGACAATATGAGACACTCCTGTATTCAGTGATTGATTGAGCACCTGTTGCATGTCTACCGTTCCCCGTGCACGACCATCGTAGTTTCGAATGGTAAAGGTATTAAGAGTGATGGAACCATTATCAGTGTACGTTGAACCAGCACTAATGGCGCCACTATCGAGTCCAGCCGCGACAGTAAGTGCCTTGATCGTTGAACCAAACTCAAATACATCCTCCACAAGTGGATTCCGAAACTGTTCTATTGTCGCACCACGTCGATCATTCAGGTCAAAGGTCGGTACGACATTCATGGCATAGATTTCACCCGTTTGTGGATCCATAATGATGGCGCCAGTTTGTCGACTCTGGTACTGTGCTTGAGTCTTCTCAAGCACACCATCGAGCATCCGTGATACCGATGGTTCGAGCGTCGTGACGACATTACCTGGTACTGAACCCTCCCGTCGGTAAACGAGTGATCCAACCTGACTAAACAGTTCTGCGAAGAAATTGACAGACATCACTTCCCGTTGCCGAAATAAGACATCATCATACATCCGCTCGAGACCGAATCGACCACGTAAGTCAGACGATTCGTCACCATACCCAACAAACCCGATCGTTCTCGCTGCTACTGTGCCACCTGGATAGTATCGCCAATTGTTGCGGTACAACATGACCCCCGGCAAGGCTGCGGCCTGTATCACTAGGTACTGCTCCTCACTCACTTCATCATCAAGCTCAACGTACGTACGTTCAGGCAAGGTACTTCGATGAATACACGTTTCGGTATCAAGCGTGATAATCTCTGTTACCACATCGCAGATTGCACGAGCATCGATAACCTGCTGCGGATTTACCGCCAGTACATAGCCAGCCCTCACTGAAGCGGCCGACAGTAGCTCACCATCTCGCGTGGTAAAAAAAATTGATCCGCGTGAATAAATATCTTGCTTCGTATGGACATACTGACGCTCAGCTTTGAGTTGGTATTCAGCTGCCTCAATCACTTGTACATGATATAAGCGACCCACCAACATGAGCGCAGCGACACAAAAAGCGATCGTGAGTAGTCGAACCCGAAAACGAATCAACTGTCGGTGTCGTGCCATCATGGTGCCAATACAACCACTGACGTTGTATCACGCTTCACAAACACTTTCCGTGCCTCAAACGCGAGTGCTCCCTCGTCGCCAATCCGCTTGGCAATGGTGTGTTGTGCATCAATATATGCCGATTCTAATAGCGCAATCTCTGCAGACAATGCTGCAGAATGGCGTAACGCGTCTTTCCGCATTACGACTTCTACTACAGACACGTTTAAAAAATACAAATACCCAATGACCGCACACACCGAAAGCGTACCCATCATCAGGGTGATTATGTAGTATGGAACTGTATCGCGACTTGAGTTCATATACCTCTTCTAATTAGTGTTTCTGAATAATTCTTAATTTGGCACTGCGAGCCCGGTGGTTGGCTTTACATTCTTCTTCACTTGGAGTAATTGGTCGTCTCGTTATGAGCGCAACCTCATCGTGCTCGGCTAACGTCCGAAACCGATGCTTCACGATTCGATCTTCAATGCTGTGAAAGCTGATAATTGCCAACCTGCCCTGTGGAGCCAATACCGCTACGGCATCAGTAATAAAGTCATTGAGGGCTCCCAGCTCATCATTCACTGCGATACGTAAAGCCTGGAAGACTTTTGTGGCGGGATGGATCCTTGACGGTGGACCTGGTCGGTGCGGGGTGGACCGCACGATGACATCAGCCAGTTCCCGGGCGGTGGCAATACGTCCCTTTGTGCGTGCCGACACCACTGCTTTAGCGTAGCGCCTGGCATACCGCTCGTCAGCATAGCCATAGAAGATGTCCGCCAGCGTTTCTTCAGACCAATCATTCACGATATCGTGCGCCGTAAACGCATACTCATCGGGGTGACCAAACGTCATCACGAGCGGCTCATCGGCAGTAAACGACAGGCCTTTCCCACCATCGGTGAATTGATCAGTTCGCCAACCGAGGTCAGCCAGAATTCCCGTTGGGACAAAATTGTGTGCCTGGGCAATCTTCGCAATATCTCGGAAATTACCATGCACCAATGTTGTATCTGCCTGACTAAGTGGAAGACCGTACGTCAATGCTGTTTGATCAACATCGATTCCGAGATACCTTCCCTGCTTCCCTAGTCGAGCAATAATTGCCTCCGCGTGTCCACCCCCGCCATACGTCGCATCAATGATGCAACTTTTGGAAGTAACCGCGAGTGCATCAACCGCCTCTCGCTGTAGAACCGTGATGTGTTTCATGTAGGTGATTAGAGGACGCCTATCTCTCCAAGCTTTTCTGCGAGTGCATCAGCTTGGGATTCGATTTTGCGTTTATATTCATTCCAACGATGCTCATCCCAAATTTCGATTCGAGTGTGGATACCGGCCAAGACAACACTTGACTCGAGCTTCCCAAACTCTTTCAAAAAATCTGGTACGAGAATACGTCCAACCGAATCTACCTCCACTTCTACTGCTCCCGACAGAAAGAAGCGGTTAAAACTCCGTGTATCCGCCTGCCCGAGCGGGAGTTGACCGATCTTTTCAGTGATCTTCTCCCACTCCGTGAGCGGATATACAAAGAGACAGTTATCAAGTCCGCGCGTGACGACAAGCGTGCTCCCAAGTTCCTTACGCCACTTAGACGGTAAGGACAGCCGTTTCTTAGGATCCAACGTGTGCTTGTATTCGCCAATTAACATACTTGATAGCCTGAGCTCACCTCCGAACCGACCGCAACCAAATGTGGAGAACGGTTGTGGCGGATTCGGAAGTGAGCTCTAGCATACTGACATTGCTGAAAGTATACCACTATCTCCCACCACACGTACATTCTATAACACTTTGTCCCACTTACAACTACTTTGTACACAGACATGGTGGATAACACAAAAAACAGCCCAGACCGTGGTGGTCTGGGTTGTTTTTGTCAGTTATTAACGCCAGTTTGACTCCAAGCGTGTATCCTCACTAAGGTTTAGTAATTAAACGCTAGTATCACTTTAGACTTACACCGCGCTACAGAGAGTACTTCCAAGAATATAGTCAAGCAAAGCTCTCCTTATTCTTTCGGTCGCATCAATGGGAAAAGTTGGATTTCTCGAATTGGCTTATCCAGCAAAAAGGCTAGGAGACGTTCTGAGAAGCCGTGACCAGCCGTCGGTGGCATGCCGTACTCAAGTGCCTCGACAAAATCCATATCAGCC
>Ga0100380_10007184_pt1 | contig 11194 bp, 7 predicted proteins | sample CryGeymeta201504_FD_80417 | JGI IMG/M metagenome (GOLD analysis project Ga0100380, IMG submission 80417) | Groundwater microbial communities from Crystal Geyser aquifers in Utah, USA - Crystal Geyser metaG 2015-04 | ecosystem: Environmental > Aquatic > Deep subsurface > Groundwater | place: USA... | reverse complement strand
AGGTCTCCGACCGCCCCGAAACGCTTGACCGGAAGGTCTCAAAGGGCTGCGAATCCACGGGATTCGAGGAGACCTGTCGGTCCGGGGAGCGGCGGGGTCAGGAGACCCTCGCCGAGCACAGAGAAGGCGGCGGCATCGGCCAACCCAAGACCGCGCGGGTCGCGCCGTCGCGCCGCCACCACTCGCGGTCCGACCCCCCAGGAGACCTGCAATGACCCTCTCAACCGGCGCGCGTGATCCACTCCTCCTCGCACTAACCGCCTGCCTCGCCCTCGTGCTTCTGCTTCTTCCCCGACCAGCCGCCGCTGCCGCCTTCAACGGTCAGTTCTACCGCGGCGAGGGCGACGTTGAGTACCTGCAGCTTCTCGACGTTTCCCGCCGCCTGTTCGCGCCCGACCCGGAGTTTCAGAACATCGCTATGCTCTACACCCCGGCGTGGGACGGGTTTGTCGAGGGACCTACGTGGGGTGCGTGGTGGATTCAGAACAGCTACGGGCCGACGTACTGCGCGCTGCCGTTCTTCGAGGAGCCGTACGTCACCTTTCTCCAGAACGCGCAGGACCTGTGGTTCCAGCAGATGGGCGACGGGAAGCGGGTATTCAAGTGGAAGGACAACGAGTGGCTCGTGCCCGACGGGCAGCTCTGCGACGCGGCGGCGCCGGACTGGGTGGTGCCGAAGCAGGGCGATGGGCGAGTGGACATTCACGACTGGGGGATGGAGTTCACTGCCGCCGGGGTGGTGATGCAGGCGGAGTTGCTGTTGATCGGCCGCGACGCCAAGGCGATTGAGCACTACCTGCCGTTGCTCGAACGCTGCGCCAACTTCATCGAGACCCGGCGCGACCCCAAGAACAACCTGTTTCTCGCGGGAGCTGCGGGCAACCTGTTGGCACCCAGTTACGCCGGCTGGAAGAAGCCCGACGGCACGTACGACAAAGCGTACCTCGCCGGTCTGTCGATCACCTACATTGCCGGGCTCGACCGGCTGATTGAGCTGGAGAGGCTGGCGGGCCGGAGCGACAAGGCGAACTGGTATACCGAACGTCGCGACTTGGCGCGCAAGGGGCTGCCGCTGCTCACGACAGATGAGGGTTGCTTCCTCAAGTACCTCGACCCAGACGGCACCAAGCACGGCGTCTACGGCGCGAAGGAGCACGGCTACTTCGAGGCGGTGTGCAACCACGACGCCCTCTGCTTCCGCGTGGCCGACGACGCGCAGGCGGAGCGGATCTATGCGAAGCTCGCCTCGATCCCCGGCTTGCGGCGGCACGACCTCATCATCACCAACGAGCCCTCGCTGGACGACATGTACGAACCGGACACGGGGTGGCTGTGGAAGCACGGCACGTGGGTGAACGGCGGGCACTGGACAACGTGCGAAGCGCGGATGGTGATGGCGTACTACCGCCTGGGTAAGTACGAAGACGCCCGCCGGTCGATGAAGAAGCTGCTCACCTTCGCTCGCGACTTCCGCCTCGACAACCCGCTGGTCGATTTCGGCAACGCGGTCTACCAGCCGAAGGAGCCCATCAACCTCTGCTACGACAGCTTTGGCGGCCCGGCCGCGATGGTGCGGGGGCTCTTTGAGTACCTCTACCGGGCGGACGGACTGACCTTGCTGCCGCACGTCCCGCCGGGAGTCACGCGTTTGGAGCAGAACTTCCCCCTCCGGTTTGGCGCCAAGCGACTGTACCTGGCGACCGTTGGCTCGGGCGCGATTACCGGGGTGCTGCTGAATGGCAAGCGGTGGAAGTCGTTCGACGCCAAGTCGGTCTTCCTGCCCTACGACCGCACGCCCGCCGAAGCCGCGGTTCAGATTCTGCTGGGCGGCGCGAAGCCCGGGCCATTCACTCCGGCAAAGGCCACGCCCGCACTCCCGCCGCCGCCCGGTGCGGAGGCGTTGCCTGTCGACCTGTTCCCGGTGATCGTCCCCAACCAACTGCCATTGCGCCTCGGTGCCGACAGCAACGGCGAGAACCGCTTTCTCGGTGACCTCGCGCAGCCGGTGGTGTTCTCCCGCGCGCTGACGGCCGACGAGGTTGGCGCCCTGGCAGAGAGCGGCCTTGGTGGGCTGAGCAAGGACCCGGCACTCGTCGGCGCGTGGACCCTCGGCGATCAACAGGCCGAGCTCTTCCCGAACCCAGTCGATGCCGACCTCTCGGCGAAGGCCGTCGGCCACGTGGAGGTCGTCGACGGACCGAAGGGGAAGGCGGTCCGACTGTCAGGCGAGGGGTACCTCGAAATCGCCAACGCCCCCAAGGTCAGCTTGACCCATGCCTGCACCATGGCCGCCTGGATCTGCCCGAAGGTCCTACCGCCCGGCGGCGCGAGGATCATCGACAAGACGCAGGTCGGCACCTCGAACGGCTACCTGCTGGACACGTGCCCCAGTAACTCGCTGCGCCTGATCGTGGAACGCGGCTCGCTGGGGCACGCCGCCAACCTGGTTCCTGACCAATGGGCGCACGTGGCCGCGACGGTAGCCGCAGACGGCACCGAGGCCCTTTACCTCAACGGCAAGGCGGTCGCCACGCAGCAGCGCACCACTTCGCAGGAGGTTGAGTCGCTTGCCGCGCGGGTGGCGAAGCTGCGTGCGTTCCACCAGCGGTTGGAAGAGGCCGGCCTGGGCGACAGCTACGAGGCAGCCCATGCCCGCCTCGCGGTCCAGTGCCTGTCCACCGCTCACGCCCGCCTCAAGCTGCTGGCCGAGGGCAAGCTGACTCGACTGCCGGAAGCCTCTCAGTATGCCGCCGATAAGTCGTACTTCAGCACGGCGGCAAAGCTGTGCGACGGGCTCGAACGGCTGCTGAAGTCGTACGAGGATTCGGCCGACGCACGCAAGCAGCGGGTGTGGGAGTTGTGGGAAGGCTGAGGGCGCCAGCCTCGCAGGACTGGGTGCCGCGCGCGCTGCAGCTCGTCGCCGCTGCGAGTCTGCAGGGAGGCGCGCTATCCGGCCTTCTTGGTGAGCAACTCGATGAGGGAGTCCAGCCGGTCGCGGCTGCGTCCCGCAGCGAACGGCTTCTCCGGGTCGAACTGCCGACCGCCGCCGGGGCCGCCGCCGGGGCCGCCCATGCCGCCACCTCCGCCCGGAGGGCCTCCGCCGGAACCGCCCGCACCCGGGCCGGCCTTAGCGCCGCCGCCGCCGGGCCCCCCGCCACCTGGACCTCCGCTCATGCCGCCTCCGCCCGGGCCGCCGCGGCCACGGGTGCTGATCGCCTGAATCTCCTTCTGTTGGGCGTCCGTAAGCGTGGCCGACAGGGCCGCTGCCTTGCTCCCGGCGTCTTCCTGCGACAGAGCCTTGTCGGTCTGTAGCTCCTTCAGGAGCGGCACGAGTTTGCCGGCCTGCTCGGGCGAGAACTTCGCTTCGCCCTCAGTCTCAAGAGTGTTCAGATTACGGACCAGTCGCGTCAGCTCGAAGGTCTTGGGGTACTTCTCCCGCATCGCCGTGAAGCCGCCGCCGCCGCCCATGGCACCGCCGCCCATGGCACCGCCACCGCCACCCATGCCGCCGCCGCCCATGCCCGGCACGCCGCCCTCCGTCGCCGCCGAGTCGGCGCCCTTGTTGCTTCCCTTTTCCATGAAGAACCGCGCGTAGTAGCCGCCGGCGCCCCCCGCTACCAATCCAATGAGTAATCCCGCAACGGCCGCTGGGACAGTCGGACCTTTACCTGTCATGGTTCTGCTCCTTCGCGAGCGGGGTTGCTCGCAGTGCTGTGCTCCCGTGTCGATGGATTCTCTGCTTGCCGGCCGGTCCCTGCTTTGCGCCGACGGAAGAGCGCGGTCCTGGGGGATCTGGACAGGCGGCGCGCACTCGCGTTCGCGGGGGCGGCTGGCCTACTTGCGGAAGTCCACTCTCGGGTCGTACCCCGGCGGCCGGTAGGAGGGGTCGTTCGACAGGAAGACCGCCGACAGGCGCGGCCCGTTGGGCGCATGCGTCGGCTCGAAGGCGACGGAGAGCGTGTGGGGACCGGCATTCAGCGTCACGGAGTCCGTCGGGCCCGCCCACCACCCGGAGGCGGCTTTGTCGGTGAACCACGTCTCCTCGCCCGGTTTGACGCCGTCCAGGTGACGGGTCAGGGTGTTGGGGAACCGCAGCCGCCAGTTGGTGCCGTTGACGCGTTGGTCGCCATCGACCTCGATCCACAACAGCGACGCCTGCTTCGCGTCGAAGGTCGTGTAGCGGGCCCAGCGGTAGTACGTCCCCTCGACCGGAGCGGCGAACGCCCACGTTGCCTTCGGCCGCGGGGCGTCCTTCGGGAGTGGCGTCGGCACGTGGGCGAACGCAAAGCCCTTTGCCTCACCCCGCGCGAGTCCCTCCGTCAGTTCGGCGTCGGCGATGGCGAGCTCGAGGGTCGCCGTCTCCATGTTCGGTACCTGCACGCGGAGGGTTGCGGGCTTCGCGGCCACGCCGCGCTTGTTGATCGCGACGACCTTGTAGTACAGCGTGCTGCCGGGCTTGAAGCCCCAGTCGAGGAAGTCCGTGGACTTTCCGGAGGTCAGCACGGTGGCGTTGCCGAGGACGAAGTCCGGCCGGTCGGCAATGTACACGGAGTAGAAGTCCAAGTCGAGGTCGGGCGACGGGATCCATGTCAGGCGCACTTCGTGGGCGGTGACCGTGGTGGCCCGCAGTCCCTCCACCGGGCTGGGGACAGGGTCGCGCGCGTCGCGTTCACCGGGGCGGTCGGCGGTCTCGCTGGTCGGCAGCACGCGGTCGAGGCAGAGACCATCCGCGTCGCTGGCAATAGTCACCGGCGCCTCGCCTGCGGGCAAGACCAGCGGGCGGTCTGCGCGCGTCCACGACCACTGCGCCGACGCCACCTGGCCAGTGGTCGTCGCTCCTCCCGCCTGGCACCGGAAGCTCCCTTCCCCTCTGGCGCGCACCCACAGGACGAAGCTCACCTGCGCCGGTACGGTCAGTGTCAGGCGGGCCGCGCCGGTGGACGCCTGCGGGGTCTCCTTCCAGACACGTGCGCAGCGGAAGTTGGCGCACAAGCCGTCGAAGTGCTGCCGGAGCGGCGGTGTCAGGTCGCCTTCCTCCACTTCGGCATACAGCCGGGATCGCGTTGCCGGGCCCGTGTGGACTTTTTGGGAGTAGAGTCCCTCGACACCGGAGTGCTCCTCCGCCGCCACGGCGTAGAACGCGGTGGCGGGCGGCGAAACGTCGACGAACTCCGTGCCGGTCACGCGGTCCCGGTTGAGCCATTGGTAGCTTCGCCCGCTCTCGCCGGTGCGGTACACGTTGTAACCGGCGACCTCTCGGGCAGCCGCCGGCGGCTGCCAGCGCAGTCGGACCTGCCGACCCTCCCGGGCAAGGACGACGCCCCGAAACGCCTGCGGCCGGCGGGCCAGCGCGACGTAGACGTCGGTATCGCCCAGCATGTCGCACATGTGCGCTAACTTCGTGGCATCGGGGCTGACGCGGGTGTAGGTGTTGCTGTCCCACGAGTTGCGCGAACTGAAGTCGTGCACGATCTGGAGTACCGTGCCCGTTTCGTGTCCGTCGATCAGCAGGCGCTTGCCGGCGACTTCGCCTTCGGTCCCGTTGGTGACCAGCCACCGGTCGTCCGGCGACAACTGCCCGTAGTCAGAAGGCACAGGAGTGGCCCAGTTGGACCAAATGCGCACTTCGTTGGCCCGCGCTTCGTCGAGCGGCAACAGCCCGAGCTTGTGGGAGAGCAGCATGCTGCCGTAGCGCCCGACGAGGGTGTCTCCGCCGATGATCTCATGGCCGCCGTAGGGGGGATAGGCGGCCAACTGAACCTTCCCGCTGGCCAGGTCCATCTGCCAGCGCTGGAAGTAGTAGCACCGCTGCCAGTTCACGCGCTGGTCCTCGTGGGACAGATAGGAGCCCTTCATGCGCATGGGCAGTGGCACTCGCCGGACGCGGGCGTTGGGGTCCTTCGCGTGCGGAACTCTGCAACAGGTAGAAGACCGACGGATTGGAGTGGCTGAACACCGGCGCCCCGCAGAGATCCGGCAACTCTCGCAGGCCGCCACGAGCAAAGTCGTAGAGGACCATGCCTTTGAAGCTGCGGTTGTACAGCGGGAGCGCGGAGCCATCGGGGCTGAAGCTGTCGCACGATTCGGTACGGACACTGCGGGTCAGCCGCCACACGGTGGCGCCGGTGCTGGTGTCCTGAAATACGGTCCGCTCGATCGGTTGCATGCCTCGCAGGCTGGGCTGCGGAATGTCGCGCAGGTCCACCGCGTGCAGCCCCGTTGTGTACCACGCCTTCGTGTCCCACCCGTTGACCGCCAGCGCCATGTAGGTCCCCGCCGCAGTCATCCGGGCAACCAAGTAGTGGTAGCGGTCGAGGTCCACTGTGCCCGGGTACTTCCGCGAGATCATCGCCAGTCCGGCGGAGGCGTTCCTATCCCAGTCCGGCCAGTTGGGCGCCCACGCGGCCGACGCACCAGTCATGAACGTGCCGGTGAGCGTGGTGAACGTCGTTTGCTGACCATCACTCGTGATGGAGGCCATGCCGGTGATGCCGGGCCACGCGCCGACCACCCAGCCCGTCGCCGAGGAGCAGTCGTCGAGAAAGCCAACGCGCTCCCCGGCCATTGCCCAGCGCAGAAGGCCGCCAGTCAAGCATGCGATGGTCGCGAGGGCAGTTAGTGCCGGGCATGCGTTGTTCCTCAAGACGAACGCCTCCCGGTGGGAATGCAGATTTCGGCGCTCAGATTGCAGACAGAAGAGCCAGGCTGGCGAGACCGTGGGGCGGCGCCGCCCCAGCCGAGGTGGTGCTCAACCGGAGGGCAGACACTGACGATTCCCTCGGAGACGTGGGTTGTAGGGGCGGTGCCCGCGTGCCCGCCCATGCGTGGTCGCCGGGCCGGGGCAGGTCGCTCGGACGGGGCAGACACACAGGTCTGCCCCTACGTTTCGGTTGCTCTGTCCGAGTGCAGGCGCAGGAACGCCCCGATGCTCTCGACCGCCTGTTCGCCTTCCGGCAGCAGCGGTTCGTGGGACTGGAAGACGTGGAACATGCCCTCCCAAACCTCGAGTGTGACGTCGGCTCCGTCGGCTGCTGCCTTGGCTGCCACCTGCTCGCTGTCGTTGCGGATGATCTCGTGCTCGCCGACTTGGATGAGCAGCGGCGGGGTCCCGGCGTAGTCGCCGAACGCCGGGGAGGCAAGGGGATTGCGCGGGTCGGCGTCGCCCAGGTACAGGTCGACAAAGTCTGGGAGGCACTTGGGGCTCATGATCGGGTCGAGCTCCGCCTCCGACCGGATCGAGTCGCCGGCCAATGTCAGGTCGGCGAACGGTGACAGGGCGACTGCGCCTCGCGGCAACGGCCGTTGACGGTCGCGGAGTGTTAGCAGCGTCGCCAAGGTTAGTCCGCCGCCCGCGGAATCGCCGGCAATGTGCGTTGCCGCCGCAGGCGCCAACCCGGCCGGTCCGGTGGCTCGCATCCACTCGTACGCGCGGACGCAATCCTCAAGCGCCGCGGGGAAGCGGTGTTCCGGCGCCAAGCGGTAGTCGGGGAGGAAGACGGCGCAACCAGCCGCCGCCGACAGGTGGCTGGCCAAGGCGAGATAGAAGGCTGCCGAACCGGAGACGAACCCGCCCCCGTGCAGGTAAAGCAGTCGCACGTCGGGATCGGCGCCGGGAGCCAGCACCCACTCACCGGGGAGACCGTCGCGCTCGACGGGAATGCACTGCGCCGCTGGGTCGCTGGGCGGTCGGCGTGTGCCCATTCCGTGGCGCAGGTCTTCGAGATTGAACCCGTCGGCGCCGAAGGCGGGCGTTTCGTGAAGCTTGCGGAAGTACTCGCGACTCTCGGGTGATACCATCCGGCACACATTCGCCGTAGCTCGCGGACCTCCTACCGAGTGAATCGGGTCGGGCTGCCCACGGTGCCTTCGGCGAACTCCCGGGCGGGGCAGACACGCGGGTCTGCCCCTACGTCGCGGCCATTGCGAACACCTGCTCAGTCGATGGGCGGACAGGATGGGGTCTCAGCGCGATCCGGGAGCCGCGGGCCCCGGGCACAACTGGCAGACCAGTGTTTCCATCGTCACCCGGCGGTCGCGCGACTGCCCATCGGCTCCTTTGAGTTGGAGGTCTGCGGTGAGCAGCAGCCGCGGGGCATTGCTCAGGTGCGTCCAAGAGAGCCGGCTGCATTGGCCGGTGAGCTTGCGGGCCAGCCAGCCCCGACCGGTCGTGCCCTTGACCACGTTGTGTTCTTTCGGCAGCCGGGCTTGCACTTCCTCAGGCAGCGTCTGCCAGGCGGCGGGACGGAAGCCTCTGTCCAGCAGGAACTTGGCCTGGCGCAGAAGCTGGAACTGCCGCAGCAGCATGGAGAGGATCATCTCGGGGGCCTGGCCCTGGGTGAGCAGGTCGTCGAGGATCCCCAGCGCCGTACTGAGCTTCCCGTCAGTGACGGCGTTGGTGAGCTGGAAGACGCTCTCCTCCACCGACTTCGTGGTCATCGCGTCGATGTCGGCGTTGGTGATTGCCTTGGCAGGCTCCACGTAGGCGGCGAGCTTGGCGACTTCCGATTGGATCAGCCCCAGCTCTGTACCGGTCCGCTGGAGCAGGAAGTGGGCTGACGACTTGGAGATCGACTTGCCGTGCTGCGCGGCAAGCTGCTGCACGCGGTTGGGCAGGTCGTCGCTCCGCAGGTCTGCCTGGGTGTACTCGTAGACAGCCCCAACCCCGCGAAGGGCCTTGGCAAGCGCTGTCGAGAGACCGTGCTCAGTCTTCGCGGAGCGGACATCGAGGATCAGGCACGTCGTCTCCGGAAGGCCAGCGACGTGGGGTGCCAGCGCGTTCTGCTCGTCGGTCCGGAGGTCATTCGCGTTGCGGACGACCACAACGCGCTTGGGCGTCAGGAACGGCATGGTGCTCGCCTGGCTGCGGATCTCCTTCGCGGTCGTCTCGCCGCCCTCGAGCCAGGTGATGTTGCCGACGGCCGATTCGCCCTCCAGAGCCAGCTCCACGAGCCGTTTCGCGGCGCGCGCCACCTCCGAGTGCTCGTTGCCGTAGAGCAGGTACACCGGCAGCAGCGGACCGGTGAAGGCGTCATCCAGGGGATCGAGTGCTTTCTTCTTCGCCGCTGCCATGCTCAGTGTCGGCGCTCAAACCGCCGTCTCCTTGAGGTCTGCCACCGCCGCCTGCAGGCTGCCGTAGGTGAGGGCCAGTTCGCCCGACCTGCGCTTCCGCCGCACGAACCCGTAGTGCCGGGCGCGGTCCACCATGTTGAGGATGATGTCGGGCGGCGTGAGCAGCGTGCGGGCAAACTGGGACCCAACGAGCGTGTCGGCGGACAGCGTCTCAGTCCGGCCGCCGAACTCGTCGTACAACGCATAGACGAAGGTGGTGGTGGTGAGGTCGTTCTTGGCAGGGGAGAGCGCGTGCGGATGGCGGCGCAGGCTGCGGACCCGCCGACGGCAGACCAGCTCCGCGTCTGCCACAATCCCCAAAGCGCGCCGCAGCGAGGCGGGGCTGGGGCCGCGCCAGTTGCGCTTGGCGAACTCGACGACAAACGGAGTCAGCAGAAAGGGGTCCTCGTCCAGCAGCCGTTGCCCGTTGAGCACTTGGAACTCGTCTCGCCTGAACCCGGCTGGTACTTCCTGTTCGATGAAGTAGGGGTAGAGAACCTCTCTGGCGAGCGCGCCGACGATCTCGTCGATCTGGGTCAGGCGGTAGAAGAGGAGCTGCGTGCGGGAGCTCCGGTCGCGGATCGCTGACACCAACTCCACGAACGGGCTGAGGTCCAGCCGCCCCTCGGGCGTCGCCAAGTACCGCTGGATGAGCTTGTTGGCGACGCCTTGGCGCGTAGCCCGGGAACGCTGCCGCAGCCCTTTGACAATTCGGTCGCGCAGCTCGGTGCGCGAGGTGCACTCGGGCGCCAGCGCAAGAGCGCGCAGGGCGTCCTCTCGATGGAAGCCGATGCTCAGGGAGTGGTAGCGGGGAGCGTTCTCTGGGACCAAGGGCGTTGCCTCGCGTGCGGGGTGTGCAACGGCGGTATTGTACCTCACCGGTCCGGGCCGCGGAAGTGACCGGACCGGTGGAGACCCTCTGCTTGACGCGCCATTGGCGCACAGATAGAATACCGGAAGCATGAGCCCCCCTCTCACCCCTGCCGATGCCGTGAGCCCCGCGTTGCGTCAGGTCAAACGGGTCCTGTTAGCGCCGTTCCGGTTCCGTCAGTGGGTGACGCTGGCGATGGTTGCGCTCCTGGCGGGGGCCATTGGGGGAGGGGGCCGCGCGACCGCGCGCCTCGACCCAAACCGGATCCCCGGCGCATCGAAGGTAGGCGAGGCGCTGAAGCACTTCGACGGGCTCGCGGTGGCCGCGGTGGTCGTCGGCGTGGTCTTGATGTTGCTCCTGGGCCTGATCTTCACCTACCTCTCCGCGAAGTTCACGCTGGTATTCGTGGACGGAGTGATTCGCGGCGAGGTGCACGTCCGGCACGCGTGGCGGGAGTGCCACGACCAGGGAGAGTCGTACTTCTTCTGGCAGATCGGGCTGACGGCAGCGCTCCTTGCCACGCTGGCTGCCGCTGCTGGGGTCCCGCTGTGGCGGGCTTGGCGGCTGGGGCATGTCGGCATTGCAGGCGCGTGGTGGTTCGTCCTGCTGCTTGTGTTCGTGGTGCTGCCGCTCTGCGTTGCTGCGGGGCTGACGAGCATGGTGGCGAAGGACTTCGTCGTCCCGGTCATGTACGTCGAGCGGTGCCGCGTCTTGTCGGCGTGGCGGCGAGTGCTCCCGCTGCTCCGAGCGAACCTGAAGGCGTTTGCGCTCTACGCGTCGCTGAAGCTTGCGCTGGGTCTGGCTGCAGCCATAGGCGGGTTCCTGGTGGCGCTCGTCTCGATCATGTCGGTTGCGCTCGTCTTCCTCTTGCCTGCTGGGATCGCCGCGGCAGTGATCCTCGCGGTTGGCTGGACATGGAGCCCGCTCAGCATCGCGCTGTGCGTGGTCTGCGGCTTGGTGGTCTTGGGCGCGGTGATGTTCCTGTACGCCTGTCTGTACCTGCCGGCCGCCGTGTTCTTCCGAGCCTATCCGCTGCTTGTGCTCGGGGGGATTGACCCCGGCTTGGCGACGCTGGACACAGCGTGGGGAGCGCCTGTGCCGGTGTTGCAGCCGCCGCCATACGTGGTGAACCCGCCGCCGCCGCCACCGAGGCCCGGTACCCCTGCAGCAGACTGGGCCCCGCGACCTTCGGCGGGCGCGGAAGAGGGGTCGGCT
>Ga0100380_10007181_pt1 | contig 11199 bp, 5 predicted proteins | sample CryGeymeta201504_FD_80417 | JGI IMG/M metagenome (GOLD analysis project Ga0100380, IMG submission 80417) | Groundwater microbial communities from Crystal Geyser aquifers in Utah, USA - Crystal Geyser metaG 2015-04 | ecosystem: Environmental > Aquatic > Deep subsurface > Groundwater | place: USA... | reverse complement strand
TAGCTTGTGAACGGCCACTCGTTATTAAAAAGAATGACACAATGTATTTGGCAATTAGCGAAGCTGCCCTGGTGGATTATGCAAGAATGAAGTTCACCGGGGATACCGAAAACAAGTTGAGCTTACAAACAACTCTTGATGGCGAGGTTAATCTTAAAAAAGCTGGCTTTATCAGTCCCTGGCGATATGTCATGGTTGCTGAAAGTCCTGCTAAATTGCTGGAGAATAACCATTTTGTTCTGAACCTTAACGAACCTAATAAACTGGAAGATGTTTCGTGGATAAAACCCGGGAAAGTAATCAGGGAAGTTACCTTAACAACACAGGGAGGAATAGCCTGCGTTGATTTTGCCGCCCGTCGTAATTTGCAATATGTTGAATTCGATGCAGGCTGGTATGGAAATGAATATGACGATATGTCGGATGCGACAACCATTACAGTTGACCCGAAAAGATCAAAAGGTCCGCTTGATTTACACCATGTAATAGAATATGCCGAATCAAAGGGAATAGGAATAATTCTTTACGTAAACCAGAGGGCATTGGAAAAGCAACTGGATGAGCTGTTGCCGTTGTATAAATCGTGGGGTATTAAAGGATTAAAATATGGTTTTGTAAATGTGGGGACACAGGAATGGACATCTTGGCTACATGATGCAGTTCGAAAAGCCGCCGATTATCAACTGATGGTTGATATACATGATGAATACAGGCCCACGGGTTATTCACGCACCTATCCCAACCTGATGACACAGGAAGGTATCCGCGGCGATGAGGAAAGTCCTTCTGTAGAACAAACATTAAATACTCTTTTCACCCGGATGATTGCCGGAGCTGGTGACAATACCAATTGTTATTATGCCCCCCGGGTGTCAGAAACAATGGGTGGAAAAGCAGCTCAAATGGCTAAGTCAATTATGCTTTACAGCCCCTGGCAATTTCTTTATTGGTATGACAGACCGGAAGGTTCGCCGGTTAAAAAAGGAGGTGCCGGAATGACAACAGGTATTGTTGAAGAAAACGAAGACCTCAGTTTTTATGATGCACTTCCTACGGTTTGGGACGACACGAAAGTTCTTGAGGGCACAATTGGTGAATTTGCCACAATTGCACGCAAAAATGGAAATGATTGGTTTATTGGAGCGCTAACTGCAACATCAGATAGAGAGTTGCAATTAGAACTGAATTTTCTGGAGGAAAAAAGTAATTACGAGGCTACTATCTATTATCAGGATAAAGGCAATTTGGATAATAATACGGTAAGCATTGAAAAAGTTGAAGTTAACAAAGACTCTGTTATCTTAAGGGAAATAATCGGAAATTCCGGCTTGGCAGTAATTATAAGGAAAATTTGAAAGATGAAACCTTAACCCCATTGCCACCGCCCGATTGCATCGTATGGTTTAATGAAATAACAGCAAAAAAAAACATAATGAAAAGCTCTTTTAATTACAAATACATCGCATTTATTGTTTCAATTTCAGCACTTGGCGGGTTGCTGTTTGGTTACGATTGGGTGGTAATTGGAGGGGCAAAACGTTTTTACGAAATTTTCTTCGGTTTAAGGGAAATGCCTGCCTTACAGGGATGGGTAATGAGCAGTGCGCTGGTGGGCTGTCTGGTTGGTGCAATTTCAGCCGGAACAATATCTGATAAACTGGGCAGGAAGAAACCACTGATTTTTGCAGCAGCATTGTTTACCCTTTCTGCCATCGGAACAGGTGCTTCAAATAACCTTTCATTTTTTATTATTTACCGAATTATTGGTGGCCTGGGAATTGGAATGGCTTCTGTGCTTTCCCCCATATACATTGCTGAGATTTCTCCTGCAAAAATGCGCGGGCGATTTGTTGCAATCAACCAGCTTACCATCGTAATTGGAATTTTGCTGGCCCAAATTATCAATCTGAATATTGCACAAGATGTACCATCTGATTTTAGCGACACCCAAATCCTGGAATCGTGGAACGGTCAAAATGCCTGGCGCTGGATGTTCTGGGCAGAAACCCTGTTTGCCGGTTTGTTTTTCCTGTTGGCATTTTTTATTCCTGAAAGTCCGCGATGGCTGGTAAAAGCTAAAATGAACACAAAGGCTACATATATTCTGGTGAAAATAGGTGGTAAGAAATATGGAGGAACAACCTTTCAGTCAATAAAAGAAACACTTGAAATGGAGACTGCGAAGATTGATTTTAAGGATTTGAAAACTCCTAAAATCAAAAAAATTGTTTTTATTGGGGTGGTTTTGGCTATACTTCAGCAGTGGTGCGGAATAAATGTGATATTTAATTATGCCGATGAAATTTTCACCCAGGCTGGTTATGGAATCAACGACATGCTTTTTAATATTGTTGCAACCGGAAGTGTAAACCTGGTTTTTACTTTCGTTGGTATGGCGGTAATTGACAGATGGGGCAGGCGAAAGTTAATGCTGTTGGGATTTGGAGGACTAACAATTGTTTACCTGATTTTTGGAATGTTTTACAAATTGGAATTACAAGGGATGATAATGCTCGTGAGCGTGTTAACCGGCATTGCCCTTTATGCAATGACACTTGCACCAACAACCTGGGTAGTGCTATCTGAGATATTTCCAAATAAAGTTCGTGGCGTGGCCATGTCAATTGCTACAATGGCACTTTGGAGTGCAAGTTTTGTTTTAACTTATGCATTCCCGGTTCTTAATAAATGGGCTGGTGCTTCGGGTACTTTTTGGACTTTTGGAATAATTTGTGTTTCCGGATTCTTTTTTATCCGGAAATACCTCCCTGAAACAAAAGGGAAATCGCTGGAAGAGATAGAGATTGAAATGATGAATAGAAAATAAGAAAAAAAATGGAAAATACCGTTAAAGCTTGGAATGAAAAGGTTGTAATTCCAACCTACGAAATAGGTGAGCCGGAAAAAAATCCCATTTTTTTGGAGAAAAGAGTATATCAGGGAAGTAGTGGTTCTGTTTATCCGCATCCTGTTATTGAAAAAATAAGCGACAAAAAAGTAGATAAAGAATGGAATGCCATTTATTTGGAAAACAGATATTTAAAAATAATGATTTTGCCAGAGCTTGGCGGACGAATTCAAATGGCTTCTGATAAAACCAAACAACGTCATTTTGTATATTATAATCAGGTAATTAAGCCAGCACTGGTGGGGCTAACCGGCCCCTGGATATCGGGTGGTATTGAGTTTAACTGGCCACAGCACCACCGGCCGTCAACCTATGAACAGGTTGATTCGCTTATTGAAGAAAACAAAGATGGTAGCGTTACTGTTTGGTGTAGTGAAATTGAGCGAATGTTTCGTACCAAAGGAATGGCTGGTTTTACACTTTATCCGGATAAAGCGTTTATGGAGGTTAAAGTTAAGCTCTACAACCGCACACCACACCCACAAACTTTTCTTTGGTGGGCAAATCCTGCGGTAAAAGTAAACGACGATTACCAGTCGGTTTTTCCTCCGGATGTAAACGCCGTTTTCGACCACGGGAAAAGAGACGTTTCAACTTTTCCAATTGCAACCGGAACTTATTACAAGGTTGATTATTCGGCTGGTGTTGATATTTCACGTTATAAAAACATACCTGTTCCAACAAGTTACATGGCCATTACTTCAAAATACAATTTTGTAGGTGGATATGAAAACGACTCAAAAGGTGGTTTGTTGCATGTTGCCGATCATCACCAATCTCCCGGGAAAAAACAATGGACCTGGGGTAATGGTGATTTTGGCAGAGCCTGGGATAGAAATCTTACAGATGAAGATGGTCCATACATAGAGTTAATGTGTGGTGTATATACTGATAATCAACCCGATTTTTCATGGCTTGCACCTTACGAAGAGAAAAGTTTTAAGCAATATTTTATGCCTTATCGCGATATTGGCGTGGTAAAGAATGCCACAAAAAATGCGATGTTAAACCTTGAGTTTGAAAATGGAAAAACAACCATAAAAGTATATTCTACCGGAATTTATCCTCAGGCAACTATCATATTAAAAAGTGAGGATAAAGTTTTGTGTGTTAAAAAAGTAGACCTTTCGCCAGATATGAGTTTCGAGCAACGGATTAATGGCAAGATTAATACGGAGAATACATACATTTCGGTAACTGATAATGCAGGGAATATTTTGGTTGATTGGCAAACCGAACCGGATAAAGTAAGACCAATTCCTGAAGCGGCAAAACCAGCAAAAGCACCCAACGAAATAAAATCAATTGAACAACTTTATTTAAGAGGCTTACATCTTGAACAATACCGGCATGCTACCTATAATCCAACCGATTATTACGAAGAGGCGCTGAGAAGAGAACCGGGTGATGTTCGAAATAACAATGCCTTGGGATTATGGCTGTTACGCCGAGGAAAGATAACGGAGGCTGAGGTATGCTTTAGAATAGCGATTGATACAATAACTGAAAGAAATCCAAATCCATATGACGGTGAACCTTACTTTAATCTTGGATTTTGCTTGCGCTTGCAAAATAGATTAGATGAATCTTATACCGCATTCTTTAAATCAGCCTGGAATGGAGCATGGCAAGACAGTGGATACTTCAACGCGGCGCAAATTGATGCACATAGAGGGGATTTCACTAAAGCACTTGATTTAATTGACCGTTCACTTTTTAGAAACTGGTTGAACCAGAAAGGCCGTCATCTGAAAATTGCTATCCAAAGAAAATTAAATAAAAAGGAAGATGCACTTTCATTTATTGAAGAATCATTGAAAATGGATCGCTTCAATTTTGGTGCAATATATGAAAAATACATTCTTCTAAATGATGGAGATTCACTTGCCGAAATGCAAAAACTAATGCGCAATAATGTTCATAATTATATTGAATTTTCATTGGATTATGCATTGGCTGGAATGTATAAAGAAGCTAACGATTTTATTTCACTTTATATTGAATCTGTGCAGGAAGTCTATCCAATGGCATTGTATTTAAAGGGATATTATTTTGAAAAAGCAGGTAATTATATTCAGGCCAAAGAAACTTTTATTCGAGCAAATGAGGCATCACCCGATTACTGTTTTCCAAATAAAATTGAGGAGTTCTTAGCGCTGCAAGAAGCCGTAAAAGTAAATCCATTTGATGCAAAAGCATGGTATTACATGGGCAATTATTGGTACGGTGGGCGTCAACATAAAGAGGCAATCACATGTTGGGAGAATTCAAGAGACATAGACAATACATTTCCGACGGTGCATCGAAACCTTGCTCTCGCATACTTCAACAAACTAAATAATCAGGATGCAGCAAAAATTTCATTGGAAAAGGCATTTGAATTGGATACAACAGATGCAAGGATTTTAATGGAGTTGGACCAGTTGTATAAAAAAATGGGAGTCTCCGTCACAACCAGGCTTGCATTACTTGAAAAGTATCCGGATCAGGTTAATTTTCGGGATGACTTATACCTGGAACGTGTTACTTTATACAATATGGTAAATAAGGAAGAAAAAGCCTTTGCGGAAATTATGAAGCGTAAGTTTCATCCCTGGGAAGGAGGAGAAGGTAAAGTAACAGGCCAGTATTTGTTTAGTCTAATTCAAATGGCAAAAACAGCAATTCAACAAGGTGAATTTGCTAAAGCAATCGATTGCCTGGAAAAAACAATCATTTATCCTCATAATTTAGGTGAAGGGAAATTATTTGGTGCGCAGGAAAACGACATTAATTATTATTTAGGTTGTGCTTATGATGGTTTGGGTGAAAGCGACAAAGCTATTGCATACTGGGAGCTTGCATCGGTAGGTCTTTCTGAACCAACAAATGCAATGTATTATAATGATCAACAGCCCGACAAAATTTTCTACCAAGGTTTGGCATTACAAAAATTAGCCCGAAATGCCGAAGCAAAAAGCAGGTTCGAAAATCTGCTTAGTTATGGAGAGAAGCAGATTACTGTTCCTTATAAAATAGACTATTTTGCCGTGTCACTTCCCGATTTACTTATTTTCGAAGACAACTTACAGCTAAGGCATAAATTACATTGTCATTATCTTATGGGATTGGGACATCTTGGGTTGCGAAACTTTAAAAAGGCAAAAGAAGAGTTTGAAAATATCCTGGAAAAAGACTCCTGTCATCTGGGATCAATTGTACACCTTGGAATGATTTAAATAAAGCTAACTGCAAAACAATTATGAACCCGAGAGAACGACTTTTAAAAACTATAAATGGAGAGGTAACCGACAGGGTTCCAGTAACCCTTTTTATTCAGGATCACGGGCATTTTATTCACCAGTTGCACCCCGAAATTGACCCACTGGATTATGAACAGCTAACGTTTAAAGTTATCGACTATCAAAAAAGTCTGGGTTGCGATGTTTTTGCCAGGATGATCTTTGATTTGTACCATCCTCTTGGGATTTGTCTTGGTGGCGTAGATGACGGACACGAAACTGAAAACTGGAAGGTAAAGCTTGAAATTAAAGAGGAAGGTAATAATCAAATCCGAAATGCAATAATTACAACTCCAGATGGGGAGCTGACCCAAACATTTGTGCGCAATACCCAAAATAAGGGAACTTACGTTTATTGCTGTACTAAAAAACCAATAACCTGCGAAGCAGAATTGGATATTGCCATAAAATATGAGCCCAAAATGTCATCAGATTACGAACAAATGGTGAAGGGGAAAATTCGACGTGTAAAAGAATATTTGGGCGATGATGGAATTCTCGGAACCTGGGTAGCCGGTGGACCATTTAACAATGCATCGATGGTTTTTAACCACAACGAATTGTATATGCTGTTTTTGACCGACCCGGTATATTTTGAAAAACTAATGCAGTTTTGTACAAACCGCACTTTAGATTATACAAAGGCATTTATTGATGCCGGAGCTGACGTTATGCTGGTTGGGGGTAATGTTCCCGGAGGTTTTTTGGGCGCAGAAGTTTACGAACAGTTTATTCTTCCTTACGAGAAAAAATACATCGATTTTATTCAGGATCAGGGTTGTCCGGCAGTTTACCACAATTGTGGTGAAATTATGTCGCTGGTTAATTCGTATAAAAAACTGGGAGCAAAAGTAATCGAGCCTTTTTCACCGGTACCTCTGGGAGATGCAAAGCTGAATGAAGCGGTTGATATGGTTAAAGGCAATTATGTTATTATTGGCGGAGTTGACCAGGTAAATGTACTTCAAAAAGGAACTTTGGAGCAGATTAAGCAGGTAACTATAGAAACCATTGAGGCAGGTAAAAAGAACGGCCCGTTTATCATTCAAAGTGCCGATTTTTTGGAATTCAATACCCCGGTTGAAAATGTGGAAATGTTTGTGAAAACAGCTTTGGAAAACGCAACGTATTAATTGCAGAAATAAATAAATCAAAACATATAAATTATGACATACAAATTATTTAAAAAAGAAGACATTGACAGGTATAATTTAGACGGATATGTTGTGAAAAAAGGTTTTTTCACAAAAGAAGAAACAAATAAAGTTTACGAAACAGCTCTCTCTGATGACCTACTTAGAAAGAAAGCATACGACCTAAATGATAAAGAAGGGTTAAAAACCCGGTTAACACTATGGTATCAGCCAGGTGACGACATTTATGGCATGATTACACGTTCGCAACGAATGGTTACCGGAGTAGCTGCCTTACTATGTGGAACACCCGCCCATTTTCATACAAAATTAATGCAAAAAGAACCCAAAGTAGGTGGTGCCTGGGAATGGCATCAGGATTACGGATATTGGTATAAAGATGGATTTTTATTCCCCGATATGATTAGTGTAATGATTGCGCTTTCACCAGCTAATAAAGAAAATGGCTGTCTTCAGGTATTAAAAGGTTCGCACAAATTACAACGGGTGGAACATGGTAGCGCCGGGGAACAAGTTGGAATAAGTCAGGAATTGATTGATGTTGTTACCAAAAAATTTGAATTGGTGTATGTTGAACTCGAACCAGGTGATACTTTGTTTTTTCATTGTAATTTATGGCATAGATCGAATGCAAACCTTAGCGATAGTTCACGATGGTCGCTGATATCAGTTTATAATTTGGCACAAAATAAACCCTACAAAGAAATGCACGAATCGTGCATAACTCCAATAAAAATAGTTTCTGATAACGCAGTTCTTCATGCTCATACAATGGGTTTAAACGAAAATGCCGGATTTTTATCAAAGGAGTCAGACAAAAGTTTAAAATAAACCAACAACTCACATTTTTTTCAATGAACCAAAAATGTCTGATTATAATTTTCCTCTTGGTTGGATTGGCTTTTCAATCCTTTTCTCAAGTGTCAATCAGGAAAATTGTTTCTTATGAAAAACAAGAACGAGCTGTTCTCTTTAAAAGTAAAAATGGAGTAAGCGTTAAGTTAAACATCATTGCAGATGATATAGTTCGTGTACAAGTCTCTTCCAACGGGAAGTTTGATAAGTCCGCTATGATAGAATATGGGTTTGTTAAAGACGATTTCCCAATTGCCAATTTCGATTTAAACGAAGTAGATGATATTTATCAAATATCAACTGCCTCAATAAATATTCAGGTTGAAAAAGAAAATTTCAGACTCAAATTTCTGGACAAAGAGGATAATCTTATTGTGAGAACTAACAAGGGACAGGGGATTCAGAAAGGCGAAAAAAATGTGCTAAATTTTGACATGCCAGCCGATGAGCATTTTTTTGGCTTTGGCTTCATGAGAAAAACACTGGATGCCAGAGGACACAAGTTGACCTTTAAAAGAGACTATCGTTGGGAAGAAGCTACCTTGCCTTTTTTTATGAGTACCCGCGGTTATGCATTCTATTCTAATAGTGTTTTTAATCACGATTTTGATTTTACCAACAAGTCGGACAACGGGAACGGTAATTATTATTCTATTACAACTCAAGGTGGAAATATCGATTTCTACATTATTTATGGTCCCGATTTCCCAAAACTTCTTGACCGTTATACCGATCTCACCGGTAAAACGATGATGGTTCCGAAATGGGCATTTGGGTTGGAATACAGATTGCGTTATTTTGGCGACCAGGAAGAACTATTAAGTGTTGCAAAAGAATTTCGAAATAAAGAAATTCCATCTGATATAATGGCTTTGGAACCCGGTTGGGAAGAAGTCCCTTATTCAATGAAATGGAAGTGGAGCACAAGGCGTTTTCCTAATCCCAGGCAAATGATTGATGAACTTGGGGAGATGGGATTTAAACTCGACCTCTGGGAATCGGGAGTTGCACCAACAATAAACATTACCAACCCAAAAACAAGAACAGATTGGTACGCACAACGCAAGGAAATTGTAAATATGGGTGTTCGCATGTTCAAGCAGGACGACCCGTATCCACGTTCAATTGTCAGTACAGAGTTACTCGACCCGGTTTTTGCCAATAGAAAATTCAAGGATACGCATTTATGCGCAGAGGAGCTAAATAATGTGGCCAATTCACTTTACTCAGAAACTTTGTTTAAGGAGTTCAGGAAGAAAACCAACGAAAGAGCTATTGTTATGTTTCATGCCTACAACGCATCGGTAGCATCACATCGTTGGCCTTTTCAGTGGGCAGGTGATTTTCAGGCTGAAAATGGAATGTTAAACGCAAGCCTTTCAGGGCATGCCATCGTAAGTTACGATATTCGCAATCCGTATGCTGCAGGTTGGCATCAGGGCTTTTTTACCCCATTTTCTGTGGTAGATTCGTGGGCATATTATCGCGAGCCCTGGTTGTTTTCCGAATCAATTGAACAAAGTAACAGGGTGTATGCATGTTTGCGTTCAAGGTTGGTCCCTTATTTTTACTCCTCCTTGTGGCAAGCTCACAAAACAGGTTTACCCATAGAACGTCCAATGGTTCTGAACTATCAAAAGGATCCAATAACCTATCAAATGAAATCGCAATTTATGGTTGGAGATTGGTTTTTACTTGCACTTTCCGATGTTGACGATTCTCCTGCCGGTGAGAAAATAGATTTCTGGACAGGTTCGCAGAAGGGAAATTATGGACGTGCATATTTACCAAAAGGCAAATGGATTGATTACTGGAGCGGTGATGTAAAAAACATTAAAAAGGCACAATGGGTGCAAGGTGAATGGCCCCAATATCTTGGAGGATTGCTATATGTAAAAGCCGGAGCCATTATCCCAATGGGACAGGTAAAGAATTATATTGGTGAAACTTCTGATGAAGTTGTGGTACTCGATGTTTTTCCACATAACAAGTCATCTTATCAGCTATACGAAGATGATGGTGTTTCATACAATTATGAAAACAAAGCCTTTGCCTTAACCGATATTGTTTGCGAAAAAAGTGACAATTTCGTTAAACTGTCTATTTCAGAAAGGAATGGAAAATACCAGGGAATGCCGGAAAACCGGACTTTCCTGGTAAAATTGCACAGCCTTTTAAAACCACAACAAATTGTGGTTGATAGTATAGAATTAACATTTTTTGAAGATTCGAAGCAGTTGATTTATACTAACGATATAAATGGTTGGTATTACGATAGCAAGAGCAAAAAAGCGATAATCAAACTCGACAAGGGATGGAATTATACATCCGCAGATTCGGAAGTTGACCCAATGGCCACTATTCCTTTAACTGCTAAAAATGAAAGGATTTCATGGGTCGGTGGAACTATAATTAAAGAGAAAAACCGTGAAGTTATTGTAAAGTTTCCAATCCTGGCCGTAGCGGAATTTTCCTCAAATATCGAGGGGCTTCCAGCCGATGGAATTAGCCTCGCCAATGTAAATATTCAGTTTGACAATATTACAAAACCAATCTCAAAATTACAGCTAAAGGTAGAGGGCGCAGCAAGGTTTTCAGATGGCAAAAAGGAATTAGAAATAGTGGCCTCAGATGAAATTTCGTTTCAGCTTTTGGCAGGAAATAATTCGGGGGAAGCAAAAGTTACCATTTCCGGGAATGAAATCGAAACCTCAACATTTACATTGCCAGTTTATGGTAAAGCAACTCATTTTGATATTAAAAAAGCAAATACGGCTCTTGCTGCAGACAATATGAATACTCTTCAGTTTACGGCCAAATTATTCGACAAAGGCGGACGAGTAGTACTTGAGTCAGGTGTACCGTTTATAATAAATGTAAGTGGAGATGCGATTTTCTAAAAAGACAAAAAAAATGTGATGGTATATGTTCAAAATGGTGAAGCTAATTTTGAACTAACTTCAACTAATACTCCCGGAGAAATAGGAGTAGAAGTTTTGTA
>Ga0100380_10007168_pt1 | contig 11211 bp, 8 predicted proteins | sample CryGeymeta201504_FD_80417 | JGI IMG/M metagenome (GOLD analysis project Ga0100380, IMG submission 80417) | Groundwater microbial communities from Crystal Geyser aquifers in Utah, USA - Crystal Geyser metaG 2015-04 | ecosystem: Environmental > Aquatic > Deep subsurface > Groundwater | place: USA... | reverse complement strand
TTATGATTGTCGTAAACTATTCAGTTCTCAAAGATCGTTCGTCTTCTTCTCTAGACGCGACAAACAAGCTATCAGACTCATTCTCTCGCGTCAACTCTTTTTAAAACTTTTTTTGTTTTAATCAGAGGCACTTGCTCAGGTCAGCATTTGATAACCGGCCTGCCGTTCGTTAACGGAGCGCAAACAGTAGTTGAACACGTTTCGAATTGCAACAAAAAAAATCATCTTTTTGAAAAAAGTTTCCGGGGTTGTTTCCCAGTACCAAACAAGAGCATCTAGAGGGCCAGGATGATGCAGGCCGAAACTTGGAGAATCGAGCTCTCAGCGCTCCCAGATGCGAATGCCGACGCGATCGATGTGGTCGCGCAGGGGTTGGTGCTTGATCTGCTCCAGAACCTGGATATCAAATCGATACGGCAGCGGCAGGTCTTCGAGTTCCCTGCTAATGGCCTCGGCCGCCAGGCTGTCATCCACACCTTCGAGCGCCAAATCCACGTCAGAACTGGCTACGGCATTGCCCTTGGCCCTTGACCCAAAGAGAATCACCCCGGAGAGGTTCTCATGTCGCTGGAACACCGATGCCATCAAGCGGCGCTCGTCAGCGCTCAGGTGCACACCGGCGGGGACGTCTTCCGTTGCCGCTTCCTTAAGGAGCCACTGGCAGCAGGCATCCAACGCAGGGAAATAGTTATCACTGATCGCGCACACGGCCCGCTTGAAGGTTGCCTCATCATAGGTATGCGAGAGCAGGTTGCGGTGATCAAGCATATTAATCCAGATCTGGGCATCCGGCAACATGCGCGATGAAAACGCGGTTTTGACGACCGCACGGGGTGTCACCGGTGCAATTTCTGCACCTTGCGCCTCCAGGTAATCCTTCAGCGTCTTCCAGCCGAGTTCCAAGGCCACCTCGAACCGCTGCACGGTACCTTCCTGCTCGAGCGTGGATAGCGTTTCGACGCCGCGGTCAATCGGTTCCCGCAACAATCGAACCGCGCGCTCGAAGTTCTCGAGCCGCTGTTTCCATCGAATGTCGGTCGCTACCATTCAACACCCCGGTCTTGAAACGTCTTCATCGTGGGCATAATCGGCGGGCACGCGGTTAACCACTACGGGGTAATCCGGGCGACGCAGGATATCGACTTCATGATTGCGTCCCCGCAAGCCGATGCCGTCAGGCAGATCATGCGTGACGCCGGTTTTACCAATATTGCCGTGCACGAGACGGTCATGTTCTTCAGCAGGCCGGACTCGCCATTGCGGGTGGATTTCCTCAAGATCGCACCGGACACCATGCAGAAACTCATGGCAAACGCCGTCAAAACCCGGTACGCCGGATCGCAGGCGGTGACGGTGCCGCGCTTGCATGATCTTCTGGCGATGAAACTATTTGCGCTTAACACCGGCGGGCCCAAGCGGCGGGACAAGGACTTCGGTGATATCGTGAATCTGGTCATCGAAAATGGTGTGGAGGTGGATGGCGAACTGAAAGCGCTTTGCCAGGAATTCGGGACTGATGCCCTCTATACCGATTTGAGAACACGAATAGAGGAGCTGCGTCATGCTTGAATTTCCCACCATTCCAGCGGACATCGAGCTCTCATTGCCGAAAATGCCGAAAATGACCTTGCAGGAATATGCGCACTTCTCGGAGCAATGCCTGCTAAGCAACCCGTCCATTACCCCGCAGAACTGCCTGACCAGACGCAACGACGAAGCCACCATGCAACCCTTCCGGCTGCCATCGCCGGAAGAAGACTAGACAAGCAGAGCGGGTGCTTGTAATCCGACAGCCAGGGCCAAGGCATGCTGGCGGTGGTCGAATGTCAGGAATTCCGGTGCCCCCATAATCAAGGCGGCCGCGACGTGCAGGATGTCGAGCGAGCGCGTGCCGAGCGTTTCAGAATGCACGGCGCTGAGTCGTTCCGCCTCAATCGTCAGATCCATCAGCGGCGTAGCGGTGTGGACTAGAACGTTCGCCGCCAAGTCAGCCAGCATGGCATTGAGTGATGCGTCACGCTGCACGGGCGTGATTTCCTTCCTGAACACCCGCAGCCGCAACGCATGGCGGAATTCCAATTGGTGCAACCAGGTTACAGGGAGCGGTAAGGTCTGGCTCGTCATTCGCGTTGCCGCAGCCACCGTATGCGCGTCCGGCGCATACAGGGAGCATAGGAACCCCGTATCCGCATAGGCATTCATCGATCACCTCGGGATTCAGACACGAGATCCGACGCAGGTGTTGAAAGAATCTTGTCCCCGTATGCCACCTTGATTCGCGCCAGGAAATCGGGTTTTACGATGCGTTGCTTGCGTTTTTGCGGGGAAAGCAGGGCAACCGATACGCCGCGCCGCTGTACATCAACCGATTCCCCGCTGGCCACCCACCCAAGCACGGTGGTCGTGTCATGCCGCAACTCTCTAATCGTGGTTGTTTTCATAGGTGACACATTACCGTGACACATGGTTATTGTCAATGCAAGTCACTCCGCCAGACGGACGCCGAGACGGTAGAACGTCGGGCCGCCGGGGGCAGGGAGATCGCGGGCCTTTATTCGCTAGACGCAAACTCACCTTGCCAGAGACGACGCAGGAAGTCGCGCCAAGGCAAGATATGAACGCCTTGTTCGGTAATACGCGGATAGGGCTCCAGACACACCACGATCAGGTGGCTTACTTCCGGATACTCACGCCGGAATTCGAGCAAATGACGCCAATCGTGACTTTGAACACGCGATTTTCCTTTAACTTCAATCGCAACATGGGCATCGCCAAGAACAAAATCGACTTCGATTCCGCTGGACAAGCGCCAATAGGCAATGTCATACGGCACAGCCTGGCAACGGCGGTGGACGGAAAGTTCGTGAAAAATCCAATTCTCAAAGGCTTTACCGAAGACATCGGATCCCGATTCTATTCGATGCCGTCTGACCAGATGATTGACCACACCAATATCATGGAAGAAGAACTTGGGCGCGTGCTGCACGCGCCGCCGTGCACGACGCGTGAAGGATGGCAACAACCTGCCAACCAGCGTATCTTCCAGAATCTCGTAATAACCCCGCACGGTTGATGAGGCGATAGCGCATTCCCGCCCGATATTGCTGAAATTTGTAATTTCCGTATCCCCGATCGCGGCTGCCCGAAGAAATTCGGAAAAGACCGGAAGACTGCGCGCAAGCCCTTCATCCAGAATTTCTTCCTTCAGATAAAGATCCACATACGCCGCCAGCTTTTCAGCGGGAGATGCGTGCAGATAGTGCGACGGAAGCGTGCCGTGGTTCAGCATGCGCTCCAGGTCAAAATCGGCCCCTATCTCTTGCGCCGAGAGCCCCAGCAATTCCCGTCGCAATGCCCTTCCTCCCAGAAGATTAGCATGGCTCCGGCGGAGTTTTCGCGCACTGGAACCGCATAAGGCGAATCGGCGACCATCCTCCTGAATGAGATAATGAATCTCGTCCAGCAGATCGGGAACCTTCTGAATCTCATCGACAACGATCCACTGCGAAACCGGACAGGCCCTGACAATCTCGCGCAATAACGAAGGCGAACGCATATAACGCATACGTTCATCGGTTCGCAACAAGTCAATACGAAACGCCTCTGGAAATCGCGCCTTCAATAACGTCGTCTTACCAGACTGGCGAGGCCCCCACAGAAAAAATGTATCATCTGGAAACGGCAGCATTCGCTGTATATTCATATTGCCTTCATTAGAATACATGCATATTTAGTTTGCAACACTAATTTTGCATGATTTGAGATATCAGAGTCATCACCGAAGCATTTTAGGTCTGTCCATAAGCATTAGGTCTGTCCCTAAGCATTCTCGGCAAGCAGGGGCAAAACCCTACGAGGATAATTCGGCAAGAAATACGATCACAATTCGGCTCGCAACAAGCAGGGATGAAAGTCAAGCCGTAGGCTTTTCCTTTTCTCACTCCGCCAGGCGGACACCGAGGCGGTAGAAGGCCGGGCCGCCGGGGGCGGGCAGCGTGAACTCGAGCGGTCCGCCTGTGCCGGGTTGCTCCGCCACCCCGCTGACCGCCTGCCAGTCACCCGCCGACAGCGAGCCACGCGACAGCAGGCTATACACACGGCCCGTGGAACTGTTGACCGATAGCGACAGGGTATTGGTCGCCGAGGAAGCCGTTGTCACGGCAAACAGCGATTCCGGATCGGTCGGGTCCGTTCCGGCCACATATTCCCAGGAAAGCGGCCAATCCTTGACCGAGGTCTCCGGTGCCGCCTCGACCGATCCATAGAACCGGATCAGCCAGTCGTCCGGCGGCGTCAATAATGTGGCGGGATCAAACACCCGTAGCCGCGGATAATCCACGCCTTCGTCAATCCGCCAGACATCCGCGAAATCCCAGCCGGCAAACGTCGATTGCTTCTGCATGTTTGTCGTGACCATTCCCGTTCCGCCATCTGAACCGGAAACTCCGCTGGTTTGTGTATCCCAATAGCAACCAACCGGATCCCCCGAAAGCGATTGCCCGATAAGACCACCTACCACACTCGGTGCTCCGACCGCTCCGACAGCGTAAGAGGAATGGATGACACTGCCGTTGATTATGCCGATCAACCCCCCCGCCCATGAATACATGCTTGTGACAGCACCGGATGCATATGAATCCGCAACCAGACTCCTCGGATCGGCAGAGCCAAGCAAGCCTCCCGCATAAGAACTCGACGCCAGCACCGCACATTGTGCAAACGTATTGGAAACCGTTCCCTTGTTGGTTCCGGCTAGTCCTCCAGTATAATTCTTGCCCGAAACACTTCCAGAGCGTATTCCCAGATTGATAATACGCCCGCTCGCACCGACATAACCGAACAGACCCATATAGTCGGCGGTTGGTCTGACGATGTAAAGATTACTGACCACATGTCCGCCACCATCAAACGAACCCACAAAACCATTACCGCCATCATCGATCGGCAGCCACCCCTCGCCACTATTCCAGGGTGCAAGATCGATATCGTCAATCAGGACAAAATGCGCCCACAGATGGTTCCTCACCTGGTCCAGATGGAGGGCCGTCGCAATACGGTACGGATCCTGCGCCGTACCGCTGCCGCCAGCAAAATCACCATAATAGGCGGTTTTTACCGGACTGGAGAAAAGCCCCGTCGCATAAGCTTTTGCCTTGAGCGTGGATGGCAACGATACGACAACCGGCACTCCCGGAATGACCGACTGGCTGCCTTCGACCGGCTCACTGCCATCCAGCGTATAATGGATTGCCGCACTCGGCGTGGCACATGCCAGCGTCACGCTGACCGTCCCCCCCCCGGTTCCGCCATCCGGGCTAAAGGTCGGTGTCACCACAACGCCAGCGGTCGTATAGCTTGCCGACTTGATCGCGCTCGGATTCAGGCCGTCGGCCCAGGCTTTGGCCTTGAGGGTTCCCGGCACAGGCACAGGCACCATCATGCCTGCGAGGCCACTGGCACTCGTCTCAGTCGGATCACTGCCATCGGTCGTGTAACGGATTATGGCTCCGGGCGTCGTACTGTCGACGGTCACCTTGACATTGCCCGCCGGGATTGGCCCTGCATCCGGATTGAACGTCGGCATCGCTGTATTGGCGGCATTCTCATAAAGTGCGGTCTTAATCTCGCTAGGGTTCCACCCGCTCTTATAAGCACGGGCCTTGAGTGTGCCGCGCACCGGAACCGAGACAGAAGCTCCGCTGGTGGCTCCAGAACTCGCTTCGCTGGGATCATTGCCGTTGGTCGTGTAGCGGATGACGGCCCCCGCCGTCGCACAGGTCATCGTGACGGTCACGCTACTGCCGGCAAACGTCCCGCCATTGGGCTCAAACACAGGGGTAGCTACGGGAGCCGCCTTACTGTAGACCGCGGTACGGATCGCGCTGGGATTCAGATCCGGATGAAATGCCCGTGCCATGAGCGTTCCCGGCACGGGCACCATCACGACAATAGTCGACGTACTGCCGTCGCTCAATTCTGTCGGTTCACTACCATCGGTCGTGTACCGGATCATGGCACCATCCGTGGCGCAGGAAATGGTCACGGCCACATTGCTACCAGGATGAGCTCCGCCATCGGGATTGAACCCAGGCGTGACCACCGGTGGGGCATTGGTATAGGTGACCGCCAGCAGATCACTCGGGTTGAGATCGCTGCGATAGGTCCTGGCCTTCAGGATGGAAGGAATCGGGACAGCCACCGAACCGCCGGAAGCGACCGAGGCGCTGGTCTCGCTCGGATTATCCCCATTGGTCGTATAGTGAATCGTCGAATTGCTCGTGGCGCTACTCAAGACAACGTTCAGGTTGGTGCCCGGATACTCACCGGCGGGTTGATCAGCTGTCGGTTTGTCTGCCGGCGGTGCAGGGGTATAGGTTGCCGCGCTGACGGCAGAAGGATTCATGTAGCGAACCCAGGCGACCGTGTTGAGCGTCTCGCCGATGGGTACGCTGACACGCTCCCCCGAGATTATGGTGCTGGTCGTCTGATCCGAGGGTGCGGTCCGTCCGATCACATAATGAATCGTCGCATCAGGGGTGCCGCAGGTGACGGTCACGGTCATGGAAGCGCCGGGATATGCTCCGCCACCTGGGGACAATACAGGAAGTAACACATCCTCCGCCTGCGCTTGGAGATAGGGATAGCTCTTGCCCGAATACAACTGCCAGACGGTCGTGAAATCCCAGCCGCTGAAAGAACCGCGCTGCTGCATTTGTGGCGTCGTAAGGCCGATGCCTCCGGCGGCGGACGTCGCCGTAGGGCTGACCCAAGCATCCCAGTAGCAGGAGGTGACGCTCGCGCCCGATCCGGCATGTCCGGCCACCCCACCGACACTCGATGAACCCGAAACGGCGGCGGCGGAAAAACTCTCAAACAGAGCGCCGCCGGCGTTATAACCAACGAGCCCTCCGCTGTAAGTCGACCCTGAAATCGTCGCGGCGCGAACCGACACCCGCCGCAACGTCCCGCCCTGGTTCCATCCCGCCAGTCCGCCCGCCGTGCTTCCGGACACCACTACCTTCGACAAACAATTGGAAATCGTCCCATTATTGAGAAAACCTGCCAACGCGCCTACATTCGCATTTCCCGTCACGCTCCCCGATTCCAACGTGAGATTGCCGACGCTTCCCGAAAGATGCCCGAATAAACCGACATTCGGTTCGCTGCGGGAAAGAGTCAGATTGAGTATCTTGTGGTTTGCACCATCATAATGTACATATGCAGGTGTTGCGAGGGTACCGATCGGCTGCCAGTTCGGATATCCGGACAGATTGATGTCGGCGGTCTGGCGGTAATAGACAGGGCTTGGCAGCGATCCCAGCTTCGTGCGGATAGCGTACAAGCCATCAGGATTACTTATCAGAATCGGATCCGCAGCAGAATCACCTGGGGCACCGTAACTTTCAGAACAAATCGTTACCGAAAACAGCATCAGCAAAAAAACACACCGACCGGCTATGTCGCGTACGTTCAACATGTCTGACCTTTTGCCCATTTCCGTAGGTCGGGCACCCTTGCCCGACCGAATACACATAAGCAATTCTGGCCATATGCTTGTACCCGGCTGGACAGGCAAGGGTGCCTGTCCTACATATCCTTACACGGGATGCAGCCCGATAACTTATATTGTCGTGGTCGTCGTCACCGCCGTCTGCCCGGAATCCGAGGCCTCTCCATAGAGATCGCCGTTACCAGTGGGTTCAATCCAGATCCCCTGGATGCGGCGAGCGGTCATCTGTCCATAGGTAACACCGTCGTCCGGCGCCACAACCAGATAGCTGCCACTCAAGGTGCCGGTGATCTTGTAGCTTGCGTCCGTCACCCCCTTCACCTCGAACGTCCCCACCACATCGCCCGGGGAGCGTCCACTGCTGTCCCCGCCCGGCGTGGTCACGGAACTGATCACACCTTCCCATACAAACCCGCGGTTATCCGTGAAGCTAAGGCGATTCCCGGTCTGCGCTACCTGCAGGGTATAGACCCAATCACCGCTGGTCGGTGGGTTTTCTGTTGTCGTCCCTCCCCCTGAAATACTAGTATCATTCAGCACAACGTACGTATAGCTGACCTGCGCTTCCTGCACGAACGGGTCACTAGCCGATAGCGTCAACGACCAGGCACCGGTATCATAGTTGACAGTACCGGTTCCAGGAAAAGAAGGACCGCCGGGAACCTGGGAGTATGTACCGGCAAGTATACCCGAACCATTATCCGTAAATGAACCGACGGGCCCCGTGCTGGTACCAGTCAACGCAATATTTACACTACCCGGTTTGAGCGTCCAGCCCGCCGCGCCGCGATTCTGGAAGTTGATCACATCCTCGATAACCACGAACGGGGACGATTTCAACGGCCCAACCTGACCTGCAACCGGATATTCGTTAAACTCGCCGTCATCCGTCGTTGTCGTCCCCGTACCACCGCTCGCCAACGAGAAATTCGAGACGAGTGGACGGGATCCGTCGCCACTACGGTACATGCCGCTGAAGTTGACCCAGCTCATGGAATCATTCCAGGAGCCTTCGCTGTCGCTCGACTCCCATTCGCAACCGGTGGAAAACACACCGACCGCACACAGGGCTGCGACAAAAAGGGCACCACCACACAGGGATTTAACGGGGTTCTTCATTGACCTATTCTCCTTCATCGTTACTCTCGACGTTTAGACCGCAGTTCCGTAATAGTACCGCAGTTTGCGTATGCTTTACAATTTCTTTTTGTGAGGCTCTCAATTCCTATGCTCGGCATTCCGGTTGAAGCCGGGCCTACGAACGCGTTTATTTAACCACAAAGAGCACAAAGTGCACAAAGAACGGCAGCAGGATTTTTGTGATTGATGTGCCTTCCCTTTTCCCCTCTTTGCGTTCTTTGCGGTGAATCTGTATTCATTTCATGCCTTGTTCAACCATTTTTGCCTTTAAGTGTTCGGGAGCGAAATCGGCATCATTCGGCCAGCTAAGCGTGCGAAGTATCGGCGACAAAGTAAGCTGCTTAAAAAAAGATTCATCTTTCAGGGGCTCAAATACAGGCCCCCACAAAGAGTCCGCCAGATTTACATTCCCCTCTGTACCATCGCTGAAAGCCAGGTGAACTGTGAATCCTGATAGGTATTTTGCGTCAACGACCTCAAGCATGACTACTCCAATGGCCGAGGAATCTACGTATCTCAGGCATCGTATGTTCCTTCCCCTTTTCCCTCTTTGTGTTCTTTTCGGTTCGTTTTTCTTTTGCTCGGCTGGGCAGGCGGGGCGCCTGCCCTACTTTCACGGATAAGGATCTCCAGAATCCACGATGACCACGCGGTAGAAGCGCGATCCGCTGGCTGGGGGTGGATCGGTGTAAGTCCACGTATAGGCACCACCGCCAATGGCTACTCGCGTGTAATTAAACATGTTGTTGTCCTGCGTCCAGCTCGCCATCAGCGAATCGGTATACTGCACCCGGTAATTGACCTCACCGCTCCAGGTCAGCTCTGGGGATCCGCTTAAGATCGGCGTTGGCGTCAACCTAAGGCTATCGCCCGGATTCAGCGGATCTGAACCGTTGATATACTCGCCATAGTTGCTCATGCCGTCACCATCATCATCCGCATCTTCCAGACCAGCCCCAAGCAAAGCTAAAAAGTACGTCCGCTCCCACTCATCCGAGATACCGTTAGAATTCTGATCCAGAACCGCCATATCAAGCATCGTAAAGGCATCCAGTCCATACTGCCAGCGGACAGCCATCGAGAGGTCATTCTCCCCTAGCGTCTCGCCGCCGATCAGGTCTAGGAAGTCTTCCGCACTAGCGGGCGTAACGCCAGGATCCCGCTCGTATTTGTCATATTCCCAGATATCCGGCAACCCGTCATCATCGGTATCGCGGTCGCGGATGATCACCATCTGATCCTGCACACGCATCACCCCGGTACTTTCCAGGCTGATCCGCAGCGGTTCGTAGTAGGTCTGGGTATCGCGGTTGAAGCCCCAGGTCTCCCATTCATCCAGCAAGCCATTGCCGTTCGAATCGACAAACGCCCGCAGGTAATGCGACCCGCGATGCAGCCCCTTGAGCTGGAACACAGCCTCAAAGCGGTACTGCGTATTCGTCCAGGCCGCCGGGCTGATCGTGAACTGCGCATCCGGCACCCCGCTGAAGCCCGGATTACTGAACGTCTGCACCACGACCGGCATCCGGTTCGAGACCGCTCCGGCGCGCCGCAGATCATCACTGAAGAAGTCATGTCCGCCGAAGTCGTAGAGTTTGCCTTCGATCATACTCTTGCCGTCGTTCTCGTCCGGCTCGCGTAACCCGAGGTTGAACGGCATCCAAGCCGACGACACCGGAACCCCGCCCTCCATACCGGTCGTGATCTGCACCCAATAGCGGCCATTCGTCCAAACCGTGCCATCCGCGCGAGCATCACCCGCATAGAACGGCAAGTCGGCGGTATACTGCCCGTTGACATCGCGGAACGGAGCCGTCAGGCGGCCGGTCTGCATGAGGTTCACCGAACCGACTGTTCCGGCAGCCGTATTCGCACGGAACGTCAACTGGTACCACGTCGCATTTTTATCCATCGTCCAGGCCAGCTCGTTGCGGGCATAGGCAAAGGTGATGTCATTGCCCGTCACAACGACCGGTGCCTCAGTGACTGTGTTGGTCACAATCGCGATCAGGATCGCTTGCGGTGTTTCGAAGTCCAGTCCGTAAACCGTATTGTTCTTGTAGACCTCGAACGTGAATGCATCCTGCGACCCATCGCCGCCCAAGCCATCCAATCCGGCATACAGGTAATCGCCCTCGTGAATGTAGTTGCGCCTTGGATTCTCGACAAAACGCGTGAACGCCACGTTACGTCCCTGCTTGGCAATCACGGTATACCCGAGCGTCACGGCCTGTTCCTCATCCGGAACCGGTTCCCAGCGCAACCGGGGGTAACCGCGCATCTGGCGATCATCGGTCAGCGGGATATCCACCTCGTTCCAATTGCCCCAGCCCATGTTGAACGACGAAATCCCCGCCGGCTCGTTCACCGGATCCCACTCCCCGTCGCTATTCATATCAAGGAAGGCGAAGACATAGTTCATGCCCTCCGTCAGGTGCCCGGTGTCGAACTCACGCAGCTCGGTCACGGCCGTACCGGTCATCACCGTTGCCGTAGCAAATCCATCGCGCGTCGGCACATCATAGAAGTGCAGATGTAACTGCACCCCGGCCTCATCGACC
>Ga0100380_10007157_pt1 | contig 11220 bp, 9 predicted proteins | sample CryGeymeta201504_FD_80417 | JGI IMG/M metagenome (GOLD analysis project Ga0100380, IMG submission 80417) | Groundwater microbial communities from Crystal Geyser aquifers in Utah, USA - Crystal Geyser metaG 2015-04 | ecosystem: Environmental > Aquatic > Deep subsurface > Groundwater | place: USA... | reverse complement strand
GGCGATCGGCCGCAATTTCCTGGTGAAGATCAACTGCAACCTCGGAAATTCGCCGCTCGCCTCCTCGATCCAGGAAGAGGTGGACAAGATGGTATGGGCGATCCGCTGGGGCGGCGATACGGTGATGGACCTCTCCACCGGGAAAAACATCCACGAGACCCGCGAATGGATCATCCGCAACTCGCCGGTGCCGATCGGCACCGTGCCGATCTATCAGGCGCTGGAGAAGGTCGAGGGCAGGGCCGAGGAACTCACCTGGGAGATCTTCCGCGACACCCTGATCGAACAGGCCGAGCAGGGGGTGGATTACTTCACCATCCATGCCGGCGTGCGGCTGGCCTGGGTGCCGATGACGGCCCGCCGCATGACCGGCATCGTCTCGCGTGGCGGCTCGATCCTCGCCAAGTGGTGCCTCGCCCATCACCAGGAGAGCTTCCTCTATACGCGCTTCGAGGAGATCTGCGAGATCATGAAGGCCTATGACGTCGCCTTTTCGCTGGGCGACGGGCTGCGCCCCGGCTCGATCCACGACGCCAACGACGAGGCGCAGATCGCCGAGCTGAGGACGCTGGGCGAACTCACCGAAATCGCCTGGAAGCACGACTGCCAGGTGATGATCGAAGGCCCCGGCCACGTGCCCATGCATCTCATCCGCGAGAACGTGGAGCTGCAATTGAAGTACTGCCACGAGGCACCCTTCTACACCCTCGGGCCGCTGGTGACCGACATCTCCCCCGGCTACGACCACATCTCGTCGGCGATCGGCGCGGCGATGATCGGATGGTTCGGCACCGCCATGCTCTGCTACGTGACGCCCAAGGAGCATCTCGGGCTTCCCGACAGGGACGACGTCAGGGAAGGCATCATCGCCTACAAGATTGCGGCGCATGCCGCCGATCTCGCCAAGGGCCATCCCGGCGCGCAGGCGCGCGACAACGCGCTGTCCAAGGCGCGCTTCGAGTTCCGCTGGGAGGACCAGTTCAACCTCGGCCTCGACCCCGAGCGGGCACGTGCCTTCCACGACGAAACGCTCCCGCAGGAAGGCGCCAAGCTCGCCCACTTCTGCTCGATGTGCGGCCCGCATTTCTGCTCGATGAAGATCACCCAGGAGGTGCGCGAGTTCGCCGCGAGGCAGGGCGTCAGCGAAGAGAGCGCGCTCGAGGCGGGCATGCGGGCGAAGGCGGTCGAGTTCGTGAAGGCGGGCGCGGAGATCTACGGGAAGGCGTGAGCGCGCCGCGCCCAAGCGTCGAGCAGGCGAGGCGCAAGCTCGACTGCATGTCGCGCCGCGCATCGGCGATCAGGTCGATGATCACCCGTTTTCCGTCCACCCCAAGGAGTAGCCGCAAATGACCCGAACCCGGACCGGCGCACCGTTGCTCGCCGCGGCTGTCGCCGCGCTCATCCTTTCCGGCTGTGCCGCGCTCGCGCCCTCGAAGGAGATCACGCTCAGCGAGGCGCGTCTGGAGGAGCTGATCGCGAAGCGCTACTCGGGCACCCGCACGTTCCTCGCCCTCTTCGACGTCGAGCTCGCCAATCCCAAGGTCACGATGGAGCCCGCGGAGAACCGGGTGCGCGCGGCGATGGAGGTGAAGCTCGGCAACGCGATGCTCTCGAGCGCGCTGCGTGGATCGGCCACGATCTCCGGGCGGCTCGCCTACGACGCCGCGTCGCGCTCGATCGTGCTGCGTGAGCCGCGTGCGGAAAACGTCGCCATCGCGGGCGTGCCGGAACGGTTCGCGGCGCCACTGAGCCGGATCGGCGCCTGGCTCACCGAGCAGGTGCTCGAGGAGTTCCCGCTCTACACGCTCGGCGAGCAGGACCTGAAGTCGGCAGGCGTGCAATACGCGCCGAAGGATCTGCGCGTGGAGCGCAACAGCCTCACGCTGACCCTCTCGCCCATCTCCGCGCGCTGAGGCCGCGGCCCCGGCGAGGCTATAATCGCGGCTTTTGCGCCACCCATGGATGCCATCCTCCTCGCCAAGGCGCTGGTGCTCGGCATCGTCGAGGGACTGACCGAATTCCTGCCGGTATCGAGCACCGGCCACCTGATCGTCGCCGGGGATCTGCTTGGCTTCAACGACGAGAAGGGCACGATCTTCGAGATCGTGATCCAGACCGGAGCGATGCTGGCGATCGTCTGGGAATACCGCGCGCGGTTCGCACGCGTGCTCACCGGATGCGCACGCGATGCCGCCGCGCGCCGCTTCGCGCTCAACCTGGCGATCGCGTTCCTGCCTGCGGCCGTTCTCGGGCTGGCGGTGGGCAGTCACATCAAGGCGGCGCTGTTCAAACCCCTGCCGGTCGCGATCGCCTTCATCGCCGGGGCATTCGTCATCCTGTGGGCGGAGCGGCGCGATCATCGCATCCGCGTGGAAACCGTGGACGACATGCGCTGGGACGACGCGCTCAAGGTCGGCATCGCCCAGGCTTTCGCGCTCATCCCCGGCACCTCGCGCTCGGGTGCGACCATCATCGGCGGATTGCTGTTCGGGCTCTCGCGCAAGGCGGCCACGGAATTCTCGTTTTTTCTCGCGGTGCCCACGCTGGTCGCGGCAGGCGCGTGGGATTTCTACCAGAACCGCGCTCTGTTCGACGCCGCCGACTTCAACCTCTTCGCGGTCGGGGCGGCCGCCGCATTCATCTCCGCTTTCGCGTGCGTGCGCTGGCTGCTGCGCTACATCGCGAGCCACGACTTCACGCCCTTCGCCTGGTACCGGATCGCCTTCGGCGTGGTCGTCCTCGGCACCGCCTATACCGGGCTGGTCGATTGGAGCCACCCGTGATCCTCTACCTGCACGGATTCCGTTCCTCGCCCCAATCGCACAAGGCGACGCAATTGCACGAGCATCTCGCCGCGCGCGGTCTCGCGCATCTCTACCGCTGCCCGCAGCTTCCGCCCTCGCCGCGCGAGGCGATCGCGGTCGCGCAGCGCGAGATGGCGGCAGCCGGCAGCCCGGTCACCCTCGTCGGCAGCTCGCTCGGCGGCTACTACGCCACCTGGCTCGCCGAGGCGCACGGCTGCCGCGCGGTGCTGGTCAATCCGGCCGTGGTGCCGCATCTGGAGGCTGCTCCGCTGCTCGGCATGCAGACCAACCTCTACACCGGCGAGCGCTTCGAATTCACGCGCGCCCACGTGGCGGAGCTCGCGGCGATCGAGGTGACGCGCATCACCCGACCGGAGCGCTACTGGCTGATGGTCGAGACCGGCGACGAAGTGCTGGATTACCGGCTCGCGGTGGCGAAATTCGCCGGCGCGCGCCAGACGGTCATCGAGGGCGGCGAGCACGGCTTCGCCCACTGGCCGGAGGTCCTCGACGAGCTCGTGCGCTTCGGCGTGGCGGCATGAGCAGGGAGCAGGAGCCCCGCGCAGCGGGGATGCGAGCGCCCGCGAACACCGCCAAGCCGCCGACAGCGCGGTGGTCGTATGCCGGTTCGGGTCCGGAGGCGGCGGCATGAGCCCAAACACCGTGAGCGATGAGTTTCCGGCGCGCATCGCCCGGATCGAGCGCGCCGGCTACAACCTGATCGCGGCGCGTTACGCCGAGGCCGCCGCCACGCGTGCCGAGCTCGCCAGTGCGCTCGTCGGAGCGGCCGCGCTTCGCGCCGGGCAGAAGGTGCTGGACATCGCAGCCGGACCGGGCACGCTGACGCTCGCCGCCGCCGCGCGCGTCGGGTCGGCGGGGCTCGCGATTGCATCGGATCTCGCGGAAGCCGCGCTCGCCGAGTGCGCGCGCCTCGGGGCCGAAGCCGCCGCGCCCGCTCCCGCCTGCGTGGCCGCCAACGCCCAGCGCCTGCCGTTTCGCGACGGGAGCTTCGATCGCGTGCTGTGCGGCCTCGGGCTGATGTTCTTTCCCCGGCCCGAAGCCGCGCTCGGGGAGGTGCGCGCGGTGCTTCGCCCCGGAGGAGCGCTCGCGGTCTCGGTGTGGGGCGAGGCGCAGGAAGTGCCGCTGGTCTCCTGTGCGCTGGAGTGCATGCGCCGCGTGCTGCCGCCGCCGAAGCTCGCGCGGCCCTCGGTGTTCCGCTTCGGCGACCCGGCGCGGCTCGCGGCGCTCATCGAGGGCGCCGGTTTCGTGGAGGCGCGCGTCGAGCATTTCGCGCTGGAGAGCACCTTCCCCGATCCCGCGGCCTACTGGCAGTCGTTCCTCGATCTCGCCGGCGGTGCCGCATGGTCGCTGGCGCGGCTGCCCGCGGACAGCCGCGGCAGGCTGGCCGATGAAGTGCGCGTCGAGCTTTCCCCCTGGCGTCAAGGTAGCGGCTACCGCATGCGCAGCCGCGTGCTCATCGCCTGCGCCCGGCGGCCCGCCCCGCGATGAACGTCCTGTACGAGGAGGACGGCACCTTCCGTTGCGCCGAGGTGCTCGCCGACCAGAACACCAGCCTGCAGGTCGAGCTGCCGAGCGGCAAGCGCGCGAAGGTGAAGAGCGCGAACGTGCTGCTGCGCTTCGAGTCTCCCGGCACCTCGGCGCTGATCGAGGCCGCCGAGCGCCAGGCCGAAGCGATCGAGGTCGACTTCCTCTGGGAAGTCTGCGCCGAGGGCGAGTTCGGTTTCCTCGAACTCGCGCGCGATTACTACGGGCACGAGCCCGACGCGGCGCAGGCCACCGCGATCCTGCTGCGGGTTCATGGCGCGCCGATCTATTTCCATCGCAAGGGCCGCGGGCGCTTCCGCAGGGCGCCGCCCGAGATCCTGCAGGCCGCGCTCACCGGTCTGGAGCGCAAGCGCCAGCAGGCGGCTACGATCGAGCGGATGGCCGGCGAGCTGGCCGCGCGGCGCCTGCCCGCGGAATTCGCGCCGATGCTCCCGGCGCTGCTCTACAAGCCGGATCGCAACCGCGTCGAGGCCAAGGCGCTCGAACTCGCATCCGCCGAGAGCGGGCTCGCACCGGCGCGCCTGCTCCAGGAATGCGGCGCGATCGCCTCCCCCCACGACTACCATCTCGGGCGCTTCCTGTTCGAGTACTTCGCGGCCGGCACCGCGTTCCCCGCCCACGCGGAGCCGGAGACACCCGTCGGGCTGCCGGCTGCCGATGCGGAGGCCTTCAGCATCGACGACGCCGCAACCACCGAGATCGACGACGCGTTCTCGGTCTCGCCGCGCGCAGAAGGCGGCTGGCGCATCGGCATCCACATCGCCGGCGCCGGGCTCGGCATCCGCCCGGGCTCCGGACTCGACGCGATCGCGCGGCAAAGGCTCTCGACCGTGTACATGCCCGGCCGCAAGATCACCATGCTGCCCGATGCCGTGATCGATCGCTTCACGCTGGCCGCCGGGCGCGAGTGCGAGGCGCTCTCGCTCTATCTCGACATCGGCCCGGACTTCACGATCCGCAGCCACGCCACGCGCGCCGAGCGCGTGCGGGTGGCGGCCAACCTTCGCCACCACGACTTGGAGCCGCGCTTCAACGAGGAAGCCGTCGCCTCGCAGGCCTTCGACTTTCCGTTCGGGACCGAGCTCTCGATCCTGTGGCAGCTCGCCGTCGTGCTGGAAGCCGGGCGCGGCAAGCCGGCGGCGGTTGCGGGTGCGTTCGACTACAACTTCTCGGTCGACTGGAGCGTCCCCGAGGGCCGGGTCGAAATCGTCCCGCGCCGGCGCGGCTCTCCGCTCGACAAGCTGGTGGCCGAGCTGATGATCGTCGCCAACAGCACCTGGGGCGGGCTGCTCGCGCAGGCCGACATCCCGGCCATCTACCGCGCCCAGAGCGCAGGCAAGGTGCGCATGACGACCGCCGCCGCGGCCCACGACGGGCTCGGCGTCGACCAGTACGCCTGGGCGAGCTCTCCGCTGCGCCGCTATGTCGATCTCATCAACCAGTGGCAGCTCCTCGCCCACCTGCGCGGCGAGCCCCCGCCCTTCGGCAAGCGCTCCGAAGCCCTCCTCGGGGCGATGCGCGACTTCGAGCTGACCTATGCCGCCTACGCCGAGTTCCAGCGCGCGATGGAGCGCTACTGGTGCCTGCGCTGGCTCGAACAGGAGCACGAACGCATGCCGCTCGCATCCATGCTGCGCGACAACCTGGTGAGGCTGGAGCGCGTGCCGCTGGTGCTCAGGGTGCCTTCCGTTCCCGCCCTCGCGCCGGGGAGCCGGGTGAGGGTGTCGGTCGACGACATCGACTACTTTTCGCTCGAGGCGCGGCTCCGTTTCCTGGAGGCCCTGCCCAGGGCCGACGAGGGCATCGCCTGCCCGAGCGCTGCGAGGTAAGATCATCTCCGATGACGAAAACCCGCAAGACCCGCCGCTCGACGCCAGGGCTGGCCGCGCGCCGGCAGCCGGCGGCTGCGCTCCCGGGCAGTCGCGGCTTCGAAGCGTTCGGCGGGTTCGATATTCCACGCGCGCTCAAATACGCGCTGATCGCATCCCTCGTGCTCCATGCCGTCGTGCTGTCGATCCGTTTCCGCCTTCCGGACATCGCGCTCGCCAAGATGCGCGACCCCCAGCTCGAGGTCGTCCTGGTCAATAGCAAGAGCGCGACGAAACCCGACATTCCCCAGGCGCGCGCGCAGGCGAATCTCGACGGGGGAGGCAACGAGAACCGGCGCCCGAAGACGCCGCTGCCCGCGCTGCGCGCACCGGCGAGCGGAACGGAGCCGGTCGAGGCGCGCCAGCGCGCACAGGTCGAGGAGACGCCGCCGCCGGTGCTCAGCGCTCGCAGCGACAGTCGCGAGGCGCTGCCCGAGCGTCCTCGCAGCGCGGAACAGCCGGAGCCGGCCGAGCGCGTCAGCGGTGCCGATCTCGCCCGCAGCGCGCTCGCGATGGCGCGCCTGGAGGCCGAGATCTCGCGGATGACGGAGGAATACGGCAAGCGGCCGCGCAGGAAGTTCGTCGGGGCGCGCGTGACCGAGGCCGTGGAAGCGCAGTATGTCGAGGACTGGCGCCAGAAGGTCGAGCGCGTCGGCAACCTCAATTACCCGGAGTCGGCGCGCGGCAGGCTCTATGGCAGCCTGGTGATGAGCGTGGGCATCCGCGCCGACGGCAGCATCGACACGCTCGAGCTCCACCGCTCCTCCGGACACCCCGTCCTCGACCAGGCGGCACAGCGCATCGTGCGGCTCGCCGCGCCCTACGGCGTCTTTCCGCCCGCGCTGCGGCGCAATGTCGACATCCTGGTCATCACCCGAACATGGACCTTCACCAGCGCCGATCGACTCGCCTCGGAGTGAGCGCGCGATCTCGCGGTCGCTCGCAGAGATGACCGATCGCTACGCGGTATTCGGCAATCCGGTCGCCCACTCGCTCTCGCCCGCGATCCACGCCGCGTTCGCCCGCCAGACCGGGCAGGACCTCGCCTACGAAGCGATCCTCGCGCCGCGGGACGGCTTCGCCGCGGCCCTGCGCGCCTTCGCGGCCGCCGGAGGCTGCGGCGCCAACGTGACGCTGCCGTTCAAGGAGGAGGCATGGCGCCTGGCGGATGCACGCTCTGCGCGCGCCGAGGCGGCGCGCGCAGTCAATACGCTGCGCTTCGATGCCGCGGGCCTGTTCGGGGACAACACCGACGGGGCCGGGCTGATCGCCGACCTGTGCCGCAATCTCGGCTTCGACCTCTCCGGGCGCAGCGTCCTGCTGCTGGGAGCGGGCGGTGCCGCGCGCGGCGCACTGCTGCCGCTGCTGGACCAATCGCCCGCGCGGCTCGCGATCGCCAACCGCAACGCGCAGCGTGCCGCTGTGCTCGCCGCGGAGTTCTCCGCGAGGCTTCCCGCGAAGGGCCGCGTGCGGCTCGATGCGTGCGGGCTCGACGCACTCGGGGCCGAAGCCTTCGACCTGGTGATCGACGCCACCTCCGCGGGTCTCGCCGGCGCGCCTCCGGTGCTGCCCGGCGGCCTGTTCTCCCGTGACAGCCTCGCCTACGCCATGATCTACGGGCAGCCGGCCGAAGCGTTCCTCGCGTTCGCACGCGCGCACGGTGCGGCGCGCTGCGCGGACGGCCTCGGCATGCTGGTCGAGCAGGCCGCGGAGTCCTTCCACCTCTGGCGCGGCGTGCGTCCCGAGACGGCGAGCGTGATCGAACGGCTGCGCGAGCGATCCGCCTGATGCGCACGCTGCGGCGCGTCCTGGCTGCACTCCTCGTCGCCTTGCTGGCCTATCAGGGCTGGTTCCTCGGGCATGTGCTCTGGTGGCGCTACAACGATCCCGGCACCACCCGTTTCATGGAGATCCGGCTGGACGAATTGCGCGCCGCCGACCGGCGCGCACGCATCGCGCACCGATGGGTGCCCTACGAGCGCATCTCGATCCACCTCAAGCGCGCTGTGGTCGCGGCGGAGGACGACCGTTTCGTCGAGCACGAAGGCTTCGACTGGGAGGCGATGCAGAAGGCGATCGAGAAGAACCGGCGCAAGGGCCGGATGGTCGCCGGCGGCTCCACGATCTCGCAGCAGCTCGCGAAGAATCTCTTCCTGAGCCCGGCGAAGACCCCGTGGCGCAAGGCGCAGGAGGCGGTCATCACGCTCATGCTGGAGACGATCCTCACCAAGCGCCGCATCCTGGAGATCTACCTGAACGTCGTCGAATGGGGCGACGGCGTGTTCGGCGCCGAAGCCGCGGCGCGGCACTACTATGGCATCCCGGCCGAACGACTCGCCCAGGACCAGGCGGCACGGCTCGCGGTGTTGCTACCCAGCCCGCGCAGGTACGCCCGTATGACCGGCTCGGCCTTCCTCGCCAGGCACGCCGCCTCCATCGCCGGCCGCATGCGCAACTCCGAGGTTCCCTAGCTCCCGCGTCGCCTCGTCCGAAAGTCGTATTGACGCCGGCGCGTGGCGCGCGCTAGGCTGCCCGCAAAGAAGAAACATCGATCCGGCAGCTTCGGCCAGAGGGGACCAGGGGGGTCGGGCATGGCGAGCGTTTTGGCGCCGGAGGCGGCTGTGCGTGGCGGGGATGCGCAGGTGCTCACGCAGGCCGAGTGGCTGTGGTTTGCGGGCAGCCTCGCGCAGATGCTCGGCGCGGGCGCCGATTTGCAACTGCTGTGCCGGGAATTCCCACCGCCGCACACGATCGCCACGCTGATCGGCGCGCTGCGCGCCCTCGGGCTGAGGACGCGCCGGCGCGCCTTGCGGGGAGCGCGCCCGCGCACGCCCTGCATCGCGTTCCTGCATGTCGAGGGCTCGCCGGCCGCTGAGGGCGCGCAGGCGGATGCGGGTCCGCGCACGATTCCGGTGCTCGTCGTCAGGAGCGACGGCGAGCGCGTGCTCTTCTTTCGGCCCGGATCGCGCGTGGGCGAGAGTGCGCGGCTCGGCGAGCCCGGCGCCGCCTTCGATGCACAGGCGATCGCAGTGCATGCCCCCGAGCGGCTGCCGCACGGCGAAGGCGCGGGGCTCGAACCGCAGAGCGCACGCGAGGGCTTCGGATTCCGCTGGTTTCTCGCCGAACTCGCCCGCCACCGGCGGGTGCTCTCCGATGTGCTCGCGGCGGGCGCCGCGCTGCAGGTGGCGGGACTCGCCGTGCCGCTCTTCACCCAGGTCGTGATCGACAAGGTCGTCGCCCATCACAGCCTGAGCACGCTCGCGGTCATCGCCGCGGGGCTCGCGATCGTGCTGGTGTTCAACGCGCTGATGAGCTGGCTGCGCCAGTATCTGCTCATCCACACCGGCAATCGCGTCGACGCGGTGCTCTCCGCGCAGGTGTTCCGGCGGCTCCTGCGCCTGCCGCTCGCCTACTTCGAGCAGCGAGCGACCGGAACCCTGGTCGCCCGGCTGCAGGCGGTGGAGTCGATCCGCGAGTTCCTGTGCGGGGCACTGCTCTCGCTGCTGCTGGAGCTGCCCTTCATGGCGCTGTTCCTGGCGGTGATGCTCTTCTATAGCTGGAAGCTCACCCTGATCGCGCTCGCGCTGATCGCCCTGCTCGCCGCACTCAGTCTCGCCGTGACCCCGCGCCTGCGCAGCCGGATCAACCGCCAGTTCCTCCTGGGCGCGCGCAACCAGGCGTTCGTCACCGAACATGTCGCCGCCATGGAGACGGTGAAATCGCTGCAGATGGAACCGCGCCTCGAGGCGCGCTTCGGGGAGTATCTGGCAGAGTATCTGGGCGCAGCCTTTCGCACGCGCCAGCTCGCCAACACCTATGGGACGGCGGCCAACGCGCTCGAGCAGGCGCAAAGCGCGGCCATCCTCACCGCCGGAGCGCTCGCGGTCATCGGCGAGCCCGGCTTCACCGTGGGCATGCTCATCGCCTTCCAGATGTTCGCCGCCCGGCTCGGCCAGCCGCTGTTGCGCCTGGTGGGACTCTACCAGCAGTTCCAGGAGGCGAGCATCGCCGTGCGCCGGCTCGCCGACATCATGGACGCACCCGAGGAGCCGCACACCCTTGCCAGCGGCCGGCTTCGCAGGCAGACCCCGGCCGCACTCGAGCTCCAGGGCCTGGGCTTCCGCTATGGATGCGAGCGGCCGTGGCTGTTCCGCGACCTGACGCTGAGCGTGGCGCCCGGCCGGGCACTCGCGATCATGGGACCGTCGGGCTGCGGAAAGAGCACGCTCGCGCGCCTGCTGCTGGGGCTTTGCCTGCCCGTCGAGGGAACCATCGCGATCGACGGCATCGACCTGCGCCACTTGGGCGCCAACGAGATCCGCAACCCCTTTGGCGTGGTGCCGCAGGAGACGGTGCTGTTCTCGGGAACCATCCTGGAGAACGTCCTCGCGGGCGAGCCCGGCGCATCGCTCGAAGATGTCGTGCGCGCCTGCAAGGCCGCAGAGATCCACGAGCTGATCGAGCACCTGCCCCAGGGCTATCAGACCGGGATCGGCGAGCGCGGCGTGGGGCTCTCGGGCGGCCAGAAGCAGCGCCTGGCCATCGCCCGCGCCCTGCTGCGCCACCCTCGCATCCTGATCTTCGACGAGGCCACCTCCAGCCTCGACGCAGACACCGCCGAAGCCTTCGCGCACACGATCAACGCGCTCAGGGGACAGGTCACCATGCTCTTCATCGCCCACCACCTGCCCAAGGCGCTGCAAGTCGATGAGGTGGTGAGGATGGGGACGCCTGCGGGCTGCGCCGGCGGAACGGGTTCGAACGATGCATGAACCGGGCACAGGCACGCATCGCTCGCCCGACTCAGGTCTTGGCAGGACGCGAGCCGCGACCGGTCATCTCGGGCCGAGGACCCGTCTGCGCGAGCTGAAGAAAGCAGCGTGAGATGTACACGATCATTCTCATCATCGTCGTCTATTACTACGTCCGGCTCGGCCTGTGGCTGATGCGCCGGGCCAGGGACAGATGCGCAGACCGCAAGG
>Ga0100380_10007156_pt1 | contig 11221 bp, 16 predicted proteins | sample CryGeymeta201504_FD_80417 | JGI IMG/M metagenome (GOLD analysis project Ga0100380, IMG submission 80417) | Groundwater microbial communities from Crystal Geyser aquifers in Utah, USA - Crystal Geyser metaG 2015-04 | ecosystem: Environmental > Aquatic > Deep subsurface > Groundwater | place... | reverse complement strand
TGCTCTCCTCATCAGGTTTTTCAAATTTGACCAAGATCTGGTAGAGAACCCTTTCAATATTGTTTGGAACAGAATTTGCCAAATCCTCAATTTATGGCTTGCTGAGGTGCAATCCTATTTTTTTGAGAACTTTCTGATTGAGCGTGTTCCAGTTGGTTATCTTTTTGCTGACAGCGTTGGATGGCGGATAGTTATGAAGTGAGACTATCTTGGGATTGAAAAAGTGGATGACCTACGCCATGAGCAAACAGTCTGAAAAATCACGGCTGATGTTCTTCTTCGGTCGAGATAGGGGCACACTGTCCACCATTTGGTACACCTCCTGCAATTCCTATTCGGTGAGAGACATTTGTTATTGTTTAATATTACAAATTTGATAGCCATTCTCACAGTAACGACCAATAACTGTTTTTACTAGACAGTGAAACAGAGAGGAGAGTGAGCTGCATGTGGAGAGGAGTAAAAAGAATCGTTTTATATTAATAATAACCATGTTTCAAAATTCTTACCAAAACGGTACTCATTTCGACTTCTTCGACCCCAAGGGTACTGTTTCTTCTCATCTAGTCAACCCAGACAAACTGAAGCCTCTCTACAAGCCAACCAACTTGCCAGCAAACCATAAAGTCTTCGACAAGGATCTCAAAAGTACGTCTTCTAACACCCAGCTTACGTCCTAGAGTCTAATTCGCCACATGCAAGAATGGTCTTTCCCCGCTAGTAACGCAAAGATCTCTATTTGATCCAGCAGTACCTCGTCTTTCAGATATACTTTTACCCAGGAATGGCCTGGAACATCGAGCTGACTCTTTGTGACCTCACAAAAGTAATTCAGTATAAATTCAGACCAAAAGGAGAGTGATTTTGAGCCCAGCAACGACGAAGACATAAATAAAGCCCTTTTTCGTGAAGATGCCCTGCCAGTGGCAGTAAGGACTGTGGAACAATCTAACAGTCGACCTCTACAGTTTTATGGATGCCTTCAAGGGACAGACTTATAGATCGCTGGATTCCATCATGATAGGCGGACAGTACAAATTACGAAGAATTTACACAATTCCCCATGAGCCTCCAGAGTTGAACAACTAGCAATTTTTCTAAGAAATCAAGCAGGTGAACTTGTAAGTACGGATATAAATATATAAGGCTTCCCAAACAGTTCCAGCTACCTATGGGAGTACCCTCTACGACCATACTCAATCGCTATAATCCTAGTTAAGTATCACAACTCATGTCAGAAATCGAACCCTCCACCAAAAATAGCTCTTTTGTCAAACCAAAGACCAGGCAGAGCACAAGACCTGCCACTAAGCCAAAGATGGAGCAAAAGATACCAAGAAAGCCCGTCCATGATGTGAAAGTCGAGGAGTACAAGACAGAACAATCTATCAAAGACCCCAGTCCCCAAAAAATGAAGCTTGAGACAAAATAGTTAAAAAAGAGACAGGATTTTTTGTCGAGCACGAATGCTGATGTATTGACCTTGAAAAACAAAGACCGTTCGATTGACAAAAATACTCTCAGCCAGAAGATGAACAGAAACAAGCACAAATCAAATCCCAAAGGCATAAATCCCTGGCGAAACCACAAAAAGAATTAGGAATCATCTTAGTCCTCTCAATTGACTGTCAGCAACCAACTAAAGCCATCAGCTCGCAAATCGAATACTCCTGACAACATCAGCTCCATGAAGAAAGTAACAAGGATCAGCTAGTTTGCCGATAGCAAGAAAAATCCCTTTGACGGCTATAGCGATTCATAGTATGTTGAGTTGAGTCAGAAATTTTCGACATTCACTGATGGTAAATTCCTCAAAAGTGGTGTCAATCCTCTATAACAGATCTAGCAACCCAATCACGAGGACTAGATTGAATAAAATATTGAATTAGAAACAAATTCTCTCTACGAGTCCAGAAAAGTTGAAGAAAAGCCTTCCCCCAATAAGCAAAAAGAGGAGATTCGCTAGTCACTCAACGACTCTCTTGACATGCTAAAAAATGCCAACCATTAGCAAGATCCTATCAACATGAGTCAAGAACGTTTTGCTCGCAGCTCTCTTTATGGATTTGGGTAGAACCTCATGCGCAACTTCATGTAAGACATTTAACGACCCTACTCCCCTCCTTTGGGCTAACGGGACAAGTAATAAGAATAATCTGCTCCTTCTGGTGCCCTTGAGAAGTAGTAGGTTTAACTAATGTTCGACCCAGTACTGAACTGTTACTACGACTACCGCACTCACACCTACTACTAGCTAAAAAACTGATATGTCTAACACTTTATTTCTGACCCTGAATTAAATATAATAAACAATAATAAACAACAATATCAAAGGCAGATGTTCAGGTTCATGTTCAGATGGAGTCTTGAGATCACGGGAGCCTCCATTTTGCTGTTCAATTACCAGAGCTACCAAAGGCAGCAGTAAATGATCGGAATGTACAGAGCTGCTAGAAATTCAGCAAGGACCATCTATACTGTAGCTGGATGGATGAAAGATTTTAAGCAACTAGCCAATGCATCTGTTGACACTCCTTAGTATAGCCGGCAAGCTGAGTAGTTCAGGCATAAAAGTGCCTAAACTTTCTAAAAGCTATGTGAGGCCAATTAGGGTGTGTATGCTCGTATGGGTCAAATCATGTCCAAGATGACAGGCATTCTTCCATCGTATGTGCTGAACTCCTTCCAAAAACTAAATAATCTCACCCCTAGCGAAATACCCTACTAGACCGTCAAGCAAGCTATCACTTAAAGCCTCTAAAAACCCATGAAAGAACTATTCGATGGCTTCCAGACTAAGCCATTCAATTCTACTCTATTCTGGCAAGAGCACAAATCAATTCTGCTCTAAAATTACAAAGAATCACTGGTGAAGGTCATGCCCCACTCAGCCTTGTGCCAGAGCTAATGGGATTTTTGGTTCATCAACAAATGTTTGGATTATTTGAATGAGTACGTTCAAAAGAATAAGCCTTAAGTTCATGATAAATACAAGCAAGTAGAACGAATCGTCAAGGAAGCTGAGGAGATGACCAAGAACGAACTGAGCTTTAAAAAATAATATGAATCTGCTCAGCAACTTGGCAACCTCATCTACGAAATGGGAAGCAGTTTCTATATTCCTTACTACTACCAAAAATACACAACCGACTCAGTCATTATCCGCTAATTTGTTGAAGGGGTCCCCCTTTCTGACGTCAAAGGCCTCAAAAAGTTGGGTCTATCGGCCGAAATAGCCTTTGCCCAAACGATGAGCTAGTTGCATCGAATGATGAACAAGTACGGCTTGATCAGCGGTGGCCTTGAGCCTGGAAGCATTTTGATTAGGAAGTACATTAAACCAGCTAAGAGAAAAACTGATGAAACAGCTGTCAATGAGAATGTTGCTGGTAGGAATAAAAATTTGATAGCTAAGGGAAGAGAGTTAATTCAACCGCAGTATCAGGTAGTTTTCCTCGATTTGAATAATCTTCAATCCCTACCACAAAAGACCACTGACTCCATTCACAACTATTGGCATTTCCTTAAAAAAACTAAAAAAACTCAACAGCCTCCTTCAGTCTCCTCCTTCGATTCCTACATCAACAACCTCAAGTATTTGTCCCTTCATACTTAGTAACATCAAGGACAACCTCAAAGATAGCCTCAAGAGCAACGCTTAAAAGCTACTGCAGGAGAAGTACTATCTCTACGAACCTATGCTGAAATTTTACTAGCAGTACGTGGGAAAGAAGGTGCAGTGATGTTGGTGTGTTTATATGTGAGTGAGGTGGATGGGCTCAAAAGAAATGAGGGGAGGAAGAGTGCGAATGGGACAGTAGCTCAGTTGGTAGAGCGCTTGTTTCGCATATAAGAGGCCAGGGGTTCAACTCCCCTCTGTTCCATATTTTTATCCTTCCGCTGTTGTAAAGGTTGTAAGGCACTGAGGCAGAGTTGTTGAAGGGGAGGTCGGAGGGTGCGACTGTGCTATTATTTGCCATATTTTTTGAATAGTGGTTTAATAATGATGGACAGTGATTCAGACAACGAGAACAATGAGGTTAACTTCGACCTTCGAGAGCAAACCCGCGTACTTCCTTCTCGACTCAGGATATCAAAGCCACCAAGTACAAAAATTTCGCAGAACTGAAGCTCAATGAGGATATCATGATGGCACTCACTGAAAGTGGATACATGGTGCCAACACCGATCCAATAGGAGTCTATTCCCCTTATCATGGCTCGCAAAAGCATCATCGCTCGAGCCAAAAACGGAACAGGAAAAACCGGAGCTTACCTCATCCCTCTACTCAACTAAATTGACGCAAAAGTCAAGTCTATCCAAGGAGTCATTCTGGTCCCCACTCGTGAACTGGCCCTCCAAGGTCAGACTTTGGCACAGAAAATCAGCAAATTCAAGAAAGTCAACATCGAATACTTCATTGGAGGCACCATGGTCAGGGAGGACTACGCTAAAATTGAAGACAAAGTCGCCCAGGTGGTGGTCTGCACACCTGGAAGGCTCAAAGATCTGGTCAAAAAGTACGATACCCTGCTCAATGAATGTCAATTCTTCGTGCTGGACGAAGCCGACCGTCTCCTTTAGGGCAACTTCGAACGTGACGTCTAGTAAATCGTCAGTCACCTAAACCCAAAATGTTGCATGCTGATGTATAGCGCCACCTTCCCTCTTCGGATCAAATCATTTAAATAAAAATTCATGCCTACTGCCGAAGTAGTCAACCTGATGGATGAGCTCATGTTGCTGGGTATGACCCACTACTACATGTTGGTCGATGAGCGTGAGAAACTAAGAGCCATATTCAAGATTTACAGCAGTCTGATTATCAACCAGTGCATCATTTTCTGTCGCTCCAACAGAAGGGCCTAAAACTTGTCAAGGAAGCTAAACGAGAAGAAATATCAGAATGAGTATCTGCACTCCAACATGAAACCTGAGGAAAGAATCAAATGCTTCGACAGATTCAGAAAAGGATAGTTCAAGACTCTGATCAGCTCCAATCTGATTGCCAGAGGTATTGATGTGCAGACCGTCAATGTTGTCATCAACTTCGACTTCCCCAACGAAAGCAGTACCTACTTGCACAGAATTGGCAGATCTGGCAGGTTTGGTCAAATCGGACTGGCTATCAACCTCATAACAGAAAGAGATCAGGAGAATGTCATAAAAATTGAGAAAGAGCTGGACACAAAAATCGACCCAATGCCCCCACATGTCGAATAGAGCCTTTACCGTTGATCATCAATCCAATATTAGCTAACATAAACAATAATATTGCAATATTGCGAATTCAAAGTATATGCAGATCACCTCAGTTGTTTGCATGCTGTCTGTGAAAGATCAGTTGTTCACTGAGTTCAGCTAAGAACTATCTATCATAGTTTATTGTTTACTAGAGAACTGTCAGTGGAACTTTGCAGTCGGCCTGTGGATGGGGAGGTCGAATTACTACCTCTTCTCTTGTAGGGGGTCTCAAACCCCCTAATTGCGGATATATCCCTGACATCGAAATCGGCCTACGTAGCCAGGGGGGATTGTCTTACATATTCTATGTTCTTTGATACTCTTACCATTTCCCAATATTTTTTGTGTTTCTCGAGGACGCTTAAGAAGATCTTGACTTCTTATTAATCTTTTGTATGTTAGAGAACCTCTAAGATCTCAAATTCTTTTTTCACGAGGTAGTCTGTTTCTTTTTTTTTAAGGCATAGAAGACTGCTTTCCTCGCTGCTTGCTTTTTGAAGGATACATACTTATTCTCAATGACCTTTGTTCTGAACTCCTACTCTCGCTACATATGAAAAATGTACTTCAGATAGGTATGCCGAGATTTATAGGACTCTTGTTCGTTTTTATATCACTTTCGGGCAACCTTGATATAATTTATGCTAAAAATGATGTGGAAGTTGGAAAGCTTGATGTATCATGATGTTTATTCGAAGTTTCCATCTTTCTGAGCCCTACTTGATGCGATAAAATTTTGAATTAGATTATCTATCTCTGAGGCACTCATTGGTATCATTGATATCACTTTCTCATTCGGCATGCTCATATTCAGATGTAAGAGCGGAAAAAAATTGGTAATCACTCTACTTATTTTCTGATTGAGAATTTGCTGTTGTGATACCACACTGACTAAATCTTATAAAAATCAGCAGCAGCTTCAAACTGGCACTTCAATAGTTATCATCTGCTCGCCACAACTTTGAAAAATAGTAGAATCAGGTAGTTTAAGCTATTTATCAACCATAAAACGAGAGCAAGAAAAGCAATAAAAAATGAGTAGGAGCTGGGCACCACAATCGACACTATACTTACCAAATATCAACCTCGTAGCTAATAGTGATATTAATGTCTTATTAGCCCCATAGTAGCTTCATATGACATCACTACACATCTAACATGCACTTCTTGAATCTATTATTAATATGAGCTTATTATACACATCCCTTTCTCTGCTGGTTGTTTAAATTCTCACTCAAACCACCGACAACTAATAATAGCAAACCCACGAAAATTTCGCAATCCTGCTGGGAGTACTGACTGGAATTGCACTGCTGATGTACTGGATCGATAAAAGAAATGGACATGCATGGAGTCGGGAGCTGAGAGGAAGGATCGGTGATTGGATCATGAGGGTCAGAAATAAGAAGAGCTACGGGACTGCCTTAAATGAAAAGGGAGAAGATGGATAAAATCCAACGCCAAGGTTCACTTTACTCGACCAGTAAAAAATTAATGCTCAACTAGCTGAGCCTGAACCAGAAAAACAGTCATAATAATTCATGCTTCCCTAATAAATCAAATCGGAGACTCCTAGCACAGACTTCAAAAACGTGTTCGAGGTCAAGTAAAGCAAATCGAAGCACAAACAAAAGAATAAATCAAAATCCAAGCTCAAGAGCAGATTAATAGGCAAGGGTAGCGACTAGGAACGGGAAGAATAAGTCGGCGAAGGTGCATCCTTGACTGAGGAGAACTCTGAGCTGGCCGAGTAGAACTCAGGAGAGAAGGAGGCTAGTTTGACGGAGTAGTACAATATACTGGAAGACGATGCCGTTGAGTAAACTTCTTGATATTTCGTCTGTAGTTCAAACAATACTAATCAATCAATGAGTGCTATCACATTCAGCCTGTGTGTATTCTTCGCTCGAGCGTCTGATGCTCAAAAAGAAAGAGTTGAGGATTTCGGGAGTAACTGCGCTTCCATCTAGCTCGGTGGCTAAATTGTCAAAGATGGACTCGAAGATGCTTCTGTTGTTTATGAGAATGTTGTATCTTCTGATGTACTCTTCCTCAAGTTCGTAGATGAACTTTTTCACATCAGCTGGTATTCTTTCAGGGCGCACGCGCAAAGGAAGGGACTCCTAGGCTGCTACCTTCCAGCTGTATTTGATGGGTTTAAGTTTGACGGGTTACTACAGTTTCTTTCGTTTTAGAGAGCCCTGCATTTGGCGCTAACTCAATTAATAAATATAAATCATTCGATAGACTTTCTAGTGGAGGAGTATCTCATTTCTACATACCACTGACCCAAGCCGAACAAACTCAGCACCAACCAATTCTTTAACACTGACACTCCAATCGCTGCCAACTCCACTCGAGTGAACATGAACTATTTGCTGCTTATGTACTCCAGCAATAAGGTTATGACTGGCTTCAGGTCAACTTTTTCCTTCCTGTATTTGCGCTCAATCGATTTACTTCTTTCTTCATTGATTTGGAAGCAAAAAGCCCGGCATTTGTCTGGAATCATGGTCGCGATGGAAGCAATCAAAGATGATAGTCCAGGGAATGCTATGAGTTGCAGCAATTTATTGTCATATTTTGAGTTTAGTCTGTTCCACATGCCAAATTGGGTTGATCTGTATATTGTTGCAGACAGAGGAGCCAACATATTTTCATTCTTGTAAAGACCTCTTAATCCGTCATGTCTGATGACAGCTCTCAAAGCTTCCGATCGAGAGATAATCTTATTCTAGTTTTTTTTTATCTCCTGCCGAGCCAATTCCATCTGGTCGAATGGCCGACTGATCAAATATCCCAGCAGACCACTCACTGCACCTTTTCTGTGCTCTGACCACTTCGTCCTCATCTTTTCCTCAAAAAAATCTGCTACTAATTTGATCCCAAAGACAGTAAAGGTATGCTCCATCGGTCTGAGAGTACTTCTGATGTTCTGTATTCTGCTATGATTGTGGGGCAAAGGAGTAGCAAGATAGATCAGCTGATGGGCGACTATGGTACTTCCGAGTAGGGCTGTAAACTTATAGAGCCAGCATTCAAGCGAGGTGTGCTTGAATTATTGAAATTTCATGTATTTTGTTAGCTCTTGGGTGGTGTACTGATACCTGCCTCTTTCTGGTTGTTCCATCTGCAACATTTTTGTAATATACTCTCAGGTTATTGGATATAAAATATAGATATTAATCCTTCTTTCGACGAGCCCAAATTGGTGACCAAAAATATCATCAAAAACCAATTCGTTAGACCGGCTCACAACATAAACTCCCTTTTCCGCTTCTCTTAGATCTTCAAGGAGAAAGTTGAATTATGTACTCTTTGGTGTTGGCTTTGATTTAATGATAGAAATATTATTTTGGGGCATAAGAGGGTCATAATGAAGAGAGGGAGTAGCTGGAAGGTTTCTTCTGTTTTTTGGTGTCTTTTTTGGAAGTGGAATACCCCAGTGGCAACGCTGAAATTATAGATGCTGCTGTAAACGCTGAGATTTAATAATAATTAGAAGGCAATAACTGGATATGAGAAGTGACTCTAGCTTTACCTCCAACTCATCCCTTTCCCCCGCCAAACCCGACCATTCAATAGAGCGTGCACCACTAAAAGTGCAAAGAGTCTCAATTCAGGAGCTAGTACTCAAGATCCAATCGGGTCAGGTCAATCATCTCCGACCCTGTGAATATAGCCCCTCAACCAACTCTATCAAACTACTTGGTCAACTTTGACCTAAAATCATGATTTCTTGTATATTAAACTGCTTCCAACCCTTCTCTCTAGACAAAAGGATTGTTTACTATTCCCGTCGATTAAAATTAACGTTAAGTGAGTATATAGTCGTCCAATTTAATTACGCGGATTACTCTAAACTACGACCTTGGCACCTGCGCCTCTCCCTCAAATCAATTGCAATAATAAGCCCTTTCCTATTGTCTGACTCTAACTGTTTGATCGGTCTTTCCTCAGCAAGCAACATCGACCTCAACATGTACCCACATCGCATCTGCGGGTTGCCACGTGGCAGTAAAAAACTCATTAATAAGGAGTCACTATGGCATAAAAAGGATAGAAATGAAGATGAAAGTACTTCGTTGGATATTTTCAAGATTTGGACATCATAAAAAAAGCTCAGGAAAAGAATCCGCTGAACATAGATCATAGATATATTTCTCAAATACATCTCATTGATAATCAAAGTTCAAGGTACCTGTTGAAAAGAGAAGACATCAGGTCAATTCCCATTCCGACCGTCTGTGTGACCTCCTTCAGCTCTTCTTCACCTCTGTATGACAATCTCTTCGGCTCGTCCTTCCTAAAATCTTCATTGATTTCAACCAAATCCATAGCAACCAGATTCCTTTCATGGATAAGTCTCCTCACAATATGCACAGATTCACGTCCAGACAAGCCGTATCTGAACAACGTACCGGTTTGTCCGACTACTGTAGGGTCAATACCATCCACATCGAAGGACAAGTGGAAAGAGTGCTAGTTCTTGGGATCTAGATAGTTGATCGTTTGAGTCATGACTTCTCCTATTCCGTACTTGTCAATATGATCCATCGTGAAACATTTTACTCCGAATTTTTTCAAAGTGGCATACTCGTCCTTATCAATGTCTCGAATGCCAATCAAGACAACATTCTTCGGGTCGAGCAGAGGCTGATCATGAAGCCAGGACCAGTATGGTAGTTTGGGGATTGTGGTCATGCCTGTGATGTGCGAAAGAGGCATTCCATGATAATTTTCATTGTGAAAGATATTCGGAGTTCTCGTTCTTGAATCTGTACAGTCAGGATGAGCATCAACCCATACCACTTTGATGTCAGGGTAGACCTTTTTAACTCCTGTGATGGTGGCAGCCCCGATAGAGTGATCTCCTCCAACTGTCAACAAAACATTCTAACTTTTTTTCTGAACTATCTCTGTAACCTTTGAACTCAACCGGCCCAATAAAGGCCCCAATACGTTAAGATTCCTCACAGCATGCTCGACTGGTGGATGGAGATTCCTCTCATTCTCGACCTTTATGTCTCCGTAGTCAACAACCTCAGCTCCATAATTTTTTTGTAGCATTGTGAAGGCCCCTGATTAGCGGATAAGTTTAGGTCCCTTTTCAACGCCACCTATAGGCTGGCCTTATCTGATGGCTGCCCCGAGGAAAGCTAATTTTTTGACAATGGTGGTTCTGGCTGTCATTTTTTTTGTTCTAAGTACTTTAAAATCACTAATATTTATTAGTTTTATTCGGTTCAAAACTACATGAATAACGAGGAGTAAGCTTTCCTCAACGGACCCCGCAAGACTCTCAGCGTGATTGTCCTCACAGACAACAGTCATCCGTCAACTGCAGACAAGTGCCAAGGCCCCATCTTAAACGACAAAAATCATATCGATTTCAGGAGCTCAGCATTCAAAGGTACTTTGGTCCTCATTCAGAGACATAGGTCGATCCTTTGGAATTTCCCAAGAATGATTTTAACTCGTTGAAGGATGACTAACTCATTGCTGAACTAAACCGCCGCATAAGCAATTTAGAATCACGAGTACAAGCCTTATAAAGCAAAGAAGGCCAGAGCCTCTCTGAAATGGAGGAGCCTTCCAAAAATCGCAAGCATAAGGTGAGGAGAAGGAATTTCTAACTAAAACGCGATCGTGTCGTAATTTATCTTCTAAAGTAGTGCACACACTGCGGCAAAAACTATGGGACGGATACTGCTCTCAAATACCACATCAAACTCAAACACACGCCGAAAGTATAGCAATAAAATTCTTCAATGGCCTGATCGTGTTTATACTATGTAGTCTAGTCTGTGAATTAGATAAGTGGATATGATGAATGTTCAACATATATTTTAATATGAGTGGAAAGCCAACAGACGACCAGCTGAGACAAGCCATCGACGCCATCTTCAACAAGTACGACACAGACAAGTCCGGAACCCTCGAGGGCAACGAGATCTACAACCTCATCAACGACGCC
>Ga0100380_10007149_pt1 | contig 11228 bp, 10 predicted proteins | sample CryGeymeta201504_FD_80417 | JGI IMG/M metagenome (GOLD analysis project Ga0100380, IMG submission 80417) | Groundwater microbial communities from Crystal Geyser aquifers in Utah, USA - Crystal Geyser metaG 2015-04 | ecosystem: Environmental > Aquatic > Deep subsurface > Groundwater | place... | reverse complement strand
CAATCTTTGCTTTCACTTGGGCAAACGCGATACTCCTGCATAACACGTTGATACCAAGCTTACCAACCGAAATGTTTGAGTCCAAGAATACTCTGAGGAACATGTGCAATCTCATCAGCATAATCCACTATTCTGTAAGTTTCAGGAACGAATGTCCCCATAAATTGAGCAAATTTGTCATTACCAACCCTTGGTTGACCTAGCGTGTAAAGCATTTCAACGAGGGAATACTTGTCTTGGATATGTGCTGCTGACATGACTGCCAAAGCACCTCCTAGACTATGCCCAGTAACCATAACAGTTGCCTGTGGATATTTGCCTCTCAGGACGTTGATAGCAGCCTCCACTTGACTTTTGACACTGTTGTAACCTTGATTGAATCCGACGTGAACTGAACAACCATCACAAAGTTCATAAGAGGTTCTAGTTGTTTTGAGATTGGTGACCCAATTGGCAACATCGACGCTACCTCTGAAAGCAACTACGATCCGTTAGAATTCAGGAGAGTACCCGATAAAGCCAAAGACGCTACCATTGTTGACAACGATGGGGTCAGAGAAGGCAGCCACCATGCAGAGAGCACATTACCAGTTGACGATATCCTAGGTGGATTCGTAGGAAATGGCGGAGAATTGAACCATTCTCTGTGCTAGTTTTGTGGAGTAATATCCCTGACTGAGAGTAAGAGAGAGAAGAACAGTTGCCAATAACAACTTTATGGCCTTCATCCAATAAAATAAGGTGAAAATGAATTTAAAATCTACAAGTCCATATATGCACAACTAACATCACCATAACTGCATGAAATTAAGACAGTTATTATATAGATAATAAATCACTCCTCCTCTTCTTCCTCTTCATCTTTGATGTTGGGAGTATTTGTGTAATTGCTCGATCTCCGGTCTTCTCTTTCAGATATATAACGGATGAATTATGTATTGACGTTGTCGATTTTTTTTCGAAGGTTGGGGTTGACTGCTAGTGGTTGGTTGACATTGGTTGAGCGAGGTTTAGTAGTCTTTAGAGCAAATTTGTTGGTTCCTTATTATCGTTTCTTGGCTTATTGTCGTAGCTTTAAAGTTTATCTTTAGATGTATTCTTTAGCTAATCTAACTTGGCAACTTCTGGCCAATTTCCTCATATTTTCCAATCTATTCAACTTGCATCCTAAATTCGTGGTGTACATGCTGCTATCTGGTAAAGTAACAGGCTTGTTCTTGTATATTAGATCAAAACCTCCAATTACTTCCTAGTCGCCTTTCAACCTATATCACTAACTAAGGTACACTCCTTCCGAATTGATAATGGTCATTACGTCGTCGACGAGGCCCACCTTAAGGACAGAATCCTAAGGGGTGTTAGCCGACATTGAAGGTCTATGATTAGAGTTAAAAGTACCCACCATTGACTTCGAGAAGCCACGCTTTACCGTCTGAATCGAATAAGAAATCATAGCCATATACTTCAAAACAATACTGACTGTGGGTGACTAACTTCTGAACTGCTCGCAAAGATTTGATAATACATCTCTGGATATCCGAAAAGGCGTCATTGGCCTTCTCAATTCCTATCCTACATTTGGCTTATTTTCTTACTTAGAAAGCATGAAATTTTTCAACTTGTCCAAAAACCACTTGCCACCGATTCGTTTCACATATGTCGGAGCGTTTATGTTGATCGCCACATTCGTGAGATGTTTATCTACATGGACCATACCATACATAGATTGTCGACGTCGATGTTATCATAGTGATCATGTGCGAATCTGGCAAACCCCGAGCGATAGAGATACACAGTAAGAGGGTTATAGCTAGTCACGAGGACATAGATACGCATATCGAACTTTCTGCCACCGAAAAGCATAGGATTGAGGATATAACGCTGACATACATAGTTCTAAATACTGATTTCTTTATTGGACCCTTTCCAACGATTGATATCACTGATTTTGTTGAAAATAAATATCCCTTTGCCTTGGCATTTGGAGGTCTAGATTCATAAAGTAGTACCGGTTTCATGATCCATAGTATTTTATCGTTGTGTTGCTGTCGTTTGAATTATTAGTAAAATATGACGTATTCGCTGGGGAGTAGGTAGGTTGAAGGGAGAAAATCGTATTAATTAGATTAGTTACTATTTCCTTGTTTGTCCAGGGTTCTCTTGAACTTTTTGAGGTTTTTGCTAAGCATATCTTTTCGGCATAGTTAACCCCATCCTCTGAAATGGTTGACTTTCATGCCTTGACTGAATCTGTATTTTTAGAAAACCCAATCGATTTGTTATTTTTCGCACCACATGACGTTCCAATCATCAGCATCAGTCTCCTTCCATTAGCGATTGTTGAATGCTCGGTAGACACAGTTACGAAAAGAAGTCTTGAATTTGACGTTCTGACTGGCTATAATTCTATTTACGGTGGGTTCGGGTAGTGTTCCTTCTTGATGTACTTCCTAAAGTACTCTGACATTTATTATTTATTATTAACCCGATAAACCTTATCTGCAATCACAAGGCAATATTTATGTCAACAACCAATACAGAAAGTATAAACTAAATCATCCCTCAGTTCTTGTTGTTGGCTTACTATTTGGCTGCCCCTAGCACCTTGGAGCCTGTGTACTTCACTTAACTCGTAACATCTGTTACACCTTATACGAGACCGTCGAAAGCATCACCAATTGCCTTTCCTGTGGTGTAGGCTAGCTATTTTGCATACTCAACTGTATCTTCCCCTTTCTTTTTGGCTCCACCGACAATGTCTCCAATTTTCTATCGAACCTCTCCTACTTTTTAGGCAGCAATTTGGAAGGTCTATTTTGCAAGCTCCGATGTATTTTCAGTTTTATTTTCTGCTTATTTCTTTACATCAGAGGCAGTCTAGCTGGCTTTCTAGCTGACTTTATCGGCCTTCTTTTCTGCTTCTGTCTTAACGTCTTAAGCTCCTTCCTTGATGTCTTATCCCAGCTATCCTGCCTTATCTACAGCTTATTCAGCCTTCTTTTCTACTTACTTCTTGGTATCCTTTGCTCGTTCTTTGATATTTTCATGAAATTAATTGACTTTATCTTCAGCCTTATCTGCTTGCTTTTAGACTTATTTCTTCACACCTGAGGCTTTGTCTCCAGCTTTCTACGTAGTCTTCTCTGCTTCTTTCTTAGCATATTTGACTCCTTCTTTTACTTCTTCGCCAATTTCACCTACTTTCTCAATAGTCTTTTCAGCTTTTTTCTATGTTTCCTCCTTGGCATTCTCTGTATTTTCTTTAATCTAGTGGTTTAGTTTATTCGCTTTGTTGTCTGCTTCTTCTTTGGCCTTTTCTGCTCCTTCTTTGATGGACTCCTCAAGGTCAATAGCTTTGAACTTGACACCTTCAGCTTTGCCCTAAGCTGAATTCCCAGCCTTATCAGTCTTCTTTGAAATATCTTTCTTTGTGTCTTTATATATGTCTCTAGCCTATTATTTTAAGTAATTTGCTTTAGCTCCAAGCTAATCCGCTTTCTTCTAAGCCTCTTTTTTAGCATTTTTAGCCAAATCGCTGGTCTTGTCCGCAGTATCTTCTGCTTCTTTTTCAAAATTCTATCCAAGCTCATTCACCTTATCTCCAGCTTTATTTACCTGTTTAGATGCTCCTTCCTTTGTAGTTTTCAATTTATCAGCAGCCTCATCCTTGGTCTTATTAACTCGATCTCCAAGGTTGTCAATTTGTTTTCCTATTTATTTTTGAGCATCACCAGCGATCTCTTTGGCATTTTCTGTCGACTCCTCCACTTTCTTTCCGGTGTTACTTTTAGCCTCAGTTGCAGTCTATTTGATAATTTAACCCAAATCTTAAGTTTTTTTGCTGGCTTATTTGTATGCCTAATTTGCTATTTATTATACTGAGTCTACAGCATCCTTTGTAGTATTTTTTGCATTTTCTGAGAATTATTCAGCCTTCTTTTCAGCCTACATTTTGAGGTCTTATGCCTTACCTTCAAGTTCATCAATTTTTGTATCTGCCTATTTCTTTAGCTGTTTGGTCTTTTCTTAAGTAGCATCAGCAATTTAACTACTTTTTTTGTTGAGATTATTAGTTACTTTCTATTTTATTTATTTTGCTTATGAGATTGCATTGGTTCCAGCTTCTGCAAGTTGTTATTTAGTATCTGCGAGGGTGTCTCCTGCAGTTTTGGTAGCAACTTCGTTGATAAAAATTCTGTGACTTTTGATCTCCTCCACATGTTTAGCTTATACCTTAATCATGCGCTGACATTCTTCTTTGATATCTTACCACTTGGGACCATCTGTTATTTCTTCTTTCTTTTCTTCATCACCCTTAGCTCCCAATATTTGTCCAGCTTTTGATATTCCTGCCTTTACGAGTCCACCAAAGGTTGTAAATGTTTTATTGACGAAGTAGCCAGTTCCTGAGATGAGTTTGATGGCAATATCGGGAGTATGGATCTCTGAAACTTTTAGCTTAGAATAGTGATCTTCAAGGAGCTTGCGAATTTTATCCTTCTTTATAGCTTATTCATAGTTTGACTCATCATAGAGGTTGCATATGTGTGAGAGTATCTCGTCGAGTGGCTTCATGAATTCAGGTCTGCTTGGAATCGAGACTGCTCCCATACCTTCCTCATGAAGAGGGAAGACATATGCGATGGTATTCGGATACACAGCTTTGATAACGAAGGAATCAGGATTGATTCCATAATAGAAGTCCTGGAAGTTGATAAAGTAGATCGGTCCATCTTTCTCATCCTCTAATTTACATATTCTAAGATTTCCTAAATAGACTCTGATGTACCTGAAGCAAGCAAGGTTTTTTGTTGGTTGAACAATCGGTGCATATGAACATGAGCTACCTCCATCAGCACGACAGCTTGTTAATTTTGATATTGATTGTTTTGCGTCATTGTCAAAAAATAATAAACCAACGCCAAAATCCAGAATACTTATAGTATGAAATCTATACTACCTGTTATACTACCCCAAGCATCAAAAATTATATCTTTCAATTTATTTCAATCAGATGCCAATCAAAAGTAGAGAGGGAATTGCTAGTTATTGGATAACTAGCTGTTTATGAGAGGTCTTGCTTTTTGCAGGTAATGATCACTTGTATAATAGCATTGAACTTGGAACTTGCTTTATCAAAATTCAATGAGAATAGCACCTAAGTCATTTCTTCCTTTATACCACAGCACTATTAATAAGTTGACAACTTCTTCATTTTATTGATTGGCTCTTGTAAGCTTTAGTCTTTGAAAATATGACCATTATCAATAGGTGCGAGTAATGTGAGTAAAATATACAAATAGTATGATGTAAGTAATGATTAAGTGATATCGATCATGAACTAGTCTCGGCAGGTTTATTCTAATTTTCGTAGCCAAGCATTTCTTTTCCTTTCTAAACAACAGTATCGTAAGTTTCCTTGATGTACTATCCGACATTACTTGCAATCTCTTTTGTGTACTCAACTGCTGAGCTGGCAGATTCCTTGGCCTTTTCGGTCAACTCACTCATTGCCTCACCTGCTTATTGACTAAGCTCGCTGGCTTTTTATCCTGCTTTATCAGCTTGTTTCTCAGCTTGTTTCTTGGCATCAACTGCACCTTCCTTAACATCTTTGCCGAGTTATTCAGCTTTATCGCCGGCTTTTTCTGCCTGCTTCTCGGCTTCCTTCTTAGCATCTAGGGCGCCTTCTTTGATGTCCTTTCCAAGCTCGTTGGTTTTGTCTCCAGCAATATCAGCTTATTTCTAGACTTCTTTCTTGGCATCCTTGGCCCACTCGTTGGTCTTATCAGCAGTCTCTTCAGCAGTATTTTTTGCCTCCTTGGTGAGCTATTCTGCCTTATCTCCGATTTTTTCAGCTTGCTTCTCAGCCTATTTCTTGGCATCCTGAGCACCCTATTTGATGTTTTTGCCGAGTTCATTTGCCTTATCTCCAGCGATGTCGGCTTGCTTTTCAGCTTCCTTCTTTGTATCTTTAGCCCATTCGTTGGTCTTGTCAGCAGCATCTTGGGCTCCCATCTGAATGTCCTCGCCAACTTCATTAGCTTTGTCTCCAGCCTTATCAGCTTGTTTTTCTGCTTCCTCTTTGGCATCCTTGGTGTTTTCTTTAAGTTTATCTCCAATCTTTTCAGCTTCCTTCTTGGCATCTTTTCCCCACTCTTCGGCCTTGTCTCCAGCGACATCAGCCTTTTTTTCAACCTAGTATTTGGCATCCTTGGCTTGGTGCTTGGCTTCTCTGCCATATTCTTCAGCCTTGTCTCCAACAGTCTTGTTTTATTCTTTCTTTCCCAACATTTCTTTCAAATTTTATTTATAGGTAGTCTAAAATTGCCCTCACATTTATAACCCCTAACCTATGGAGCTTATCTTACCGTTCTGATAACTGTAAAAAAGAAGCTAACCTCTATTCTGACCCCAAACAGTAGAAAAATACCCAGCACTCATCATAAAAAGGGGATTTTTTTCAATTTGTTGGATATGTTTGTTTTGCCAAAGGCACTAGCTCACGGATATAAAGAGCATCAATAAAGCTACCTATACTTTAAACTATGCACTCAAATGATAGAGCGATTCGAACAACCAGCAAATTTGATAATTTTAAAGCATAGTCATTCCATTCCTTTGTAGCTTCATACAAAAGCTCTTTTTTATTGACATAAACTCAGAAAACAAGCAAACTCTTTTCCTTCAATAAATTATTTCTACTGTTTCTGGCTTGATTTTATTCAGTGATTTGTATCAGAAGCAATGCAATATAAACATCAATTCAAGGCAAAAGCCTTGTTGGCTTGACATATTTGATCATGATCAATGTTGATATTTAAAAGATGAGATGAGTATAAGCAATCAGAGGGGCTGCTAGATTAACCGCGTTGTATCTTTATCATAGCAACAACAAAATTTCAAATTTAGATGAGCTAATTGATTGAGATTATTATGCTTTTGTCTAAATATAAAACAAAATGGAGTAAATGATAGCATTTGGTAGACAATCAAGAACTGTTCAATGTGACTTTGTTTTCGTTGTCTCCATATCCAAGGATCTATTTACCCTTCTGGACAGTGTTATCATAGGTCTCCTTGACGACTTCACTTGCACTGTTTGCCACATCTAAGATTAGTTTAAAAAATACCCTTAGTGTATGCATATGCTGAGTTGGCTGATTATTTGGCATTTTTGCTTGCCTCATTGCTTAATTCACTGGCTTTGTTGCTCATCTCTGTGGCTTGCTTGCCTGCTTATTTTCCCAAGATGTTGGCTTGATTTTTTGCCTACTTGTATCCTTTTTCGGCTTAGATTTTTGCCTACTTTCCCAACTCAGTTGCCTTGTCAGCTGCTTGATTCGATTTCTTATCAGCAACATCAGCGGCCTTATTGGCTTTCTCCTTGGCCTCCTTGGTAGCATACTCCATCTCTTCTTTGTTGTCGTTCATCATATCTCCCATCTCAGCTGCAGACTCGCTCACAGCTTCTCCAAGTGAGACAGCCGCATCTTTGATTGTCTCTCCGATGGTTTATCCAAGGGATTTTCCGTTCTCCTTGGTAGCTACTCCAAGTTTTTATCCCTTTTCCGCAGTCTTATCTCCTATGGTTTTGTTTTCTTAAGATTTACCAAAAAGCATTGTGTTTAAATATTATATGTAGTCTAATTCCCCACCTTTATTAATATTTCCAAAAATAAGCTACAAACAATACAGTTGACAACTGCCCTGATATATTGAGAATTATAAGCTCCTCAGAAACCAGATCAAGTTAAAAATATGAGCTTGATTTAAAATAACTGTTCTTCTTGTTAATTTTTGTCAATACTCATGATTTAGGGAAAAAAATGAATAACAAGAAGGATCTCAATATTTTGCCATTTTATTTTGGAATGAGGAGAGTTGTTAGACATACTCTTTTTTGATACAATATTGAACAATGTAGCTTACAAAAGTACAAAATCCTAAGCAAAGTATACTCAAATCACTTCATCAGCTACTTTGGTAGATCTTCTTCTCATGATTAACACCCTATCTGATACACGGATATTCATTCTGATCTTTTTCATTTTGCTGTTACAAAACATGTTTGCTACTTGGAGTTAACCCTTAGTAATTAACTTTATCTGTTGTCTATTTGATGCTGTTGCCTACATTTAGATAATGTTTACTTTGAGGATGTTTATCTTGTTCTCTCTATCTTTTGTCATGACTATTAGCTCCTATATTGTTGTGTCCTTCACCTCTGTGTAGAGCTTGACTAATTTATTGAGCATATTGAGTTACAGTGTTGCTCATTGAACTAACCGTATCTTCAACAGCCCCTTTGAAGTTATCCCCACCAGTTCTGGCCTTTTAGATGGAATTTCTCTTTAAGCTAGCTCTTCTTTTCCTAGTTCTGTCAGATAAGCTCATCTCTTCATCAGAAGAGGAAGATGAAGACTTTGACATGCTTCTTTTCTTTTATTCTTCCTTCTTTCCAAAGCAATGCATTTTTACAATAATAATAAGTAGTCTAATATATTTCAGTATTTAAAGCTCACAATGAAAATATGGACTGTCAGAATTAGCTTTATTCTGTTGATTGGAATACGAGGTTGGATAATAGATCTATCTGCTGCTACTATTTAGTTGATTTATGTGAGTATTAGAGTGTTGATTGAACATACATCACTTCATATTTTGTTGCCATTATTTCCTGAATTCATGAGCTTGCTTCCTTGCCTTTGAGAGTCTTTCATCATTTATGACCCTGTGTGCTCTATGCTATTTTTGGTCTCATAAAAAGCAGAGCCCGCGTTAACTTTGGCCTCTAAAGATAATTCATAACTGTACGTGTAGCATTGACACCACCTAAAGATTTCTTGACGCTGTCTATGTTTCTGTCAATATGATGAATTTCATAGGAAGTCTTGTCCATTCCAGAGCTAACCTGGCGTGCCATTGACTTAGCTTTATCTCCCAGTATTTCTGTGTTATGCTTGATTGTTTGGCTGAGATTCTCTCCAGCTTCTGAGCCTTCTTCTTTGACTTTTTCTCCGAAGGATTATCTTTTTTCCTCAGTTTTTGCACCTTAATTGTGCCCTTACATTTATAATTTACAAAGTAGTCTAATTTAGTATCTTCTTCAGGACAATTTCTCAAAATTAAAGAATCAAATATCGTAAAATACTAACATCATTTACATCTTCTGATGATTTATTTCGCCAAAGCTTCCTGTATTCCATAATCAAGTTGCTCTGAAAAACCTACACATGTGCAATTTATCTCGCTAAGCACATATTTTTCTACTCCTTTTTATCTCGATTCTAGAATGAAATCTGCTGTCCATATCAATGGCACCTATTACTCATTTAAAGCTTTCTTCAATGCAGGTAATTTACTGATCACAAAATCAGAGAAGTATTTCCATTTGCTAACTGGATCGTAGCTATGTGTGCTTCCACTGATCTTGTTGGTGCTGAAGCCATTAGGGATCTTATGGAGGACAAACATTGGCTTTTCTCCTACTAAGGTCATTTTCAGTTAACCTTCAGTAATCAAAGGTAAGTATTTGACATCAACAAAGTAGTCATTGTCTTTGAGCATGCATTCCTAACAAAAAACAAGTACTTCCTCTAGTGTTTTTATCTTAATCATATTGTTAAATGCAAAAGTGATCTTGATATCAGTATCTAGAGGCAAAGACTCAGATTTTTAAATTATTTAAGGATTGTTTATTTCTATCTTCCAAACACCGTCTCCATAACTTCCTTTGTTTCTTTTGAGAACTCTGGGACCTTTCAATAGATGAACTGGAAGATTTTTCTTTAGAAGTTCTATGTCGTGATATAGATAAGTATCTTAGTTGACTAGTCCAGTTCCTCTTAGCTTGTAAAGCATCTACTTGCTGCCATAATTTAACGTCGAATCTGGATGTAAGAGACCTTTTAGCCCATTTAGCGAAAGCTTCCTTAAAAAATCGTAAAGGGTGTCTTCATGACCTGGAAGTTCTCCAGGGTTGATCCTGCTCATATAGCCACAAAATCGTAACTTAGCAAACTCAATAATCTGATCCAATTTATCCACTTAAAATTTAATAACAACGGCGTTCCAACCTTCCTTTTTGAGACAGTTAACAATATGGACAGTATCTTTGTTGTTCCCTTCATGATCTTTTCCATAGTAAGGTACGCAACTAAGTATTGTAGCTGATTATTCTTGATTGCCGATAGGTCCTCGACCTTTGTGAGGAATATTTGACTCGAAGATGCAGATAGACTTCTGCTTGTCCTAATTTTCCATTTATCAAAATTTTGTAATAAGTGATCAACAAATATATTTTTGACTAATAACTAAACACTATCATTTGCCCTTCTTTTCCTCTTTTTACTCAAGAGAAGGATAGAGATTCTCTGATGATTTTTAGTTCATTCTGTCACCGCTTCCCAATTATTCTTCAGCTTTGGGCTCTTCTACCTTCGGTTATTCAGGTTTTGGTTCCTCAGCTTTTTCGCCAGCTGGATGTTCGGCTGCTGGCTGTTCTTCTTTTTTGCCAGTGATGGTATTGATCATATCTGGTCCATACTTCTTGTTGATGATCTTAGTACTCTGATTTCCTAGCTCAGCTGTGAATTCCTTTCCACCTTTGACGATACCATCGAAAGCTTCTCCAAGAGCTTTAGTTGAAATAGTTGCCAATTCTGAATAAAGAAATGCATACCTTTAGCATACTTGACTGAGTTGTTGTTGGAATGATTGATCTTTTCACCAAGTTAGTTGGAGTATTCTTTAGTTTTGGTGATGACAGGGTTCATAATCATACCGACATACTCACCACCAATGGTGAAGTACCTGCTGGTTCCTTCTTTGATTGATTCCCATCTATGTTTGGTGTTTTCTGATAATTGGGTTGGTTCTCCTTGACTCACCTTGCTATCTAGGTAGTTGCCAGCTTTCTAGACTCCAATTTTGAGGTATCCACCAAGAGCAGTGAAAGCTTTGTTCAAGAAACTGCCAGATTCACTGATAAACTTCTTTACATTGTCAGGGCAGAAGATTTGCTCAGTAGCAATTGTAGGGTAATGCTACTCAACCAATGCTTTGATTTCGGGAACCTCCATTGCCCCACTGAGCTCATAGAGACGGCTGATCTGGCTGAGTAATTCATCTAAGGGTTGCATGAAACCAGGGTTTGTGGGGATAGAGATGGCACTGAGTCCGTTCTAGAAATGAGGGAATATATAGGCTGTCGTTTAGGGGTAAGT
>Ga0100380_10007148_pt1 | contig 11228 bp, 8 predicted proteins | sample CryGeymeta201504_FD_80417 | JGI IMG/M metagenome (GOLD analysis project Ga0100380, IMG submission 80417) | Groundwater microbial communities from Crystal Geyser aquifers in Utah, USA - Crystal Geyser metaG 2015-04 | ecosystem: Environmental > Aquatic > Deep subsurface > Groundwater | place: USA... | reverse complement strand
GATGTGTCTCTCGTAGATCTTAGTAGTAATTCTACATAGTCTCCTTTAGGGTCCTCTAGAAGACCAGGTATTATCGTAGTAGTAGTAGTAGTAGTAGTAGGTGCCAGGTTCTAAGTACCTGGTACCTGGTACCTGGTACCAGTATGCTAGTATCACATTGAGGACAGTAGGCAGTAGACAAGATGATGTTGCAGGTTTAGCTTCCGAGAAATGGACCATGGGCAGACAGTTCGGTATTGAATTACATGCTACTTAAACTTAAATAGAAATAATATTGTGAATAAGTTTGCATCTGCGCTCTCTTATCTACAACTAGCTAGTCTAGCTCTAGTACTAGACTACTAGTAGTAGTATCGCCTCATCATCGTCATTACTAAAACAAAAATACATGAAGAAACGCAGTGTTGTTGCTAACGAGAACAACTTCATTTTTTGCGAAAGACACCCGGAGATTCAATGACTTGTCTATTGCACGACTGCACGACTGCGCTGTCTCATCCCCCCCCCTTCACCCCCCTTCACCACGAGTACAGTACTAGTACATCATTAATAAAACTAGTAGTGCTACTACTGTCTTAGTAGCTACAATAGTCTACTAGTACTTTCTCGCTGGAAGCGATAGTCTAGTTATAGTTAAACTTGATATTATATTCAGGTAAGATAAGAAGAAAGCGTTATTACTGTATCGTTTACTGTATCGGACCTTGCGCTTGGCGAAAAAGACGGCCGATGTTGAGAACCAAATTTGCAATTAGTACCAACGAACAACGACAGACCGGAAGAATTGGACAAGCACACAAGCACACGAACGAACGAAACGACGTGTTGTTTTTCAAGGAGGTTTTAACATTTCGTGAAATGTTTGGATTCGTCGACTTTGTGTCATCAACAGCGAAAGGCCTGCGGGTGCTAGTGCTAGTAGTGGTCTATTACTGTTAGTAGACTAGTTGTTTTAGTTGTTTTAGTTGTGGTGGTGCTTTGATTGCAGTCGACGTCCAGAAACATATCTCACCTCAAACCCTACTGCAATTTTGTGTGTGTGTGTGTGTGTGCAGATAAGTGTATTGCCTAACCCGCTTCAGCATAATCAAAAAGCATCGCTCATGGCGCCGCTCAACCAATTCATACAGCGCGTGATGCACCACGTTGTCAACGAAGTGCTGATCAAAGGTCTGGCCAATTCCAAGACGTTTCAAAGGTTCGCCGTGAAAACTGATAGTCACATCAACAAGATAAAATCGGAGGGCATGGAAAGCTTTGAAGAAATGACCAAACGAGCAAGCTCCACCGTGGTCGAAGCAGTGGACGGCGGTATGGCTGCAGCACCAGGTACCAGAGGAGGTCCTCCGTTACCTCCACCGAGAGGGATGGCCGGATTTATGCGAGCATTTGCACATTCCGTAAAAGAAGATTTTGCTGGTGCATCGCGGTGAAGAATGGTATTACTACATTATCCCAAACCAGAGAATAGCTGAATTCAACTGTAGTTTTTTATACATCTGATACAGTCAGCAGTTAGTTTTAGTAAAGAAAAGAAAAGGTTATTCTGTTTAACCACAAAGAGTACTGGAGATTGCCAAGCCTAATTCTTATTGTATTTGTTTGTTTTCCATTTTCTGGAGTCGTAGTAGTAGTAGTAGTAGTAGTATAATAGTGTGGTGCGCTTCGGTCCGATTCATGGTCAAAATCAATTGGATTTCAGTCAGTGTTGTTCTCGTTGATGAACTCGTCATCATGAAGTGATCTAGAGCCAGCAATTTTTACCATCGCATCCAATAGTTGGTCTGATGGAAGGGATGGCGTGACAAAATACATGGTTCCAACCAGACAACTTCGCCTGGTTTCGGATGATGCTCTTGCGTGGCACAGTAATTACTCATACTAGGATTGGCAATTTCAAATCGACGTTGAAAGAAGGCACCTCGAGGAGATATCCACCGCTGCAGGTCGTCTGTAGGATCACATCCGGCCAAGACAATTTTATACCCATCACGTTGAAAACAACGATTGTCGCCTGACACCCTCAGCATAACTTCTCCATCGTCAACAAACATAATGTCAAACAGCTGACGCTTATCATTGTTGCAGTCGGCAATGTACAATTCATTTGAATTGCAAGGCTGGGTCTTTTCGCCGTTCCAGCATTTTCCAGTGCCGGGTTGTCCCTGTAATTTTTTATTCGTACAACAAGCGGAAGGAACAAAGGAAAAGGGAGAAGGAGAGCGGAAATAGAGGTTAGATGAAATATGCAACAAGAACAACTACAAAAAGTACAATATGCTAGAGATTGTTCTTTTCACGTTACGTACCCTGTAATCGGACATCATACACCAAAACTTTTCCCGCGTAGATTCTTGCCACGTATATCCTTCTTCCCAGTACAATCTCAGCCGAACGCCGTAGTATGGTTCAGGATTGGTTGGTGCCATCGTTGGAATGCCAAACGTTGGCTTGTTCGTAGGTGGAGGTGTCGGATCGGGTGCACGTCGGTTGGTCGGGAAAGGTGTTGGAAATGGTGTTGGAAAGGCAGTAGGATTTGGAGTGGGATTGAGTGTAGGTACCGGCGAAGGAGGAAGCGTTGAAATGACCAAACCAGGTATGGCGATGGACGATGTAGGAATGCCAGGTGTGACCGGTGGTCTGGTAGGAGCTGGCGTAGGTTGGGGAGTAGGTGGTGCAGTATCGGATGAGCTGACACAATAATCCGCATATTGTCGCACTCCAACACATCCTGGAATATTGGCAACAGATCTATCACTCATGCAAACTAATCCCGGGGCACACTCGGAATCAGTATCGCAATCTCCTTGACATCGCTGCAAAGGAAAAGCACTGGCTGGAAATCCGTTGTTTCCCGCTAAAACCAATTCCATAGATTGTTCTCGTGTAATACCGGATGGGGTAGGTCGAGGAACTGGAGCTGGCGTAGGCCTAGATGTAGGCCTAGATGTGGGTCTAGGCGTGGGTCTAGACGTGGGTCTAGGCGTGAATATTGGTTGAGACTGGGGTCGCGGCTGTGGTTGTGGTTGTGGCTGCGTGGCAATCAGATTGTTTTGGTTTTGAGGCAATAAACAATAATTGGCGTACCAGTTGGTATTGATACCAGCAATACAACCGGGAAAAGTTTGTCCTGTGACTCGTGAGTGGCATACAAGGCCTGGAGCGCACTGGTGATCCCCTTCGCAGTGTCCTTCGCACATACCCAGTGGAAATCTAGATGCAGGTTGTCCATTATTTCCTACCAGCGAGAGTACGTTGGAGGAGGAGATAGTGTTACTGCTGCTTCCGGCGTTGCTGAAGCGGTCGCTGATGGGAACAGCAGCAGGCGTGGATAGTGGTACTGTAGGAGTGGGAAGAGAAGGTGTTTGCCCGGCATTGGAGGGCAGCACACAGTAATCATTACGACTGTTATCGGATCCGGAACATCCTGGAATGGGATCACTGTTACCATCTCGTTGAAAGCACACTAGTCCCACCTGACAGTCTGCATCATCGTCACAATCACCCTCACAAACCCCTAGAGGAAAGCGTTCGACAGGATTACTCCCATAGTAGACTAAGTCATTTTGTAGTTCTCGCTGTCGTACGAGACGCAGAGTGGGAGTGCCATGTTGCACGCCACTTTCACTTTCACTTTTACTAACAGTGTCGGTGTCCGAGTTGGAGTCCGAGTTAGGAGCTCCCAGCTTGGCTTGGACGTGGGGGGCCAAAAGAGTGACCAATAAAAGAAGGGAAAGTCTCATGTTGTAGTAGAGTTACACTGACTGATTCTTGCTGCTGCTGCTGTTGCTGCTGCTGTTGCTCTAGCTCTTGTTGTCGATAATCGTACGGTGTACGGTGAGATGGTGAGATGGTGAGATGTGCAGATGTATACAATGTATATAATATATAATAAAGAGTATATATTATCTTGATTCTTGATGCAAAATGCAAATGTACTGAAGTTTTCTTCTAAGCAACGAAAAAGTGAGCTGAAACAACTGTAACAACAATGATTTTAGCTATAGTAGTACGTTAGGTACTCGAGTACTACTAGCAGAGCAGTAACTGTTGATGTTTGTGATGGATGTAGTTTGTAGTTTATAGTTTAGTCGAGTACTCGTAGACTAGCTGATCCTCGTTATTATTATTTTTAGATCGTGTCAATAAATAATAATGTATGTGCGATGGACCTCATACAAGATTTGTTCCGCGAATTATCGCAGCTCTGTGGGTGTTTATACAAATAAGCTCTATCAGTTCCATAAAGCTTGAGAATCAACGCTAGATCATTACTGTATTTATTTACTAAACCAACAACTAGACTCCAGAAAACGACCGCAAAAAGAAGATTCCGAGGCAAAATGTGCATCGCTTAATGAAATGTGATGGCGATGCACTCCAAGTAAGCCGACTGTCACACAATCTCTCCAGTCTAATTGTCATATCGCCTGGCGAGCTTCACTTCCGCTTTTGTATAAAGGAGACACACAGGGAACATATAGGAAGACGCACATGCATCCATTCGCTGAACGAGAGACGTCATTCATTTTTTGAGGTTTGTTTCATCAATTCAATCCTCAATTCATACGAGTCGGCCGGTATGAAGTTTGCAAAGAACCTTCATTTTTTAATTTCATTTTAAGCATGAATTTCAATCCTTCCGCCAGGTGCTGGGTGTTGGGTGCCGGGTGGCGCACCTCTGATGTCCACCTTGAGGCAATTACTGGAGCATACAGAACTGCGCGCACCTCTACTTAGTAATCTATTGTGCCGGCCAACAGCCCCGCACACAATAATAGTATGGTTCCATTCATTGACACTATTGAATATTGAATGGTTAATAATTTATATTTACTCTCTCCGAGTGGGGGAGACAAGAAGTGCGCCGTTGGGCTTTCTTTGGCACTCATAACTCGTCATTTTAGAATGCCGAGTATTGCTTCACTTTTAAATTTTCCTTGTAATAAATTAAAAAATAAGAAGCAATCCAAACACCAAAATTTCAAGAGCAAAGAAGTCGTACAAAATTTGACCTTTAACAATTCGCAGCAGCATTACAGAGAGACAACAAGACACAAGATGGTGATCACCGTTCCCATGACGCCCCCGTCTTTAAGCTTTGGAAGGCACAAAAAGAACAGGACTAAGAGGCCATATAACACCAAAAGTCACCTCAATGCGAACAATGCTAGCAGTGCTGCTTCTCGACGAAAGTCCTTCTCAGTGCGATCTTCGTCTGACATGCTTCAAGACGTTGACAACGGCAGCTTACTAGATGCTCAACAAGACAAAGACACTCAGCAAGACACTCAGCAAGGCAAACACCGTGATGTCGAAGCAAACACCAAAACCTCAGACAATGATCAAAGTACAAGCAGCTTCTCGATTTCTTTCACAAATCTTAGTCAAGACATTTATGCTCAGACACGAGAAGTGCTGGATAAGATTTCTCTCGTGCCTAAATGGGACCTGCCAGATCTACCGGATACTACAAGTGTCATGGACAGCCTCGATCCTTACGGACTGTTTCGAGCAGAGAATGCAGTTGGCAATACATGTCAAGCTATGACGGATGTTCCTAATGAAATCAAAATGTATTACAATAATCTGAGTCGAAATAATGATACATTCACGGAACAAGATGGAGCAACCCTAGAAGACTCACGACAAGGTGCTAGCACTGTCTCTCAACAGCGACACCACCTCAAACCACAGAGATCCGTTACGTTTGGGCACTGTCATGTACGAGAATATAATCGAACCGTAGGGGATCATCCCGATGTTTCCAATGGCGGACCCCCTCTCACCATTGATTGGGACTATGTTCAACACTCGGACACACCACTCGATTGGTACGAAGGCCAGAAACAACGTCGACGACAACGACGAATGGAAAAACTGATGCAGTCACTCAAACCAAACCAGTCACTGCCGCACATTCCGAACATTGAAATGACCGTACCACGCATCAAGGGAAAGATGCGTCGACAATTATTGGCCAGCGAATTTCATGTTTCGGAAGAAGAATTGGACAAGGCGGAAGAAGACGCTCGAAGAGTGGCACGATTGCGGGAAGAATCTTGTTCGAAAAGCGTATTCTCGGAAAAGACAGAAGAGTTGATCCAATTAGCACAACGTAGATTGCGACGATTGCGCAGGTTTGTTGGTAAACAGAAACTAAAAAGTTCTGGTGATAACAGTGACGAGCAAATCCACAGACCCAGTGAAAGATGCAAGAGCAACGCGACTTTTGCCAATTCACTCTATCTAGAGGCTTTGCGTCGAGAAACCGAGAAGAATAGTCCATCGAGTAAGAGAGCTTATACTATGAACTCTTCGGCGAGAATGGCAGCGGCGGGACCCGAACCTGATGGATCAGGTGGATGGAAAAAGACAGCGCCAGAACCACGATTTTTACCACTTGAAGTAAAGCCAAAACAAAGGAAAAAGAAAGTAGAAAAGGAACGTACACAGGTTCAGCAACAAGAACAACGAGACCCAGTCAACTCAGTCAATGAAGCTTTTGAAAAAATGCGAACGTGTCCTTTGAGTAGTAGTTTTTACGGCGGTACTCGAAGTGAAAGTGGAGCTGAACTGGATGCGGAACCATCGTTTCCAACGATGGTACCTGTCAACAGCTATGACTAGATGATAAAATTGTTGGAGCTCATGTCACATATTTGGCTAAGGAATTAAACCTTATGTAGTGATACATAAGGCACGAGCTTTCTGATGAACAGGAGATTATTGCTTACAATTACTACTCCCTTCGGACATTATTGAAAGATTTCGATGCGTCTCTGCTTATCTGCAGCTCTAATGAATTGTACACTGATACTGCAACCCGCGGACACAAACCAAGAAGAAGATTTTGTAATATTCTAGAATACATCGATAGGGGAGAACAAGGATACGTGGTGGATACATGTCAGCCATCAAAAAGGTCAGTAGGCACGTCCCGATGCACTGCGATTGTTACCTGCGCTACTAAGTGTTACCAAGGAGCGCCTGATTCACACTCAAGTAGTGAGTGGCAACATGGCAACGTCGCAACGCGGCAACGTCGCAACCACGCCACTACATATGGCAGACCAACAGAGTTTTTTGAAAAGAGTGCGAAGATGGGCAGTGCAAAGAAACATTTTCCGCATATTAGAGATGTTGGCTGTAACGCCCATACCCCATCCCATGCAAAGCGAAAACATGCGACAAAAAATACAGCAAAGTAGCTACTTGAATTGGAAAACTACTAGTAGTCAAGTAGTAGACGAGGTGGTACTTCTTTTGTAAACAAGTGAATCATAGCCTAGCTAGCTACTACTACGGTACCTACAATTGGCTGGTCTGTTTTGTAGCCACTGGATGTTAAATCCAATTTTAACGAGCTTTGACAGGATTTTATCTGGTAAAATAGCTCGAATGATCCTGTCCTTACAAAAATAATAATCGTAAAAAATAACCATAAGAAATCACTTGAAGAGCAACACAGCACTCATCAGATTTCACAACTCACAACACCAACAAAGAAACCGTTCTACTCCAATAACTATAAGCCCTATCTCAACTCTCTATTCTTAAAAAATGAGCTCAGACCTTCCCTCCGCCGAAGAAGCGGCCCGCAAAGCTAGAGAGATTGCCGCTAAGTTACTTGGCAAAGCTCCTCAGACTACTACTACTTCGACTGCTGCTACCACTACAGAGAGTTCCAGTGGTAATAGCGGCTCGAAGCGAAAACGATGGGGTGTTGCACCGGCGGAGACTGCTTCCACAACTACGACAGCAGCAGCTGCTGCTGCTGTAAGCCTGCCCGGCATGGATATTCTCACCAAGAAGCTTAAACAAGAGAGTGAACCTGTGCAACTGCGCCTGTGGATCACGAACGTGACCAAGGAACGTCCTGCGTGGCATTACGTGACCTATATGTCGCCCAAATTGCCGCTACTCATTGCTCGCGCACGAGATGAGAATCCCGCGCATAAAGACGAACAGCTAGAGGTTACTTTTAAGGGACGAGGAAGTTCTAGACAGGCGCCATTGCCGGGCATTCCAGAGGTAGGTGACTTTCAATGCGAGAAGAGTAGGCGCATTGCTGAATTTTGCAAGGGCAGTGTATTTAAATTCCGTTTGTTGCGTTTTTGTTTGCAGATGCACTGTACCGACTGTTATAATTCTCTCTTCTTTTTCTCGAATGATCTTTACCTAGGAACCTCTCCATTGTTTTGTGGTGGGAACACGTCCTCTGGCTGACGCGGCGGAAGGACTCGTCGAGGAACTCCTGCAGGAAGCGGAACAGGCAGAAGTTACCGTTGACGTCTCTCAAGAGCCGGATCCGAGCCACTTGGATCCTTCTCAGAACGATCGACAGCTCGCCACGACAGGAAACCTAGGCGCAAGCTCGAATGGGTCATATCGTCCTGCTACCGTAGCGCAAATGATCGGGAATCCTCACGCTCCCGGTGCAGACGTACCTCAAGGTGAATGGGCGGCGGAAGAAGTGCATGTACCCAATGGAATTGTTGGATTCATTATTGGACGAGGAGGAGAAACCATTACCTCCATGCAAGCCAGAACAGGAGCCAAGGTTCAAATTCAAAAGGAACACGAACTGCAGCCCGGTCAGACCATGCGCATCATTACCGTTAGTGCCCCGACACAAGAACAACTCCAGCAGTGCAAAAGCATTATAACCTCCATGGTAGAAGATCGTATTCAAGCTGCCGGTGGGTCGGCGGGTCGACACATCGGTGCGACAGTAGGAGGTCCCGGCATTGGCATGACCAAAGACGCCAAAGTGCAACAAGCACTCGATCAGGGACATCAGCTGAGAACAGTTGATGTGCCCGATGCCGATGTAGGACTCATTATTGGAAAGGGAGGAGCAACTATTCAAGATATTCAGGGACGCACGGGCGCTAGCATTCAAATTCCACAAACCGGCAACGCCGACAATCCTGCCGTTCGAACGGTCAGTGTCACGCATCCCAGTGCTGACGGTGCCGAAGCGGGAGTCGCCATGATTAATTCTATTTTGGCTACCAAGAAGACGCACAATAACAACAACAACGTCAGCAGTTATGGTACCGGAGGAATGGGCGGAACAGGAGCTGGTGTTTCTCAGACGATTCAAGTTGCTGTACGTTGCACGTTTCTTAATATTTTCCCGAGTCTCGTAATTTGTTTTCGACGTTCTGTAGTCTCAACCCCACGCGCTTCTTTTCTTATCCGACTACTTTTTGAAGATCCCGGACAAGGATGTTGGTCTTTGTATTGGACGACAAGGTTGCGTCATTAAGGAAATGCAAAATAAGAGTGGAACGCGCATTCAAATTCCTGGCCAGCCTACGGGAGAACCATTTCGCATTGCGACAGTCTCGGGTACCCCGGAAGCTTGCGAAATGGTGAAACAAATGATTGATCGAATCGTTTTGGAACAATCCAGTTCCAGTGTCATGACAGGAGCGGCTGGAGGACCTGGAGGATACCAGCAACAGCAGCAGTACGGTGGTGGATACCAACAGCAGCAGCAAGCCGGTGGACAACAAGACTACTCAGCCGAATGGGCTGCGTACTACGCAGCTCAACAACAAGCCCAACAGCAGGCAGCAGTAGCCGCGCCCGCGCCAAATCCGGTAGCAGCTGCGCCAGCTCCTGGACCTGATGCCAATGCCTACCACGAAGAGTTCTTTCGTTATGCTTATTATTATGGAGAGCCGGCTGCTAGGCAGTACTACGGTACTTGGTCGCCACCTGAAGGCACGCCCAATCCCTACGGTGTCAACCCCAATGGCATCACGGCTCCACCAGCCAATAGTGCACCTGCTCCTACCAGTGCGGCAGTTGCAGCCCCAGCTGCAGCAGACGGGGCTGCAACTGCGGCTCCAGTCGATGGAGGAGCAGCACCTCGAGAGACTAGCCGAAGAAAGGTGTCAAATTTGCCCGCCTGGATGACACGAGGAACATAGAAGAAGAACGTTTTTGACGTACTAGACGGAAGGAAGATATTGCTCTAATGAAGGATTAAGGAAGACCGAAATACTGGAAATGGAGGCAAGAACCACCGAGAGCAGGAATCAGTCGAAAATATACAAACATTGTGGCAAGTATTGATGCGATTTCAGTATCATGACCTGCCTCGCATGGCACTTGATTTGCAATTGCTATTATATATGTCGTTGACGTCTTTGTAATTTTCAATCATTGGCAAAGCGGTATTTGTGGAAGGAAGACTGCTCTCAATGGACGAACAAAACCAGCTGCCAGGAAAACAAGAAGCAGACGAATTACTTATGTCACCGTAAGACGCCGAGCAACAAGGGTAAAGCAACACCGTGTCGTGAAATGATTATTTATTCTGTCATGGACCGAGCAACGTTTTTCGCTCTGCTTTGATTTGCTTTGGCTGTTGCCTATATTTTATTTGTATTTGAAATTACTTTTTTTGTACTTGTTAACGAGAACCTAATCTTTACGGCCCGCCGAAAACTCAAAAATGCCAGCAAAGCGCAACATTCCAAATCTATTCCAGAGCCGGTAAAGTATTCGTGTGTTTTTGGTTTGCGTTTTTTCATTATGTTGCGGCAACGCAGAATCCCAAACGTTCGTGCACCGTCGCACTTCAGAATAAGTGCAGTATCGGACCGGCTTGCTTTAGATTTTGAGAATTGAGGCGCAACCACAAAACATCGCACAAAATGTTATTGCATTCTCCTGTCTAACTTCGGCATTGGTTTACTTGTGAGAAGCAATCATTTCCTCGTTGTGCGGCTTTATAGCGTGATGAAGTGTGAGATGCGACCGAGGAACGACAGGTACCACACTCACTCACACGCCAGCGTACGTATTATTACCGGCTGACAATCAACCTGATGAGGGGCAACACGTGTAAATGACGGGCCTGCAACGCTTGCTACTCATGGTAACAGTTTGCGATTGTCTCCCTCAGCTCTTAAAGAAAGCCACTAGCCAGCTAGAGATATTCTGAATAGCTCACGTCGACTAAAAAGTATTACTAGCTAGGAAATAATTGGGATGGATTAATCCGTATTACATGTACTAGCTAACGGTTTTACTACCGGTATGTACTGTAGTTCGAATACTCCTCCTCCTACTACTACTACTACTAGAGTAGCTTGGGAGTATTAGCTAGACCTATCATTCCTCTTTTCGATTGGATCTCTGCGTCCATGTTGTTGTACTTCTAGACCAGTAGTAGCAGGAGGACTAGCTAGTAGTAGTAATACTCTAGT
>Ga0100380_10007132_pt1 | contig 11247 bp, 12 predicted proteins | sample CryGeymeta201504_FD_80417 | JGI IMG/M metagenome (GOLD analysis project Ga0100380, IMG submission 80417) | Groundwater microbial communities from Crystal Geyser aquifers in Utah, USA - Crystal Geyser metaG 2015-04 | ecosystem: Environmental > Aquatic > Deep subsurface > Groundwater | place... | reverse complement strand
GAACATAGATAAATATAATTAATAAAATGGGCAACTACAACTAGGGACATCTCTCAGAGACAACCCTTACTTCTTAAAACTTCCTTGAAACTATATCGCTATACGAAGACATCATCACTGACCAGTTTGGACCGATACAGGTGTTTAAGCAGAGCATAAAGCCTTACAACTATTTCATGCTTTACAGTGAGAATGGAATGGATGATAAACTGACCTATCAAAAATTACAGGATAAGCTCAGATGGTACAAAAGTCTTAAGAGTCATCCGCATGTTGTTGGCATTTAAGCGATCAAGTTGACATAGAGTACAGAAATATGTTATGTTAGAAGCTGAGATGTGCATCAAGAAGCTATCTCTCCAGATTTATGTGCGCTACTACAATTATACACTGTGTATGGCTATAGAACGTAAAATACTACTCGGAAAGCGATTTAATGAAGGAGATATTATGTATGGCCTTAAAAGTCTAATTGAGATCTGGAGATACATATCGGAAAGTATGTAGAATAAGTATATTACACTCTTTAACCTCAACAACATATATCTTAGTCCTGAGGGATATGTGAAAATGTATCCTTTTCCTATCGATCTTGATTTTGTTAGCAGTCCTCTTAAGTCTCCAACTAAAATAGTCAAAAGCAACTCCTTAAAAGAAAGCTAATAAGTTGAGGTACAATTTACTCCAAAAAAATCTTCAGTGGCAACATCATATCACTATATAAGTAGCCCGATAAAGTCAGTAAAGCAAATCAACAATAGAGATAATCTCAAAGACATTGGAATAATTTTGCTACAAATGATAATGCTAAACAAAGATACTTAATAGATCGATTAGCTCACTCCAGAACAGCATGTGGATCGACTGGAGCATCAATATCGACAAGGGCTGGTTTCAACCTATTTGTCAAATGTGATCAGACAATTACTTTTGAGATATAAATAAACTAGCTATGAGGAAATTATGGGTATGATAGAATTGTATAAGATGAACAATAGAGATAGTTTACCAAGTTGCGTCAAACTCGAAAATGGCCCTGAATGCTACTAATTCAAAGAGGGAGAAAAGACAAACAATTTAAGGAGACTGTCAGAGCATAAGAATCTCAAAGCTGGCATAATTAGTGTCATGTCAAAGCAGAGAAGTGTCCAATAATGATTTTGAATGAATTAATAATCGAATAATAGCTTGTACACTATCAATACCAAATGGATTCAGATGGGTCGAAAAGTGAAACTGCGGGACTAGGAACTGAAGAAAACAGAATGGATGAAATCTGTGATTTTCTATGTCGGACTACTAATTAAGGCTACCCTGTCTAGAGTTCTTTTGAGGACAAAACAGAATGGATTTTTCGAGATATATGTCCAATGACCTCAGCATATCTGAATTTTTCTACTGCAAATACGCAGTATTATCCTGTGAACAGGAATCCCTAAATAAATAAATTTATTACTTTTATTTTGAGAGAATCGATGATACCCTTCACAAATGAGTGAATATTTGTATCTTCAATTCTGAACATTTGTAAGGCTGAAATATGATTCATTATTTCCAGCATATTGATCTAGCTGTTTTTCAATGATTGAAGAAGATTATCAATCGCTTTCCTATCGTCTTCAATGGCTGGAAATGCTGGTTCAAGGAAAGAAAGAGCCATAAAGACAAGTTTATACTTGCTGTCGAGAGGAATACCGATCATTTATTCTGAATCTCTAAGTAACAGCTCTCGATTGCTGTGGTGAAAGAAGAAATCCTCAACAATGAAGTTGTTTTCAAATTAAGGAAGTTCTTTGAGTTTCATTGCTAATTGTTCTATTGTGTAGTCTTCTAGTATTTCATTGATATTTAGAACTGCCAGAAATATTCCGATGAGCAAACTTTCCTTGATTTTAAAGAGTGGTTCATTTTAGTCAAAATGTAAGTATATAAAGCTGCCCTTCATTTTATTTAGGCTCAGGTCGTCAATCGCCAATTAGACGGCTTTGCTGAATATTGCTGATATTTAAGGCTCGTGCTCAGCATTTATTATCTTTCCTGCTTTGCTGATTGTCACCTCTTCGAATCGATTACATGAAAAGCAAATGTCCTCCTCCTCCTAACATCCTTTGCTCATCACAATGACCACTCCTTGCTCCATTGCCATCCTCATTACTCCTTTCTCTCCTCTGATAAGTTCCATCTGTCGCTTGGCAATCAGGAATCGAGAGGGTGGATGTACTGCATAGGTTAATAGATACGAGGGTAGGCCTTGTTGTATTTTTTAGCAAGCTGATTGAGGAGGATAGTGTGTTTGGAGCACAGTTCTTCACTAATATCTGGGTAGACTGAGGAGATAGTTTGAGTAGTGGGAAATGAGTTCATATGTTAATATTATTAGCTCGAGGCAACTGTGGAAGTATATGGAAAGATTGACATCTAAATCATATAAAAGAATTTGAGTAAGGAAATAAACTATAATAAAGAAAGAAAAATTTGTTGATGGTATGATTTATTTGGTACAAAGATCATATTGATATTCAATCCAGAAAATTTGTTAGACCTTGACCCGACCTCTCAATAATTATATCATTAGCATACTGAGATATGATCCATTCGAAATCTCTTCTCTCCATCATCATAACTGTCCTCTTCAGTATCACTTCCGCTTATGCTGACAACAACATCTGGCATCAGTTGATCAACTTCTAAAGTCATGTCACCACATAAGATTATGTATCTATGCATCTTATTCAGACTGAAAATGTCATTGGGGACAAACCAGCGCAGCCTTTTACTCTCACCATCTATCGCCATCACTTTCGTTTTGTCTTCCCCTTAGATGCATCTTCGAATAGCTACACTTATCAAGGTACAGTCACTCAATCGGATACTTTATCAATCTCAGGGAATACATTCATTCTTGATGGACCTGAAGTGCAGGGTGAGGTTTCTTCTGAGTTAAATCATGGAATTAAATGGACCTACAAGTTGGAAATACCTTCACTCAAACTTTCAATAAAGAGGTAGTAGATACGTTATTTTTACCTTATCTGGCTCTTACTCTTGATATTCATGACCGGAGGTTTCATGCTCTTTCCATTGGTTGACAAAGCTAGAAACAAAGTCCTCTACAACATTAAAAAAAGAACTCATCCAATCTTTTAGTACACTATTCTCATTAAAATCATATGGCTGTGGTCTTGCTTCCTCCTTAGTTGCTACTACACGCTAACAAATGTGTAATGGTATTGGATCATTTTTGTTCTGACAATTGAACTCTTCACTATTACACCTTCTCTCATACAAGCCATGTACTTTTTCACTACAATGCAAAGACACGTCAAATAAATGAACTGCTTCAAAGATCTATCAGTCACTGTCAAGTGTATCCTTATGTCCCTTCTCTTCATTTCTATTCCTGTTGTGTCTCTTGGGTCGTTGTTCTTCAGCAAAGGTATTTATGTCTATTTTGGACTGAGTGCTGCTGTCTTGGTTCAGTTTATCTACTCTTGCCAGAAAAAAAAGTATACCTTCAGCCGAGTGATATTCTATGATATAATGCTGACTGCTCTTCTGACTGTGTTTGGAACCTTCCAACCTTCTTTAAATTTCACAATTCTCACCTTTAAAGATATGGCTATATTCTGGAATTTTTACATAGGTCTTTTCGTATTTGGAATTCTTCTTTCTCGGAGATTAATAAAAATGGAGCTTGCCTAGTAACAGTATGTGTAGGAGTTTTCTGAGACCTTACCTTAGTCCCCAGCAACAGCTCAGACTGAGCCAACCGATAGTTAGCGACGTCATGAGTTACCGGAAATTAAATCAAATGAAGTCTTAAAGTGATTGATGACCTTTTATGATTTTAGTCAAAAAGAAGAATGATTTGAGTAGGCTTCGATCCCCATATTTTTAATTTCTGAGAAGCGTAAAAAAGGTTTTGTCATTATTATTCCTTACTAAAACAACACATGAAGGGAAAAGTAAACAAGAAATACTCGGATATATTCATCGAATAGAAAGACCCCTCAGTTAGCTAGGAACGTTCGAGGGAAAGCCAAAGTTTCCAGGGGTTTACTTACCTCAAGCGAGGAGACTCTTCTGCATACATTTAACAGTTTATTGGTAAAGAGTAACCAATGTCTCCTTTGAGGTCTGAACAAGCACAACCAACCAACCAACCTCCACCGGTAGTCCACGAAGAACCAAGAGAGTCCAACTCTCGTTCAGAAAGAGATGAAGCTGAATAACACTAGGAACAATCATATTCCTCAGTACAAGCAAACCCATCAGCTTTTCACAATTTTCAAAAACATCTAACTGTAGCTTTGAAACACGCAGTCATCTTTCGAGATGATGACAAATCTGCTAAAGATTATGTGAAGGTTGCCGCCAAGTTCTGGAGGGCCTTCAGTCAGTCAAAAATATGCACCAAGAAAGTTCTTCATTTTTTGTTAGGAGATCGAAACGAACATCAAATAACAAATTAAGATCTTCGACAATTCGGCTTTGCCAAAATTTACGACAACTTTGGAGACAAGGTGGTTCGTTAGGCTAGAAAATTCATGCTGTTAGAAGTACTGAGGCAAGTAAAGGAGGAAAACGTATTGGAGCAGTACTTCGAGCACAAGAAGATAAAGGACAAATAAAAATTCAAAAAATACGTGTCCATGTTCGTAGAGGAATTGTAGTCAGGGTATTTGAGGAAGAGATTGCCAAGGGAAAAAGTTGCAGAACTCATGAAGGCATGATCATACATATGTTCATCATATTAACTTCACTTATTGTTTTACTTGAAGCAAGAGCTATTTTTATTCTGCTATAGATCATCATATAAGTAAGTCATGTAATTGAATCGCGATCAAGGCTACTCTGAGTTGAATGTCTTCTCGCACCCACCATGCCTCACTCAAATTATCAGCTACCTCTTGGTTTCTCTCTAAAATATCGGTTTCTGGGTGTGCATTCAGCCACACTATCAGAATCAAGTCACTAGATTCACCATGATCGTCATCTTTGTAGTATCCCTCGTGGTGTTATTAATCGTCGCATTCGTCACTTCTTATTTGGACCCAACTGACCCTATTGTTCGTGAGTACTATTCCGGAAACGAATAGATGTACCTTCATTCTTAGAAAAGAGTCCGAACAAACATTTCAAACTGTCTGTATTGCGACCACTGCCATAGTTACGTCCTCAACACTTCCAGACATTGCAAAAAATGCAACAGGTACCATTTTAAGCTATTGAAGATGTGTTCATCGCTTTGACCATCACTGTATTTGGATCAATAATTGTATCGGTAAGGTCAACTATGCCTTCTTCGTTGCTATGATCTATGCTGCTTTGGTACATTTGCTTCTTTTTGTGTTGTCTCTCGTTATCTTGTGGGCTGAGGGAACTTGGATGGACTACTTGGGCGAAATGATCTTTAATTGGATAATGGGTGTCGTTATTGGGATCTTTATGGTATTACTGACAGGACTCGTATCTCTTCACATGTTCCTGATTTACAAGGACATCACCACCTTCGAGTACATTATGCTCAAGAAAACACTTGATTAAAAGAAAATGTTTGAGTCTTTGCCTAAATTCGCAGAAATTCATGAAAATACAGGTGAAAAGCCCTCTTCAGAGCAACTGGATATCCTTAATTTTGCCAAAAAATAGTTAGATAATCATCCCCCACTGAGCGCCTTTCTCGATATGACAAGACCCAAGTAGCTTTAAAAATAATAATATACATCTCAGGAATATCTACAACAGTCAAGAAATCAATCAAAATCCAAAATAACATAATTTGAAAGATTATAAATCATAGCTGGAGAGTCAAGTTTCGCCGAGGGTCAACTTCACAAAATATATCGAAACAATAGAAGTTTAAAATTATTGGTTGGTGAATCTGTTAGCATTAAATCAAGAAAAAGTAGCTTCAGTGAAACTTCATCTCAGAACAATAATAATACGAAAAAACAGCTACAACAAAAGAAATCGGAAGGAGGCCTTGAAAATATTGTCAACTACATCAGATAATAGATAGAGTATCCTCAGTAAATCAGAGAAACTAAATGAACATCGTTCTTTCAACTACTGATTTTTAATGCCATATTGAAAAATCAAGATTTGATATTGACGTTGGCTTTGCGATCAGGTTGGTTGATGATCTGAGTAGTCCTAAGATATTGGTCAAGGTTGTAGGTATGATTACTGGCCTTTCTTCGTCTTATTATCTATTTCAATTTGCCCATACTGACTACTTCGTATCGATAATTGCTATTCTGCCTTCCTTTTTTTGACCTGTCAGTTGATGTAATGAACTAAACTTGTCTCAAAGGTGATTTGTTCTTATTTCTTAGGTATTTGCAGTAATATGATTCCTCATCATTCCTGAGAGGCTCCAAGTTAATTTCCATTTGCTTGACTGGACAATAATTGCTTGACGAACAAGATTGATTGAAGTTGATTTTAGGCTTGATATTCAGAGATTCTGGTCTGGTCATTATTCTTGGGAGAGAGATCGAGTCTAAATTATCCGAGTTTCCCCAATTAGACACCTATGCAAAGGACGTATGCCTGTCCTGTCTTGGTAATTGTAATTTTCTATAACTGGGTAATGAAAATTCATGATTAGAAAAGGCTTCGAGATCCCGTTTGATAAGTTACTCCATGTCAATATTATTATTGCGAATTTTATTAAGTGAAGATCATTGCGAGGCCAGCTTAAAGTCAAAGCTTGTGATGGCTACGGCCAAGGCCACTATCGGATTGAAGGGGTACTGAATGTCAAAAGCAAAAGTGTCTGGACCTTGTTTAGCCAACAGCAAAGCCTACTCACTCTTGTCATCAGCATTGACAATGATCATGTTCTTGACTGAGGAAAATTTGACCTTTCCTCTAAAATTCAATGCATAAATTTCCTTGTCAGGGATCCACTTGGGTTTTTTGTTTACGTATTTGTATATTTTTCGAAATGTTCGATTGGATTAAATTGTGTAAAGATCCTTCAGATTTTTATTCTTGTCATCATAGCCTTCCAGCTAACTATATCGGAAGCTTTTATTTTTTATATAAATTTCTATCTATCGAGCTCCCATCTTACAGCAACGCCATTCAGGGTTGTAGCAGATAGTTGCCTACAACTATCGAGCCTTCACATCTGAGCAAATAGTTGAAATCACATTGAAGACACTGCCTGTGAAATTACCCTGAACCTTACCCAAGAACAACTATGAGTTTTATGTAAACTAATTCTTATTAAGAGAAATGTAGTAATGAGAACCCAAGTGGAAGGGCATTTTCTTACAAGAAAGCAAGTATTAGCCGTCATTAGTCTCAACATCGTAGTCAAGATAACCAAATTTTGTGCATCCTCTATTTCTTGTTATTGTAGTTTCAAGACATTTATCAAAACCAATTGACTCATAAATGAAACTTCTCCTTTATTCTATGTCGTCTTTAAGAATAGCAAATTTTCCATTTCTCAAAACAACCATTCTCTTTTGTTTTTCTCCCAGCTACTGCAAGTGATCATATGTCTTGAGGGAATATATCTTTTATTCCTTCCTACTCAGGACCTCATTCATCGGTTTCAGGTTAGCCAGCCTTTTTTTACGCACAGGGCTCAAAGAATCAACCATACCCCTGGTTGACAAATCATCTCTTGATGTATGTAAGTTCGCCCCTGTCTCGAGAGATGCTTTGGATGTGTCCTTGACTACATACTATATTTATTTTTCTACTTCACCTTGCATCAGGTTTTTTTTCATAGCTGCCGTCTTGGCCGTCCCTACATCCAATAAATTTGCCTTTTTGTTCATCATTTTCTATTCGCCCTTTCCCCTTTTGAGGCTGTTCTTGTATTATATCATCAGCTCAGGTGTTTTCTTGAAAACAGGTTCTTCCTCAGTATCAATGATCTGCTTTGTTTCCTTCATATGCTGAATAAAATGATTACTATTGTTCTCTTCAAATACTTTTGGTGAAGTTTATTACTTTGTCACTTTTATGGGGATAAATTACCGTACTTTTATCTCATATTCAGGTGTATTGTTGTTAGTTTATAGCAAGCTTTATTCTTTTTCTTCCGATTCGTCCTCTACGTTGAATAGCTTCATCTTGTTTCCCCTATTTGCGAGAGTATCTCCTTACTTGTTTTCAATTAATATTTTTCCGTGTCTTCCGTGCCGAGTCTGAGCTCGCTATTCTACTTGAGGCTTATGGTTTTGATAAGGAGCTCTCAGGTTGAAATCGCTTTCCTCCTCCTCCTACTAGTCAGGTAGGTGCAATTATACTCTTTTATGCTATGAATGTTTATTCGAGATGTTTTATGATAGATCTGATTAAAATTCATGGTAGTTTGGATGATTATTCTTGGGATGCACTTTGTTTAAATGAAACAGATTCGAATCATTTTCTTAAATAGTTTACTCGGGCTTGCTCATATTAATTTTATGCTAATAAAATCTAAAAACAACAATGAAACGTATCTGACAACTCTTCAAAATATTTTGCTAGTTTTGCCATCGTCTGAAAATGGATTCAAAGTTATATTGTTGGAATAGAAAGGTAGCTGTCAACAATAGTTCTAATATCAGGACAGTTTAATATTATTGCTGAGGATACTATTTGTTTGAATTTAGTGATATTTACGGGGTAATGATATTGAAAACATTGATATGCTAATTTCTATTTACAAATTATACCATATAATTACATCTTTCCATTTATAGAACATGATGATCGATTAGGCCCTCGCAGAGACAGTCCTTGCTCATTAGGATACCGAAGAGCCCCTCTAACAAGATATCTTCAACTTGAGTCTTTAGTAGGATACCTACTAAAAGGTTAGTTGTGCCCTCTATTCCAACTACATAATTATTGACCTTAAGGTATTTCCATGGTGAATTAGAATTAAAGCAGTGAGAAGCTCAAAATAAACTTCAACTTTGACCTGATTTTCTCGCTGCTGAGAGAAGAAAATACTGACAAAAAATTAGGCAAGCCATTCGGAATAAAATTTTAAAGGTATTACAAGACTCTGGCTTTATCTGGGAACGAGCAAGCTTTACTGAACTGGAGAGACGTTCTTGCCAAGAAAATTAACATGAGAGGTTTTCACGAGCTATTCAAGCCCATCAAGAAGATTGGCAAGGGTAATTTTGCTACAGTTTACCTAGTCTACAAACATGAGGATGGGCAGAAGTATGCAGTCAAAGCCTTTTCAAAGGAAAATGCCTATGCTGAAGAAAATGGAAAAGAATCCTTGATCAACGAAATAAATATCATGAGAAAATTCAATCACAAAAACCTTATGAAAGTCGAATAAATTTACGAGTCTCAAAATTCTATTTACATTAGCGTTTAGCTGTTAGAAGGAGGGCAGCTTTACGATAAAATCAAGGCCAGACACAAATTCACCCCAAACTAGACCAAAACGGTCATGAAAGGTATCCTTTAAGGACTGGAAGTAATGCACTAGAACAACATTATGCATCGCGACCTCAAACCTGAAAATATTCTTCTGAGGTCAGATGGAGACTTCGATTGCGTGATTGCTGACTTCGGACTTGCTCAAAAATGTGATGAAGACTACATGTTCGTGAGATGTGGAACTCCTGGCTATGTGGCTCCTGAAATTGTCAATCTTAAAGATATAAAGGCTCGCTATAAACCAATTTGTGACTTGTTCAGTGTCGGTGTCATCTTTCACATGATTACTTTGCGAAAATCTCCTTTTCCTGGCAAATAATACGACGAGGTTCTCTCTCAGAACAGACACTGCAATATCAACTTCTCAAACGCAATTTATCAAACTCTACCTGGCACTTGTACATATTGGTTGATTAAGGGCTTAACCTAATGAAGAGACTTCTGGAGAAGGATCCTAACAAACGAATTAGCGCCACCTAAGCTCTCAATCATGAGTTTTTCTCAAAAGATGAACTATTCAAAGATTTCACTGAAAAGCGCAGGCATACAACCATTATAACTGAATAGTGCCACTCTCCTTTGATGATGACTAAAAACCAAGATCGAAAAAAGAGATCGATGCTGAGAGATGACAGCTGCCTGAAGTTCAAGATGAAAGAAAACGTCATGACTGGAAGGATTGATGAAGGGGGGGAGATGATTGACTAAATCAGTTCTCCTGCAGTCATCAAAAAGAAAGTCATCAAGATCAATGAGTCAAGATTCAAGAAAACAGTCCCTGAGTGATTACTATGCTAATGATTATTCCAATCAATATCACAATTTCAATTTGTCACCCATCAGCCTTTCAAGCAGTTTATCGTGGCTACTGCATAGCTCGCTGAGAACTTCTTTTTTCTCTTATTCATACTTGGCTCGGCATTCATCGTCGTTGGATTCTTCTACCTTGATGTACTATTCTCTCAGAGACTTGAAGCGGGATATTCCAGTGATGATTTTTTTAAGATTCTCTCGCTCAGCTCCTGGTTGTTTAGCTTTTTATTAAAGTTGTTGATACTTAAGATATCGAGCAAATTTTTAACTTTTGAGATTGTTTTCATCAACTGTCTGATCCATTGTGTTGACCCACAGTTTGTAGCTGCTTTTGTCCGTCATTTTCTCGTACTTGTAGTCAAGATCATTTTCGTTCTCGATTTCAACTTGAATACTATCTTGAGATCTGGATCTAGTCTGGAAAAGATGCCCTGTCTCAAGGTTGACATGCTGATATCCAATTTATTGAACTTCATCCTCCAAAGATGTAATATTCCTCTTAAGAGGTTCAGGCGTCCTTCCAAGGAAGGGCATGGCACCCATGATTCGAGATGTCTTGATAGCTTTTCTTGTGACTCTCTGATCAGAGTCACTCAAATAATTTCTGTATCTGCTCTTTATGTTTCCATTCACTGTCACAAACTGTCTCAGCAATTCAACATTCCTCCAGTGAATATCGTATTTTTTAAGTCGTCTAAGATTTTGCATTCGCTTCTCATATCTATCAACAGGCTTAAAGTAATGTCGAAGAGGTTGGTGAGGCTTTAGCTCATCATATGCTCTTTGGACACTGAAACTGCTTGGACCATCATAAGATTGAGGATCGAATTTGTCTTTTTTTAGATCTTTAAGTTAGTTTAAAAGATCAGCTCTTCCTTTGTTGTCGATCTGGTCAGGTGCCCTCACTCTTGAAAGAGAAGGATCAGCTCCGATATCTTGTCTAAGGGCAATATCAATCACATTTTCGACTGAGTATCTGTCATTTTTGCGAAGATAGACCTAGCGAGCTTTGAGGTTGTGTTT
>Ga0100380_10007129_pt1 | contig 11248 bp, 13 predicted proteins | sample CryGeymeta201504_FD_80417 | JGI IMG/M metagenome (GOLD analysis project Ga0100380, IMG submission 80417) | Groundwater microbial communities from Crystal Geyser aquifers in Utah, USA - Crystal Geyser metaG 2015-04 | ecosystem: Environmental > Aquatic > Deep subsurface > Groundwater | place... | reverse complement strand
ATAAGCTAAAGGTAAGGCAAATAACCATTGACAAGCAATTCCCCAAAACATGGCTGATTGAGAATCGTGAATCCCTCTAAGCGATCCAGCTGTAATATTGCGAATAGCATCCAACATGAGCACAAACCCTGAAACTGCCAATAAAACCGTTGCTTGATGTACAACAAATTGATTCGTAGGTGATGCTGCATCAATATAAAAATGAATTAAAAAATGTGGGACACAAATAAAAATAATAGAGACAATGCCCATTAATGTTAAACCGGTCAAATTAGCAACGCGATTATAATCTACTGCTAATTGAATTTTATCCACACTGACTGACTGACTGACTAATACTGAAGCTGCTTGAGAAATCCCCAAAAATATCATTACGGCAATTGTCGACATTTGTGCAGAAATTTGTGCTGCAGCTAACACTTGAGCGCCCATCCACCCTATAAAATAAGTAGCGACCGTCATTGCTGCTAATTCGGCACAATATTGAATACCGATAGGCAATCCAATTTTTAATATTTTAATAGCCGTGGTATATCCAAAGCAAAATTTCATGGTAATCAACTGATAACGTTGTTGATCACCCGATCTAATCAATTTTCTTAAATATAAAAAAAGGATAATAAACAAACTAAATATTTGCGCAATTGCCAAACCTTGCAAGCCAAACGCCGGCAATCCAAATTTCCCTAAAATTAAAACATATGCAAACGAAGTCGTCGTCAATAATGCAACTAGGGTAATCTTTAAGTTAACCGCAGGACGTTCTGTACCGATAAAAAATTGTTGTAAAACCATGTACGGTATTATCAATACTAAAGCAAAAATCATGGTATGAAAATATTTAGTTGCAATCGCTATCAACGTAGGATTTTGATGAAATAATATTAATAATGGTTTAATAAAATAAAAAATTGTTCCGATAAAACTTGCTAACAATAAACCAACTATAATTGCTGTATGAAAGATTGTTTTTATTTCTTTCGTGTTATCTCTTGCCGTACCCGCTAATAAAATACTAACCGAATACATTGAACCGGTTGCGATTACTAATAAAGCGACATAAGTGCTCGACACTAATGCGCCAGCGGCAAGTTGATCATGGCCTAAACGGGCAACAAACAACATACCAAAAATATTTGATAAAATACTCGCTAAAGATGTGCCTATAATTGGCGTAGCAATAATAATTAATTTTTTATATTGCTGAAAATTAATCATGCTTAACACGCTCTAAAACAATTGTTTCGAATGAATGGTTATTTTTTTCGTCAGCTAGATGTTTTGCTTTAGAAACAACCTGCCAATCATGCTCATTCCAATTTGGGAAAAACGCATCACCTTCACATTCTAAATCAATCAACGTCAAATACATTCTATCTGCAAAGTTAATCGCTTGTTGATAAATGTTAGCACCACCAATAATCATCACTTCGTCCACATGACTTACATGTGCGATCGCGCTTTCTAAGTCATGTTTAATCGTCACACCCGCGGCTATAAAATCTTTTTGACGAGTTACCACAATATTTTCTCTACCAGGTAATGGTTTGCCTATCGACTCAAAGGTTTTTCGCCCCATAATAATCGGTTTACCCAATGTTATTTTCTTAAAGTATTGTAACTCAGCTGGCAAATGCCATGGCATTTTATTATCTTTGCCCAAGACTTTACGTTTAGCCATGGCCGCAATAATGGAAATCATTAAATTTATCCTGTTTTTACCTTAATTTATGATAACATGTTTCCGGATCTTCATTAAAGTATCAAAACATGTTATTGATTATCGACAATTACGATTCGTTCACATTTAATCTAGCGCATTATTTCAAAGAGTTAGCGTGTGATGTCATGGTTAAACGAAATGACCAAATCAGCCTTGCTGACATTAAGCAATTGGCGCCTAGCCACTTAGTTGTTTCGCCCGGACCATCCACGCCGGATAATGCTGGCATCAGCTTATCAGCCATTGAAACATTTGCTGGCACTATACCAATTTTAGGCGTTTGTTTAGGTCATCAAGCCATCGCTCAAGTTTTTGGCGGCAAAATCACGCATGCACATCAAGTGGTACATGGCAAAACCAGCCTGATTCAGCATTGCAATCACAATCAATTATTCGACAATATACCAATAAACTTTTATGCAACGCGTTATCATTCGTTAATTGTAGATACAGAAAGCCTACCTGATTGTTTACAAATCACCGCAACCTGCCAAATCAGTCATTCGTCTCAATTGGAAATCATGGCACTCGCGCACAAAACATTGCCTATCTATAGCGTGCAATTTCATCCTGAATCAATTAAAACTGAATATGGGCATCAATTACTACAAAATTTTCTTATGGTTCATGTGGAGAGTTCGACAACAGCCACGGCTGCACTAAAAACTTAATAATCGCAATACATACAATGGCAAGCATAATGACCAATAAAGTAGACCAACGCCAAGGTTCTATCACCAAACCGAGTGCTAAACCTGTTGCTGGCGGATGTTCTAAACTAAGCATAATCATCAGTAACATTGTTAATGTCACCGCTAATGCACCAATCGCTTCATACGTCGCTGAAAAAGATAAAACATCTTGTAAGACAATCAAATAAGTGGCTAAATAATAAAAAACAATACCGATGATCGCCGCACAAACATAACTGCCTACCATTCTTTTAGGATGTGCAGCCGCTGCTTCTGGTAATGCAAATGCGATGAAAATACTGGATGCAAGTGAGCTTGCACCGACAACACCTAAAATAACGTCTTTCACTGCAAATTGGAAACTTGTTAAAACCAGTGCCGTTGCGAATAAAGCGACAAAACATTTAAATAAATAAATTTTTCGATTTTCTTTGAAATTAGGGTTGATAATCATCCATTTCATATTTAATCCTTTAAAAGTATTTTTATTATGGCTGGGTTAGATTTAATTCGCAAGCCCCTCTCCCATAAATGACCATTACGCATAAATACTAATTGTAGGGATTTTTATTCAAATGTAGGTCAGATTAGCGAGTTTAACGAGCGTAATCTGACAAATTCTTTCGGCAGATTACGAAAACGTTGCACGTTTTCTAATCTGCCCTACAATTTTTTCCCGTGATGCAACAACTCCCACTTTGCATTTGTATATTTTTTGTATTACTATGGGGTCTGAACAAACATGAGAAAATATGATGTACGGCTGGCAACAAAATCCACTTCCAACCATTCAAAATAACCTAGTTGCTTGGTTAACTGTCAGTGGTAACTTAACTCAAAAATTGGCGCAATTAAATCAATATCGCTTTTGTAAAATTTCACAAAACTATACCACATTACCTACTGAAGAAAATCAATATTTGCAGCAAACGCAACAGCAAGGATTAGTGCGTAATGTCATTCATTATGCGGAAAATAATGCATTAGTACTCGCGCGCACGGTAATCAGCGATAATTTATATCATGCGTTTCAAAACGATTTTGATACCTTAGAAAATAAACCCATAGGACAAACATTATTGTATCATCGTCATGATTTGATACGTTCTAATTTTGAATTTGGCCAAGTCACCGTAGGTATTATTACTGATGATTTTGCTAAAGATGTACTATTACCTGACAAAATAGATGCAAGGCGATCCTTATTTGGCGTGAATGATTCAACATTAATGATCACAGAATTATTTTTACCTGACATCAATCACTATGAATTACCCTAACATACCATTATCATATATATCCATATCCCGTGGTGCATTAGAAAATGTCCTTATTGTGATTTTAATTCGCATGCAGTCAAAAATCCAATACCCGAAGATGCATATATTGCAAAATTACTCGAAGATTTACAACAAGATTTATTATTAACCGCTCATCGTCCCATTCAAACGATTTTTTTTGGCGGCGGCACCCCCAGTCTTTTTTCAGCAAAGTCATTAGATACTTTACTAAATAACATAAATAAATTCGTCAACTTTGCGAATGATATTGAGATTACCTTAGAAGCCAACCCCGGGACTATTGATGTTAAAAATTTTATCGGCTATCACCAAGCAGGAATTAATCGACTTTCTATTGGTATACAATCTTTTGATAAAACACAATTACACAATCTAGGTCGAATTCACGATGATAACGAAGCTATTCATGCAATTGAAATTGCACGCAGCGCAGGTTTTGAAAATATTAATTTAGATTTAATGTTTGCATTACCCAAACAAAACACTGCTGAAGCAATAAAAGATTTGCAAACCGCGATTGATTTAAACCCTACGCATATCTCATGGTATCAATTGACACTAGAACCTAATACTGTTTTTTATAAATATCCACCCCCACTGCCTTCAGATGATCACATCAGTGAAATACAAACAGCAGGACAAAAATTATTAGCTGAACATGGTTATCAACAATATGAAGTATCCGCCTACGCTAAACCAAATAAACAATGCCAACATAATTTAAATTATTGGCAATTCGGCGATTATCTTGGTATTGGCGCGGGCGCACATGGCAAAATAACCGATTTGACTAATGGCAAAATTCACCGCACACAAAAATTTAAAGTACCCATGGCTTATATGACGAAATTAAACGACCCCAATAATACTATCGTTGTTAACCAGCAAGACATCATTTTTGAATTCATGTTGAATGCGCTGAGGTTACAACAAGATTTAGATTTTGCTTTATTTACTGAAAGAACGGATTTGTCTGTTGATTTATTAATGCCTATACTTGCACATGCAAAACAAAAAGGATTTATTGAATATTCAAATCGCGCTTTACATATTTTGCCCTTGGGACGGCAATACTTAAATGATTTGGTAATGTTATTTTTGCCTTAGCATTGTATTTCCTGCCCCATTATTGTACAATCTGAAACAATCAAGGACAATCACGCATGAGGCACTATTCCTATGTTCAAAAAAGTCGCTCCTTCACCACATAAAAAGCAACAAAAAAAACGAAAATTACCCCCGCATTATGCAGTGATTGCTGCAGAAACGGTACTGGCCAATAAAAAAATCCAATTGCTAATTGAGCGCATGAAGACATTAGCACATATTGAAGCTGATTATTGGAGTATGTTATACGCCCCTGCTATCAGCGCTTATATCGAATTTGTGCAAGGCTTACCTGCAATAAAATATACCGCATTTAACAAACATAATGGTTATCTTGAACTAGGCATTCGTCGTACCATTGAAAGCTTAGTGGCTTATCGTAAAAATCATTCTGTGCAAAATATTAACCCTGAAGATGTGCCACCAACTGAAGCACGATGGACTTATGCTGTGTTCACTTCGGCACTTTTTTATAGTTTAGGGCAAATTGTCGCAACCTATTGGGTATCGCTTTGCGATAATAAAGGACATCATAGTAAACGCTGGAATCCTTTTGCAGGCAATATGAAATCATTTAACACTCACTATCGTTACAGTTTTGAAGCAGTTAACCGTGATGCCTTAGCAAATTATTCTGCTGCATTGATTGCACAATCATTACTGCCACCAGAAGGTTTTGCTTGGTTAGCAGAAGATAGAGAGTTATTAGAGGCTTGGCTTGCATTTTTACAAAATGATATTGAGCGTGGCGGTTTAATTGCACGAATTATTTTGCCTATCGAGCACGAACTATTACAGTTACCTTTATTAGAATCGACGATCATTCCAATGCCGACAGAAGAAGAACAACCTGCTGTTACCGAAGATAGTGATGTTGATTTGAAAATTGAAGAAATGATTGATCAATTTATTGAATGGCTACGCAATGAAATCGATGGTCATGACGTGCGTGCTGGCCGATCCAACGATCCATATAAACCAAATCTGTTAACACACTTCACACAAAATGGTATTGTGTTGCTTTATCCGCAATTGTTTCAAGAATTTTTCCAAAATTATCCTGAATTTGGCATTGATAGCATGAATACATTGGTGCATGCAATGATGGAGCGCGGTTGGGCAGAAAGACATATAGCAAAATTTACTGAAACAACTTCACAATCGGCGAAAATGAATTTGGCTGGCATGAATAAAGTTCAGCATCAAGGGCAAGCGTTACGTTTGACTGATCCGACTTTGCTGGGAACTAAAATGTCTGCACCAAATGCGAATATACAAACTACGCCTTCCGGTGATAGTTATCCGGCTAAACAACAAATGCAAAGTACGTTGACGGATACGTTTAAAGGGGGTTAGCATTTGCTTTTCCCTTAACATTACATATACTTAAGAAAGTTTTTGGGTTTTTGGGATTGTTCCCGCGGTCAAGCCGCGGGACAACGTACTCTATAGGAGTTACGATAAACGTGCTAAGCGAGGCAAAAAGTGCCGGAAAAAGCGGAATGTACACATAGTATCTGAGCATTTTTTCGACACTTTTTAACAAAGCATAGTGCGTTTAGCGGAAGTCCTAATGGAGTTAGAGGGGTGACCATGGGTATAGGAAATCTACACGTTGCTATCGGCTATTTACAGTTAAATGTGCCATTTTTTAAATTATGGCCGCTACTTTTATTGATTGCTTATACTTTGCTCACAGCGCCCATGATGCTACACCCTACACCTACCGAACATGAATCTGCGCATCGTAACAAAATTTACACAACAATTCTTTATTTTTTAAGCTTAACTGCATTATTTGTTTATGTTGGTTTAATGAACATGGATTTAACCCGTGTGGGCTTCCCAGCAATTCAGTCAAGTGCTTCTAATATGTTGCCTCAAGTATTGCCCGTGGAGCCTGCTGGTGTGATTGGCTTATTTTTAGTATTGCTGGGTTTCTTAGCTGTTTTCGATAAATTGGCGGCAAAATCCGCTGATGGCAAAAAACCAAAATTATTATGCACACTGGCTATCTTAGGTTTGATGGTTGGCTTACCTTTGCTGGTTTTAGTATTACTGTATGAAGGTTTAAATGCTTTCCATTTCTTTTTCTACGTTTTTGGTCTTTTCATTCTTTATCTTTTTGTTAAATATCGTGACAATTGGTTAGGTAAAATTTTTCTTGTAATCGGTTTATTGATTACTTTAGTCACTTTGTATCTGCCTACTGGCTTTTTACTGATGGGCGGTTTGCCTTTTTTATTAGATCAAAAAACCATGTACTTAGCGATATTTTTAGCCGTGCCAAGTGTGCTGGTTTTACTGTATTTATTTTGGGGTAGAAAATATCGTACGATTAATACCTGTCTAGCAGCCATTGGTATTTTTGGCTTAACATCAATGGCCTTATTTATCTATGTTTATCAAAATGATTTTCTCTATATCTTCGCTTATATTTTCTATGTGCTGGTTGTCTCTATCGTTTATATGATTTGGCGTGGTGTATTTAATTATTTTGATGCCGGTGAAGATACAACACATGCGTCTATTTCACTGTTATTAATGTGGTGTTATTTGATTATCGCTGCGTTTTTTATGGTTGAATTTTTTATTATGCATCCTTTTCATGACATTATTGAGTTTTTGAATAAGGGTGCGGCGAGTTGCATAAGTTGCGCTACGAACAATTGATCTGCCGGAGCCGACAACTAATTCAAAACCCGCTTTCTGATTTCAAACGACGATTCAACAATTCAAAAACGGCTTGTTGCGGCGAACATTGCTCCTGCAATAATCGATAAACTTGTTCAGTAATAGGCATATCAACATTTAACTTTGTTGCTAAAGTATGTACATGTTTCGCCGTTACAATGCCTTCAACAACTTGTCCAATATTTTTTTCGGCATCTTTTAACGATTCACCGCGTCCCAACGCTAAACCAAAACGACGATTACGTGATTTATCATCGGTGCACGTTAACACTAAATCGCCTAAACCTGTTAATCCGGTAAAAGTTTCAGATTTAGCAGACATGGCTAAACCTAAACGCATCATCTCCGCTAAACCACGTGTCACTAATGCGGCTCTGGCATTTGCACCATAACCTAATCCATCAGAAATACCTGTGGCAATGGCCAACACATTTTTGACCGCACCCCCTAGTTCAGCACCAACAATGTCAGATGAAGTATAAACTCTAAAAAGATTATGGCTGAAGATTGCAGCTAATTGCCCTGCGTATTGTTGTGAGGGGGATGCAATAGCCACCGCAGTTGGTAAACCTTGCGCAACTTCAATCGCAAATGAGGGCCCGGATAAGATGGCTTTTGCTACATGCGTACCTAATACTTGCTCAGCGATCGTATGCAACAAATTACCCGATTCATCTAATCCTTTGGTTGCCCAAATCAATTGATGCTGTTCAGTCCAGAAAAGTTTAACTTGATTTAACACCGATTTAAATGCATGGCTTGGTACAACAATTAAAACAAGCTTCGCAAACTTCAAGGTTGCAGCGAGGTCGTTGCTGACTTGCAAACTATTCAAGAACTTAATGCCGGGTAGATAATACGCATTTTCTCGCTTGGTTTGCATTTGGGAAACTTGTTCAGCGTCATTGCTCCACAACAAAACATCGTGCCCCCCATTGGCGAGCGATAATGCCAGCGCAGTTCCCCATGAACCCGCACCTAAAACAGCAATTTGAGCCATTAGTTTACCTTTTCTTTCTCTACTGGCACTTGTTGTTGTTGTTCGTATTGTTGATATAACGCATCAAAATTAATAGGCGCCAAATTAAGTGGTATGAAACCACCACGGTTAATAATATCGGCCACCGCTTCACGCGCATATGGGAAAAGTATATTAGGACAATAGCTACCTAATAACGGTTTAATTTCTTTTTCAGGAAAATTTTTGATGGTGAAAATGCCCGCTTGTTGTACTTCTACGATAAAAGCGACTTTATCACCTAGTTTTGCTTTGACTGTAATGTTTAGCGTTACTTCATAAATATCTGGTTCAACCACTACACCATTATTGTTAAACTCTAATTCAACATGTGGCCTCCATTCTTCGGTGAAAATTTTAGGTGTATTCGGTGCTTCAAATGAAATATCTTTAACATATATTTTTTGAATTGCAAATTCAGGTTGATTCGTTTGCGCTTGTTCAGCTGCTTGTTTGTCATTCATATTTAACTCCTTACGTTTAATCTTTTAATAATGGATCTAATTTACCTGCTTGATCTAAGGCATGCAAATCATCAAAACCACCAATAGATTCATCATTAATAAAAATTTGAGGTACGGTTCTTCTACCACTTTTTTGCATCATTTCTTGACGCGCTTCAGTATCTTCATCGACGCGTATTTCTTGATAGCTAACACCTTTTTTGTCTAATAATGCTTTTGCTCTGTCGCAATAGGGACAGACTTGGGTACTGTAAACAATCACTTTTGCCATATTGATTTCCTTTATTTTTTAACTAACGGTAAACCGTCGTTACGCCAAGCTGTAACACCACCAGTCAATACTAACACATTTTCATAGCCGTGTTTTTGCAAAACAGCTGCGCATGTTTGTGCGCGTTGACCTAGTCGACACACCACAATAATAGGCTTGTCTTTGTCTAATTGCGGATCTTGTTCTGTTAATCTCGCAACAGGTATATTCTTTGCGCCTGCAATATGCCCCGATTTAAACTCTGCTTTTTCGCGCACATCGATAACTTGGGCATGCTCTTGATTGATTAATCGTGTCGCCACCGCAGACGTGCATTTTTTCGCCCCTTTTTTGCTGCCATGTGCTTCATTAATAATCAATAGCGTCACCACAACCACAAAGATGGCAACCAGCCACCAATTTGCCATTAAAAACTGTAAATATTCTTGCATGTTTATCTCATTATCTGAATTGAGGTTTCAAGTATACACAAGATAAATAAGATAGTTAAGTTCTGTTATTAATATTGTCTTAATACTCATGAGACATAATAGCTGTGTATTATTAACACAATAAGTAAGAAGAATAATGATTACTATAATCAATAACTTAGATATCAATAATATTGCAACATATGCTAAGAAATTTCTTACGCAACATCCTAACGCGATAGTTGCTGAGAAACAGGCTAATACTAAGCAATTTACAATTTGGCAAAAAAAGTCGATGAGCTTACGTTTTTTTGGTAACGTCGTTGCAGCAACAGGCAGTTATAATGTTTTTGAGCTGAATGATGAATGCAAAAAAATTGAGCAAAATACGGATTCATCGCTTTTTATTTACCGCTTACAAAAACAAGATAAACCACATAATGTACAACAAATTGTGATTACAAAACCTGATGAAAATAATATAACTCATATTTTATATTACCGCTTAGTTAATGATAAACGCGTATGGTGCCGCAATGGTTACAGCAATCATCAAGATGCCTTAAGCTTTGCGATTGAATATGCACAAGAATTACGTATTGCGCTTGAGACTAGCCATGCTTCACGCCTTGCAAATTCAGAAAGTGAGTTGGAAACAATCATTCAATTAAATCAAAATGCGCGTACCAGAGCTGAAAACTGGTTTATGCATAGACGTTTATTATCTCAGATAGAAGAGCAAAGGCCTGCTGAAAAATTTACATGTAAACCATTATCAACCCAAGAGGCTTCTCAAGCCTTACCACAGCGTCATGTTTATTTAAATTTGGGTTATTAATGCCAGTCATAACAAAAACTTAAGCATTCTAGGGTATAATGACCCAATAAATTGTAGGATTTATGATGGCTGATTCAAAAAAAAACGATTTAAAACAAGAAGTTGAGCAAGGCTCTTTTAAAGTCATTGCTAATGCGCTTGGCATCCCCTCTAACGTTAATCGCGCCAAAGGCATGGTTGCTGAAATGAATAATTCCACTGGTGAAAAACCCGCTATCGATTCCCGCGCCAATGCTGGTGCAAGAGAAGGTAATGACGACATTCAGTCGAATGGTGCTACGGATATGTTATTTGAAGCAACCATGATAACGCTTGAACCTGCTCACGGTCTTGCACCTGTGTTTTCTGAAACAGCAACAGCGGAGGTCATTGAAAATAACGATAATCTCGCTGGCCAAAAAGAAAAACAACAAGAAACGCAACATTTACAAAAACTCACTTCACAAAATTTTGACATCCGTAGAATGGATGATCAATTCTTAAAGGCAGCTGGCGCTTCACCTGAATGTCGACCACAGCCCGGTGCTTCTCATTCTGATGATGATGAGAATGAAAATAAATTTAGTATGTAGGGCAGATTAGCTCCGATATCGTAGGGTTGAGGCAAACCTCGCCCCCAGGGCTCCCGCATTAAAATTTGCACAATGGTGGTATATAATTTCTTTGAGTCTTTTTATCACTTGGAGAACCATCATGGAAGAAACAGAAGCAGGTTTATTAGGTTATTTAT
>Ga0100380_10007115_pt1 | contig 11262 bp, 10 predicted proteins | sample CryGeymeta201504_FD_80417 | JGI IMG/M metagenome (GOLD analysis project Ga0100380, IMG submission 80417) | Groundwater microbial communities from Crystal Geyser aquifers in Utah, USA - Crystal Geyser metaG 2015-04 | ecosystem: Environmental > Aquatic > Deep subsurface > Groundwater | place... | reverse complement strand
TTGTAGCATGAGGCAAGGAGTTCCCTTTCCCTTGAATGGCCACCCCGCCATACAGGACCGACCGTATGGATGACCCACCTGGCAGGAAGGCGGTAGCCTTTGCTCACCCTCGCCTCGCCTGTGGGGCAGCCCCCTAGCCTGCGGGTCTCTTCGAGGAGTTCAGACCCCGCTGCCCTGTGGATCGCTCCGTCCACCCCTCCCCCGCCCAGAAGCGAGGTGTTGGCTGCATTGACGATGGCATCCACATTCTGTTTGGTTATGTCGCTCTGGATGATCTCTATCTTTTCTTTCATGGATGACCTCCCTTTCGAATCAAGCTTAAACCCATGCTTCAAGCCGGGGCAAATAAAGATGCAACTGTTCGATAGTCAAAGGGCTTTTCATATAAATTGTCTGCAAAATACTTATCAATAAACTGCAGTAATATCTCCCCCTGATCAATCTGAAAGCCCTTCCGCGATCTCACAATAATTGTTTCGAATGCCCTCTTCAAATGCATCGCGGCTCATGCCTGAAGACTTTTCCGCCGCGTCCCACCAGCCTATCTGATTGAGATGGTCTGCATCCCAGACCTTGATTAGATATTCTTCCTTCCAGGTGGCAGATCGCAGAGAGACCAGTCCGTCATTTTCGCCCTCAAGAGCATGAATGACGCTCCAGGAAAGCCTGAGGGGTTTAAAGATTCTCTCAAGCGGCTGTACGCCCGCAACGGTCCTGTAACAGACCCCGTTTGCAGCCTCAAAATCGGCAGTCAGTCTGTTTCTTTCGGCACATGCTTCAGGGGTGAGGTCCCTTGCCCCTCTTAAGTCGAGGCCAAAATTTAATGCAAGGTCAAGGAGCCTGTTCAGGCGTTCAAGGCTCCAGTGCGCGTAAGGACTTCCCAGGTGGGGAGTGCCGATGGTGGTAAGGGAGGCTACCCTTTCCTCCAGCCTGAATTTATATATCATCCATCGCGCATCCAGACCGCCCATGCTGTGGGCGATGATATGAACCCTGGGCCATTTACCGAATCCATGGGTCAGGTCGAGGATCTGATCTCTGAGATCGGTAGCTCGCCTCTCAAGCGGGCCTCCCCAGCTAACCCTGCTGTGAAACACGGTGAAGCCCTCATCAATCAGCGTGGACCTGATCTTTCGAAAGTAATGGAGTCTATCGTCTGGATCGTTATCCTTGGACAGAAGAGGCGTAAAGAACCTGTCGAATGGAAATATCCCGTGTGCGAGAACTATCGGGTAAGAGGTGTTCATGATCTGCGCCCTCCGCGATTAAGGACCATTTACCAAAGCCTTCACAATAAGGATGAGATACGCCCCCGATGCGGCTAGGATCGCCCAATACAAGCCCTTTTCCGCAATTCCGGATTTCGCCTTAAAGCGCGATTCCCTGCCGGAGAATCTGGAAACTGCAGGTATAATGAGGACAAGCACTACGAACACGCAAGGCAGAAGTATCCCAACATAAAAGGGATTCCAGCTCTTGAGAAGGGTTTGTATCCCCAGGAAAAACCAGGGACCGGTTACAATTTGGGCCTGGGCCTCAGGTGGTATATCCATGAAGGGATCAACCAGGATCGCGTACGTCCCTGCGGCTACAAAGGCAACGGCCGCAAATCCCTTCCCGGGCAGCCAGGCACTGACATGCCCCCTTATAAGATAAGCGGTAATGACCGGCAAAAAGAGACAATGATGAAGATAAGGAAGAAAGAAAAAGGCATCACCGCTTCCAACAAAAATCCGGGAGAGCCATTTTCCCGCCATGGGAATTGTATCGAGCATATTCAAGAGTATCGTTCCAGCGAAAAGCCCTTCCTTATCCCCCTTCAGTATAAAGCCTGTGAAAAGCGTTAAAAAACATGCGATTAGAGCCGTCACAAGGCCTGTCCATTCACCCGCCGGATACATCCTGTACCGCCTCCGGACGAAGTGATCCACCGTATGAAAGAGCATCAAAAACACAAAGGCCTGCCCTGTTATGTAGTGTATCTGTCTGAAAAACCATCCGTAAGGGACAAGGCTTGTTATCTCTTCGACATTCTGGAATACGTTTCCAAAGGGCCTGTAGTAAAAGCTTAGAATGATCCCGGATAAGAGGCAAATGAAAAGCGAGGCAAGCCCGAGTCTCGGCATCGCCGTAGAGAATGTCACGGCGATGCCGGCACCTTTGGCTATCCTGTTTACAACTGAACTGCGCTCATTCATGTTCAATCCCCGTGGCAGAGCCGGCATGCCTCCCGCAGGCTTATATCCTTCGCTCAAGTTGCCGGCCGCTATATCTCCACCTTCACGGTTATGCTTCCATCCGAGTTTTTTGTAAGGGGAAGCTCATCCAGGCCCCTGGTCGTGGGGCCTTTAAGCTTTTTGCCTGTGATATCATATACACTTCCGTGACACGGGCACTCAAACCTGCGTGTCAGCGGGTTGTAGTTCACAAGGCAGCCCAGGTGGGTGCATTTCGCGGACAGGGCCCTGATTTTATCTCCGGTCCCGATGAGATACACGCCCTCCTTATGGTTTATATCCGCTCCCTGATCGTTCTGGCCGAAGACTACTTCTCTTGTCTTAGCCCTCCTGAAGGTCATAAAAGAGAGGGCCGGGTAGGCAAGGGCCGCAGCCCCTGCCGCATAAAGGGTGCTGCTCATCCATTTCTTTAGGAATTCTCTTCTTTTCATTGGATCGAACGATTCGTTTTTTCAAATGTTAATATAGCACATAAGGGCAGCGTCAAGAAAGGGAAAGACCATGATCTTGAGAGGTTGATTCGGGACGTCATTTGCCCTAGTATCCAGGAATGGAGGAGATAGGTGTCTCTACACGAAAGATTTTCTACGGGGTTTTTATTCGATAGGGTCCATCCGGAAATGAGATAGTTTTATCGAGTTCAAGGCGAGCGATAATTTTAACCAAAGGAATACATTGACGTATTTCGAGGATTAAAACTTGAGCCCAACGCCGAAATCGGTGAAAATATCCATTTCCGGATGGACACTCGATAAGCATGGAGAGTGATATGAATATAGGCATAGTAGGGGACGGACCACGCTGCGAGTTTCTGATTGAGTTCATTCAGCAGAGCGAATTCCCGACCATGAGACCCAGGGTGGTTGCGCTGGCTAATGATAGAGTGAATGCCCCTTGTGTTGTTAAGGCAAGGGACCAAGGGATTTTTGTTACCACTGATTATAACGACCTTTTCAACAGGGATGACATTGACCTGATTATTGAACTTACTGGGAGGGAAGACGTTTTTTTTGACATACTCAGCAAGAAGAAAAGGTCCGTGCGGGCCTTCGACAGCAAGACAGCAGAGCTTTTCTGGGAGGTGAGCAGGGCCTCGCGGTTGCATAGACTGGCAGAGGAGGAGCTGAGCAAGGCAAAGACCCTTTACAGTGTCTTCATAAACCAACTCCTTCAGGAAGACGTAATGATCATAAGTCCAGCATACAGAATAATTGACGTAAATGACACGCTGTTAAAAAAACTTGGGCTTAAAAGGGAAGAGGTGATCGGTAAGACCTGTTTTGAGATATCCCATCACAGGAACACTCCATGCGAGGGAGAGCATCACCCATGCCCTCTCAGAGATGCAATTAATTCAGGCAAACCATCCCAGACAACCCACATGCACTACGACAAGGATAGAAATGAACATTACTACGCAATATCCTGCTATCCTATTTTTGAGGGCTCGAAGATAGATGCGCTGGTGGAGATATCCAAAGACATAACAAGAGATATCGAAATTCAAAAGGCTATGATGCAGCAGGAGAAGCTCGCCTCAGTCGGCCGGCTCGCCGCGGGTGTGGCCCACGAGATAAACAACCCCCTGACTACCATCCTTACCACTGCTATGCTGCTTCAGGAGGACTTTGCGCCTGATGAGCCTCTGTTTAAGGACCTAAAGACAATAGCCGACGAGACCTTGAGATGCCGTAGGATCGTAACCAATCTGCTTGATTTCGCTAAACAGAGCAAGCCTTCCAAGAAACAGAGCGATGTCAACATGCTTGTAAGGGAAAGCGTAGCCTTGATAAGGAAGCAGGCTGCATTCAAGGACGTCGAAGTCGGACAATTCTACAGCGATTCCATGCCTGACGTATATCTGGATAAGAATCAGATTCAGCAATGTATAATCAATCTGGGACTAAACGCCATAGAGGCAACTGATTCAGGCGGCAGGGTGAGCTTTGAGACATCATTCCTAGCGGACTCCGGAACTGTCGCTATTGTCGTACGCGACACAGGAGAGGGCATTTCCGAGGAGGACATGAAGAAGCTCTTTGAACCCTTTTTTACGACAAAGGATACGGGAACCGGCCTCGGACTGGCCATCACCCACGGCTTTGTCCAGCAGCACGGTGGGGCCATAGAAGTTGAGAGCAAAGAAGGAGAAGGGACTGCCTTCACAATAAGACTGCCGGTAAAGAAGGATGGACAGGATGAGTGAAAAAGCGGTGCGCATCCTCGTTGTTGATGACGAGATAAAGATATGCGAGAGCTGTGCGAAGATTCTTGAAAGAGAGGGCTGGCAAGCTGAATACGCCGTCAGCGGTTACGAGGCAATCAAGATGCTCGGACAAGGCTCTTTTGATGTGATTATTACGGATCTCAAGATGAGCAGCATGGGGGGCATGGAGGTGCTCAGGAGGGTAAAAGACACCTTCCCTGAAACTATGGTGATAGTGATAACCGGCTATGCCACTGTATCCTCCGCAGTTGAGGTGATGAAGACGGGCGCAACCGACTATCTCCCAAAGCCCTTTACCCCGGAGGAATTAAGGGGCGTTGTGAGGAACGCTCTCAAGGAAAGAGAGATGATTCTTCGGAAGAGAATGGTCAAAGAGGCCGTGCCATCCAAAGGACCTTCAAAACACCAACTTCTTGGGAACAGCAGGAAGCTTAGGACTGTCATAAGGATGATTGAAAAGGTGGCACCCACCGACTCGACGGTTTTGATATACGGAGAGAGCGGAACGGGAAAGGAGCTGATTGCGCGGGCTGTACATGCCAACAGTAAGAGAAGTGATGGGGTCTTCTTTGCCGTTGATTGTGGGACCCTTACGGGCAGCCTTTTGGAATCCGAGCTTTTCGGTCATGATAAGGGTGCCTTTACTGGAGCCCACAAGGATAAGGAAGGTATCTTCAGGCTTGCCGAGAGGGGTACCGTCTTCCTTGACGAAATAAGCAATATAAGTATGGAGGTGCAGGGAAAGCTGCTGCGTTTTCTGGAATCGAGGGAATTTCTGCCCTTGGGGGGGACAAAGATCCATAAGGTGGATATCAGGCTCATACTTGCTACAAACCGGGATCTGAAGCAGATGGTTGCAGCGGGCTCTTTCAGGAAGGATTTCTTTTATAGAATCTTTGTCTATCCGATCGTGGTGCCTCCGTTGAGAGAGAGGAGAGAGGATATCGTGCCTATAGCACTTCACTTCCTGGCCATCTTCAACAAGGAGATGGGAAAAGAGATCTGCGGCTTCACCGAAGCCGCTATCGTCAGGCTTAGTGGATATGAATGGCCCGGTAACGTGCGGCAATTGAGAAACGTGGTCGAGAGGGCGGTTATCCTTTGCGAAAAAGAGAAGATATCAGAAAGGGAACTTGACCTCCCCTACGAGACTGGAGTTATTAGTGAAAGCGTACCGGCCACTAACGAGGAACTCAAGAGAGCCAAAAAGGAGATAAGAGAAAAGTCTGTCTTGAGAATTGAGAGGGATTTCGTTGTGAGCGCCCTTATCCGTAACAACTGGAATATAACCAGGGCCGCTGAAGATGTAGGCCTCCAGAGGACAAATTTTCAGAACCTTATTAAGAAATATGGCATAAAACGTCCCCTGCCGGGAGCGGAACGGAACATCCTCTAAAAACAATATACAGAGTATATTCTTTTTATACATACTTTTTTGAACTTCTTTCCTAAGAACTATCCTGACTATAATCTTGCCTTCTTCGTGACCGATCCTGAGTTAAGCCTTTGTATCTTATATGTTTAAGAAAAAAAAGCTGGGGGTTCTCCCTGCTGACGGTGGATGTCGAAAAGGGTGTTCCCGCCTTTTGATGCAGTATTTTATTATACGGCACTTGCTCTTATCATTCCAGTACCATACAAATTATATATAAACTACAATGGGTTGACCAAAGAACACCTATTGGCATCCTTCATGCTTATAAAGATGACAAAAAAGCAGGAGTTCGGGGCTGGTTGTCCGGATCAAAAGGAGGAAGCAATGGAGACAAAAGGCAGGATCCTGGTAATAGACGATGAGAGGAGCATTTGTGAGAACGTCGAGAAGATACTCGCAAAGAACAATTTTGAGGTGCAGAAGGCTGTAAGCGCAGACGATGCGCTGGACAAGATGGCCCACGAAAGTTTTTCTCTGCTCATTTCAGACATTGTTATGCCTGGCAAGAACGGGCTCGAATTGCTGAGGCTTGTAAAAAAGCAGTGGCCTATAACCAAGGTTATAATGATGACTGCTTATGCCTCTACGGATACGGCCATGAAGGCTATTCGGTTGGGCGCACTGGATTACGTTGCCAAACCTTTTACCCCTGACGAACTGAGATCAAGCGTTGACAAGGCTCTGTCCGGAGAGCTGACCGAGGCCACAGTATCTGAAAGGGAGCGGGAGACCATAGAACTGATAGATGCGGACATGCCATTCGACCGGGAAGAGGTTGCCAAGGTAACAGGGCCGGAATATGTGGACATGCTTGGTCCCTCAGACATGCCGGTAGTGCAGATGCCTGCAGCGGCTGCCGGGGAAAATCTGTGCATGGTGGGGCAGATGGTGTGCGATATATTCAAGAAGCTCGGCGCCACATGCAAGGCCGGTGCGAAAAGCAAAGAATGTCCGCAGAAAAAGGCAAAGGCAAAGAAGGGCACTGGCGCTGAAAAGCGTTTGGATACAAGGATGCTCATAGGGATAGATCTCCCGTTCAACTATGAGGAGGTTGCGGCGGTAACAGGGCCTGAGTACATAATGAACCTGCATCATGACGGCGTTGCATTCATCCCCTATGAGGAACTCAAGAAGACAGCATCCATGCCGGTACTGAAAGAGAAAGAGACAGAAGTGTTACTTCTCAAGAGAGCCGGTGATCATGCCCCGAGGAGCGTCCTTGTTATTGACGATGAGGCAGCAGTAAACAACAATATCAGGAAGATCCTCGCGAAAAAGGGCTACATGGTTGATCAGGCCTTCGGCAAGGGTGAGGCCATTGAGAAAATAACCCAGAGCGACTACAGGCTTGTACTCCTTGATCTCAAGATGCCCGGAGTGAAGGGCCTGGAACTTCTCAAAGCGATAAGGGACATCAGACCGAATGCCATGTTGGTTATCATAACGGGCTACGCAAGCATAGAGTCTGCGGTTGAATCCGCCAGAATGGGAGCGGTTGATTTCCTAGCAAAGCCTTTTACCCCAGATGAAATCCGACACGCCGCGGAAAACGCCATCAGACTTGCTGCATAATTCCTCGCCCGAATCAATTGCCCCCTCCTAGAACAGGGGGCAATTGGTCTGTCGTATAATCTTGTAACACGATGATTCATCCCCTCTAATTCTTTTTCAGATTGAGGATTCTATCGTGTCGCGCGAGTGTTGATGGAGATTATTTATCTTTTCACTCAGCAGTATTTCCCTATCCGCAACGCCTTTATAAAACCACAAATCACTTGACTTCCATGTTTCGAAACCTGTAAGAAGTTACCCAAAATGGTCGCTATGCATTGAGCATCGGAAAAGGAGATGGACAATGGCTGAGAAGGCTCAGGGATCCGTTCTTGTGGTAGGCGGCGGGATTGCCGGTATGCAGGCCGCGCTGGACTTGGCTGATTCCGGATATTACGTGTATCTACTCGAGAAAAGCCCTTCCATTGGAGGTGTAATGGCGCAGTTGGACAAGACCTTTCCGACCAACGACTGCGCGATGTGAATTATCTCGCCAAAACTGGTCGAGGTCGGCCGGCATCTTAACATAGAACTTATCACCTATTCCGATCTTGAGTCCGCTGAGGGCTCGCCTGGAAATTTCAAAGTCAAAGTCAGAAAAAGGGCGCGCAGTGTCAATATGGATCTCTGCACAGGCTGCGGTGTCTGCGTTGAGAATTGCCCGGTCGTCAGTAATGCCGCAGCATAGGTATTGGTTTTGGGCTTTCTATAGTTTGCGCGACAAAATATCCTTGTTGGCGAGCACACGGCAAGGGCGCAAACATGGTTCTCCTACAATGAAAAGACCAATAAACGGATTCTGAAGCTGACTCTTTTAAGAGGATTTACGAGAGATGGGCAAGGCAATAGAGATTGACTGGAACATCATAGAGAATGTAATCAAACAGTACAGCGAGAACCGAGAGGCTCTGCTCATGATAATGCAGGACATCAGCGATATTTACAACTTTGTCCCGCCTGAAGTGGTCCCATTCTTGGCTAAAAAACTTGGTATCAGAGAAAGCCAGGTTTATAGCGTTGCCACCTTCTATAAGACCATCAGCCTTAAACCAAGGGGAAAATATATCGTTAATGTCTGTACAGGGACTGCATGTCACGTCAGGGGGGCCGAAAAGATCATGGACGCCCTGAAGCAGAATCTCATGATTGAAGAAGGCCAAACGACCGATGACGGCATCTTCTCACTGGCGGCTGTGCGCTGCGTTGGTTGCTGCGCTTCAGGTCCCGTGATTACCGTGAACCATGACACGCACGGCGGACTTGACCGCTCCAAGGTTCTTGATGTTATCGAGGGGTATAAGAAAAGTGCCTCTTAGTGAAGCGGGGCGATGGGGGGAAATCAATACGATGGCCAGGTTAGCGAACAAAGATGCCCTGCAGAAGTTGAGAAAATCACTTCAGGTAGTCGATAGGCACAAGAAAGATAAACTGATCTCACTTTGTGGCGGGTCGGGTTGCGGTGCTTACGGAACGGCAAAAGTCCACCAAGCATTAGTTGCGGAACTAAAGAAGCAGGGCCTTCAGGAGAAGGTTGAGATCAAACGTACCGGTTGCCATGGATTCTGTGAAAAAGGCCCCATAATGGTCATTTATCCTCAAGGAGCCTTTTACCCTCAGGTGAAAGAGGAACATGTCCAAGAGATCGTGGAGAAGACTATAAAGGGTAATGAAGTTGTTGATTCCCTTGCCTTCAAAGACCCTTCCACCAAGAAGAAGATCTATTTCGAAAAGGACATTCCCTTCTACAGACTCCAGCAACGAATTATTTTCGGGAACAACGGCCTAATAGATCCTACGAGTATAGAAGACTATATTACTGTTGGCGGTTATTCCGCATTGGAGAAGGCCCTCTTCGAGATGAAACCCAAAGATGTCATCAGTGAGATCAAGAAATCAGGGCTGAGAGGAAGAGGGGGAGGCGGGTTCCCTACCGGCATCAAGTGGGAGACATGCCGCAGACATGAAGGAGAGAGATACGTTATCTGTAACGCTGATGAAGGGGACCCCGGCGCGTATATGGACAGGAGCCTTCTGGAGGGAAATCCCCACAGCGTGATAGAGGGGATGATCATAGGAGCCTTAGCTATCGGCTCAAAAGAGGGCTATGTTTATGTGAGGCATGAATATCCATTGGCTGTGAAAAATCTTTTCACTGCGATTCAAAAGGCTGAAGAGTTGGGCCTGTTAGGCCAAAATATTTTGGGTTCAGGCCTTGATTTTAGGATTCACATAAGCCGGGGTGGAGGTGCATTCGTCTGCGGAGAGTCAACCGCCCTTATGGCCTCTCTGGAGGGCAAACCCGGTCGCCCCAGAGCCAAATATGTGCATACCGTTGAAAAGGGTTTCAGGGATGGCCCTTCCAACCTCAATAATGTGGAAACATGGGCTAATGTGCCCGTTATCATAAATAGAGGAGCAGAATGGTATGCTTCAATCGGGACGGAAAGAAGCAAGGGGACCAAGATATTCTCCCTGGTGGGGAAGGTTGTTAACACGGGCCTGGTAGAGGTTCCCATGGGGACTTCTCTCAGAACCATCATTTATGACATCGGCGGCGGTATTCCCAAGAAGAAGAAATTCAAAGCAGTGCAGACCGGGGGACCCTCTGGAGGATGTATTCCGGAAAGGTATCTTGATCTGGGAGTTGACTTCGACGAGCTGACGAAGGTGGGCTCCATCATGGGTTCAGGCGGTATGATCGTCATGGATCAGGACACCTGCATGGTGGACGTGGCCCGGTATTTCCTGGATTTTCTAAAGGATGAGTCATGCGGTCAGTGCAACCCCTGCAGAGAGGGCATCAAGCAGATGCTTGATATCCTGACCGATATATGCCAGGGCAAAGGCAAGGAGGGCGACATTGAACTGCTTGAAGAACTCGGGGCCATGATCCAGAAATTCTCCCTCTGCGGTCTCGGGACCTCGGCTCCCAACCCGGTTCTAACCACGATCATATACTTCCGCGATGAATATGAGGCCCACATAAGGGATAAAAAGTGCCCGGCAGGCGTGTGCAAGGCCCTTTTCCATTACGAGATAGACAAAGACAAGTGCACGGGTTGTCAGCTTTGCGCCAAAAAGTGCCCACAGGAGGCGATAACCGGGGAGAAGAAAAAAACCCATGTATTGGACCAGGCAAAATGCATCAAATGCGGAATATGTTATGAAAGCTGCAAGTTCGATGCAGTTGTAGTGAGATAGTAGCCTAGGGATTCAAGAGGGATTAAACCCATGATCACTTTCAAGTTGAACGGCAAGACAGTTCAGGGCGATGAAGGAGAATACATCCTTCCGGTTGCTCAGAGAAACGGCGTTGAGATACCTACCCTGTGCCATCACAAGGTCCTTGAGCCGGCAGGGATGTGCCGTCTCTGTACGGTGGAGCTTTTCGACGGTCGGCGTAGCCGGTTTGTCACATCCTGTAACTACCCGATCTGGGAAGGCATGGAGGTCAAGACCGACTCTGCTAGGGTAAGGCAAGGAAGAAAACTGATAGTTGAGATGCTCCTTGCGCGCTGTCCTGATGTGCCTGTCCTAAAAAGGCTCGGTACCGAATACGGGGTAGAGGAGCCACGTTTCAAGAAGGGTGATGACGACTGTATCCTCTGCGGGCTGTGCACAAGGATATGCGAACGTGTGGGCGCATCCGCGATCAGCCTCACGGGACGTGGGCTGGAGATGGAGGTCAGCACCCCTTTTGGTGAGAAGACGGATGTATGCCTTGCCTGCGGAGCGTGTGCTTCAGTTTGCCCGACAGGGCATATCAACATGGATGTCGTCAGGGAGAAACATGCCGCGCATGAAGTGGAATT
>Ga0100380_10007110_pt1 | contig 11265 bp, 7 predicted proteins | sample CryGeymeta201504_FD_80417 | JGI IMG/M metagenome (GOLD analysis project Ga0100380, IMG submission 80417) | Groundwater microbial communities from Crystal Geyser aquifers in Utah, USA - Crystal Geyser metaG 2015-04 | ecosystem: Environmental > Aquatic > Deep subsurface > Groundwater | place: USA... | reverse complement strand
CGAAGAAATGAACTTTAAATTTACCACTTTCCTGTCCTACGAAGCACGAAACCCCTGCTTGCGTATAGGTGATGTTATCGCTTCGGTGTTTTTTTTCTTTCGCTGGTTTGTCGGTCGTTTTGGTCGTGCGGTTGGACAGACACACTCTTTGCCAAGTTTTGGCTTGAGCGTTGGCTGGTGCTGCTTGGCAATGTGTGTGACTGCTGTGCGTTGGCTGTATGTCGGCTGTGTGTGCTGTCATTACGCTACTTTCTGTTTATACAAATGCTGTTGAAATTCTATAAACAGTCTGCTGATGTTTGCAACGTCACCTAAAATGTCTTTGGCATCTTCTAACGATTGATATTTGTTTGTCAGCAAGATTGGTAATTTCTCTTGGTCAAGTTCTTCTACGCCTGTCTCAACGTATTTGCTCAATACAAATTCTATAAACTCTCTTTGCTTGTTGTCAAGCAAGGCGAAGATGGTCGCCTGGGCCGCTGCTACTCTTGCTTCTCGTGTCATTGGTTTTATGTCGCTGTTAAACACATATTCCAACACATCAAACAAGTCGCTTTTTTCAGCGTTAATGAGTTTTTGTAAGGTCGTCAGTTCCTCTTTGCCAAAACCTGCTGCATCTAATTTCTCTAATAGTGTCCGTCTGGTAAGTGGATTGCTCCAGAGTGTCCGCAATTCATCTTCACTTTTGAAAAGGTTTGGCAATTCGCCAAACAAATTATTCAAAAATTCTTCTGCTGAAATTGGTTTGCCGTCTGCACTCCAAAACGAAGTAGAAATCATTGATTGTATTTCACGTTCTTTTCCATCTTTCAATTTTACTTTTATTTTTTGTCGCTTGTTGCAATTGCAATTAAGTTCACCACATATTTCGCAAGGCTCTTTTGGTTTCTTTTCGCAAATGCAAGGCGTTTGTTTGCAAACTTTACAAGGTTGTGGCGGTGGTTTTAGTATTCCAATACATTCGCAGGCTTCTTTTCCACAAATTTCACAGGGTTCAATTGGACCATCCCAACCATCATCTCTGAAATGATGGTAAGCATCTACAAAATCATAGATGGTAAAAAAGTCTTTGCCATCAAACAAACGTGTGCCTCGTCCTACAATTTGTTTAAACTCAATCATTGAGTTGACAGGGCGAAGTAAAACAATGTTGCGAATGTTCCTTGCATCAACTCCTGTGGAAAGTTTTTGCGAAGTTGTCAGAATGGTTGGCAATGTTTTTTCGTTGTCCTGAAATTCACGTAACAGTCTTTCGCCTTCTTCACCGTCATTGGCTGTTACACGAACACAATAAAAAGGGTCTTTGCTTTTGGTGTTTTGGTTTACCAAATCTCTTATCAATGCTGCGTGTGCTTGATTGGCACAAAAGATTATTGCCTTTTCGTTTTGATTGGCTTCTTCTAAAAAGATATTTACTCGCTTGGCTTCTCGTTCTACAATTTCAATCGTTCGGTTAAAGTCCTTTTCTTCATAAAGTTTGCCTTCTTCAATTTCGCCTTCCACAATCGTATCGTCTGAGGTGTAGCGGTAATCATCCAAAGTAGTTTTGATGCGTTTTACTTTGAAAGGCGTTAAGAAACCGTCATTGATTCCTTCTTTTAGCGAATAGATATAAACTGGTTCGCCAAAATATTTGTAAGTGTCCACATTGTCTTTTCGTTTTGGAGTTGCGGTTAAACCTAATTGAACGGCTGGACTGAAATATTCTAAAATGCCCCGCCAGTTACTTTCATCATTTGCTCCGCCACGGTGACACTCGTCAATGATGATGAAATCAAAATAGTCTTCCGGATATTCACCAAAATAGGGTGTGCCTTCGACACCCTTCGACAAGCTCAGGGACTGCTCAGGCACCGACTTGCTCTTCGAAAGTTGCTTTAGTTTTTCAATATCGCCTTTTATGAGTGCGATTTTCTTTGCCCTGCTCCATTTTTGAATTTGTTTTTCTCTTGCGAACGCATCATCAATTCTACTAAATGGTTCGTAATAAACAAGCTTTACAGGTAAGTTATTAGCTGTATAATTTGCTCCTTCTCCGTTTTTGTGTTGTTCAATTCTTAAAGTTAATTCCTTTGTGCTTCCTGTATAAAAACTTCCATCTGAACATTGAAGAATATACATATATCCATATGCTTCGACAAGCTCAGCAGTCGATATTTCAGACAAATCCACTTCGATATACTCAGTGTCCGTTTCACTTTGAGCGGTGGGTGAGCCTGCCGAACCCCCACTCATAAAGGTTTGGAAGATGGTGAAGAAAATACTACCATTGGTGGGCACTCTTCCTTTTTTTCTTATTTCACTGGGTTTTATCCTTACCAAAGCATCTTCCGGGAATGAAGAAAATGAATTGTAGGCTTGGTCTGCTAAAATATTTCTGTCTGCTAAAAACAATATTCGTGGGCGTCTTGCAGGCTCGCTGGGTCGGTGAGCTTGTCGAACCGTCCAGCGGGTTTGAAACAGTTTCCAAGCGATTTGAAAAGCAATTGCCGTTTTTCCTGTGCCTGTGGCAAGAGTGAGTAAAATTCTGTCTTTACTTTGTGCAATGGCTTCAACGGTTCTTTGAACCGCTATTTCTTGATAATATCTTAACTGCCAACTTCCGCTTTTATCTTCAAACGGCACATTGGCAAATTGCTCACGCCACATTTCGACAAGCTCAGTATCCGCACTCTTTGGAAATGTTTTGTTCCAAAGTTGTTCGGGGCTTAAAAAGTCTGTTACCAAACCTTCTTCGCCTGTTTTCATACAAATTTGGTAAATGGCTTTACCGTTGGCGCTGTAAGTGGTTTCTAATTGAAGTTTTTGAGCATATTTTTTGGCTTGCATTACGCCTTCACCAACTTCCTGTTCATCACTTTTGGCTTCTACAATTGCCAACTTGATGCCTTTGTAAACCAAAACATAATCGGCAATTTCTTTTTTGCCACGCCCACCGCCTGTTTGAATTTTCCCTTGTGTAATGTGGTATTCACGAAGGACTTTAGAGCCTTCCACAACGCCCCAACCACAAGCCTTTAGCTTTGGGTCTATGAGTTCTGCTCTTGTTTCTGCTTCGTTCATTTTTTCTGTTTTATCAAATAACCGTCAAATAAAATTGGGCTGCCAATCACATAACCATCACATAAAAAAGTGTTGATTATCAATGAATTGAATTGTGTGTTGACACCACCTATCACATAACCATCACATAAGAATTGTGAGTAGGTCAAATAACTATCAAATAAGATTTTAAGCCCAATACGGAACATAGCTTGCATATTTTCTTGATTTACTTTCAGGATCATCTTCTTTAATAATTTTTTCTTCAAGTGCATCTCTTATAATTCTTGAGGCAATTGAATAGTTATGGTCTTCTATTTGAAACCGCTCTCTTAAACTTTGATTAGACATTTTTTCGTTAGATACCCACTTTAAACAGGCGTGCTGGTAGCAAGCTCGTATTTTTTCTTTTTTATCTAAATCGTTCAGTTTTTTGTAGCTATATAGGGTAACCCTTGTACGGTTTTCATCTGTAATAACATTAATTGGAGGTAGTTGGTAGAGTTCATTATAAAAAATCACTTTGTCTAATCCGCTTCCTTTTTCTTCGCAAAAGCCCATTCTTCTCATTAAATCAGCTAACTTCTCATTTCTTGAAATGTACGAATCAATAAATCTGTCAGGTGTTATTAAGGGATTTCCCGGATTGGATATTTCGATTCTATCGCTAAAGATTTCAACCATTGGAAACCCTTTAACAGATAAATCTTGATGAATTAAGGCATTTGCTACTAATTCTCTAATGGCTATTTCGGGATACATTCGGGATTCGGTTCTTAATGCTTTCCCAATTTCTTCATTGGCAGGCAACTGGCTGTTTATCCATTCCACAAGACCTAAAAAACCAAGTGCATATCCTTTAACACCTATCTGTTCTCTGATAGTTTCTACTTTGTTTTTGCCCTTGTAAACTATTACTCTTACTGATTTACGCTGAACCGACTCAAACTCTCCTAAATTTTTTGCGAATAAAATAGCACCAAGGTTTGTAATGGCATAACCTTGAGATTTTAATACGAGATTTTCGTTAATGAATTTTTCGATAACACCATTTTGATTGGACGGATAAGGTAGTTTCATCAAATCAAAATAAGTTTCTGTGCTCAACAAGCGAATAACATCTGCAGCCGAAAGGCTGTCTTTTGCAATTTCAAGTTCATAAGGTCTGCCTGACTTACGCCAAATTTTACGTTCTTTCTCTGGAAATTCTGCCAACTTTCTTGTAATACTTCCTACTCTGATGTAAGGTGTATGCGAAAAATCGACAGGTTTATTTTGTGCCGAAGGAATGACAAATAAGGCTATATTTCTTTGCAAATCGAATGCAAATTCGTGAATTCTGAAATCAATTCTTGGATCTAAGCGTTGAGCCAACCAATGTTCCAACTCTTCATTACCCTTTTTGTGGTGTTTAGGTTTGAATGAAGTTCCTTTAATAATATGGGTTTCATTTTCTATACCAAAAACTAAATAGCCATATTCCTGGTTATGAATAGCCGCACCATTAGCTAAGGCAGAAATACGCTCACCTATTTCTTGTTCAGAATGAAAATTCAATTTGAACTCCACCCATTCGCTTTCCTTTGGTTGTTTTACCAAATTATTGAGCAATTCTATGAGTTGTTGTTCTTTCATACCCCCAATGCTTTTTCAGTTTTTAGTTCGACAGCCTCACCACTACGCAATTCTCCTGCAAAGGCTTTTTGTAGGATTGATTTTTTCATTTCATCCAAGTCGTTTAATTTCTTTTGATACACCGCTTCCAACTTTTGCGTTTCGGCTCGCAGGGCATCTAATTGGCGCACGATGGTTTGTTGTTCTTCAAGAGATGGAAATGGAATTGGGATTTTGTTTAACATTGCCTGATTTAATTTTGGCTGAGCCATTCCACTTACAAAATCATCAATTTTAATTGAGTTTATATAGACTTCAACAAACTTCTGTGTTATCAAATTTGGAAATTTTAAAACGTGAGCATGATTATTTACCCAAGTTTTACCTGATATGGAAAAAGCTATAGGATAAGTTCTTGCTAAAAGATTAGCACCATCTTCTGAAACACAAAGCAAATTTTCATCGAAAAGATAATCAGCAACATAATCAACAATGCCCGACGCGCCATAATAAGGAATATTTCCGCTATCTCTTTTATTTTTAGTTATTGGCTTTCGTTTTCTATCAAGATTTTCTGAAATTTGATTAAGAGTTTTCATTTCCCAATCCCCATTCTCAAACACCCCCTGCAAATAGCTTTCAAAAAGTGCTTTGGCGTTTTTGAGGTTTTGTTCGGCATTATTTCGACTACGCTCAATAACCGAAAAGCACGCGTCTAAAATGGAAACAATGCGTTGTTGTTCGGGGAGAGGTGGTAGGGGGATTTCATAATCCCTAATCATTGGAACTGTTAGTTGAGGAATTGAAGAACCGCTATGTTTGAAATCTATTTTTCTTAAAGCATAATCTAAAAAGTCTAAACTTAATTTCTTTAAATCAATTGGTGATACGACAATTAGCCTTACAATAGGAAAGAATGGTTCAAGTCTTTTTACTGAAAACCCAATTGTTCCCCTTGCAGAAACAGTAATACTTGGCTTTACTATTTTTGCAATAGTTGTATAACCGTAAAGTCCTTCATTTTTTTCTCCATTTGCATAAATAGGAATTTGAAACTTTTCAGTTTGCATTTCTGAAAAGTAATCTTTCGGAACATCACCACCTGCTGATAATTCACAAACTTCCCCCAACTTTTTTATTTCCCAACCCTTCGGTAGGTTCAGGGCATCGCCTTTATGGTAGCTGAGTTTATCGAAGCTCATATCAGTTCCTTAATTTCATTCATAATTCCGTTTACTGATTTCACTTCCATTTTAGAAAAGGCAAACCATTTTTTGCCTAAATCTTTGAGTGATGCGCCCAAATGATAGACTTCTTTACCATCAATAATCAAAAAGCGGTCGTGGCTTTGGTTAAAGAGTTGAACTTCAAAATTACCATATTGTTCATTTGCTTTTTGCATATCTAATTGCAATTGGTTAGTGATAGTTTTGGTGAGTAAATGTACTTGTACACCTTCGTTCTTTTTGGCTAAATGTGTCAAGGTATTTTCGTTTATATAATTATCAATCAACACAATATTTTTTTGAGCTGAACGTATGATTTTTGAAGCGAGTTCATACGCATCAAATACTTGACCCTCAAAGAAAACGCCTTGGGTGGGAATAAAATTTTTACTTTCTAAGGCCTTAAAAACCTGTTCAAATTTGTGGTCGGTTTCTAATTGTTTGAGTTCCATTTTATCTAATCGATGATTGATGAGTGATTTTTCTAAAAGAATATGACGCATTTTCACAAAAGCATTCATTATTTGCAGACTTACTGCAATAGCTATATCACTGGTAAGCACGGCAGAAAGCATGGCTACGCCTTGTTCGTTAAACACATAAGGCATTGTAGATCGGTGTTTTTGTGAACTGGTCGCAATTTGCGACCGGTTCGAAGTGGTCGCAATTTGCGACCGCAAAATCTCCCATTCTGCCTCTGAAAGTTGAAACCTAAAGTTTTCAGGAAACCTTTTGATATTACGTTTTACTTGTTCGTTGATTCGTTTTGTCTCAACCTCGTATAACTCTGCCAAATGAAAATCTATCATTACTTGCAAACCTCGAACTGTAAAAATTCTGTTTTCAATTTGGTTTTCTGATAGGGTTGGTTCTTTACTCATATTAAATCTTTTATAGATCCCAATATTTCCGCACTTTCTTCGTCCAAGGCTTTCATTGCTGATAAAATGGCTTGCGGTGGGCGTAGGGCTGCTTCTTCTTTTTTGTTCGGGTTCTTTACTGAAAGGTCGTAGGTTGCTGCATTGTTTTGTGACAAGTGGGACTTGGGGGAAGTGTTTGTTAGCCATTGGCTCACGTCAACAGACCAGGAGTTGGGGCTATCGGCTTTGGTTTTCTGGAGCTCTATGAACTCTGCTAAGTCGTTTTCGTTGAGTGGGTTGGTCTTGCCCAAATTGCGGTCAAGATTCAACGAGTAAAACCAAACTTTTTGGGTTGGTTTGCCTTTTTCAAAAAACAACACTACGGTTTTTACACCAGCACCGGTAAATGTTCCACCCGGTAAATCTAACACCGTGTGCAGATTGCAGCTTTCCAACAAGGTTTTGCGTATGGCAACGGTGGCATTGTCGGTATTGCTCAAAAAAGTGTTTTTAATAATGACACCTGCATTGCCACCTGCTTTCAAAATTTTAATAAAGTGCTGCAAAAAAAGCGAAGCGGTTTCACCGGTTTTTATTGGGAAGTTTTGTTGCACTTCGGCACGTTCCTTTCCTCCAAAGGGCGGATTGGCAAGCACCACATCATAACGGTCTTTTTCCTGTATGTCGGCCAGGTTTTCGGCAAGTGTGTTGGTGTGTATGATGTTGGGAGCTTCCACTCCGTGCAAAATCATATTCATAATGCCAATGATATACGCCAATGATTTTTTCTCTTTGCCGTAAAAGGTGCGTTTTTGCAGTATCTCGGTTTCTTTGGTAGAAAGTGATTTGCTGTTTCGCAAGTAGTCGAACGCTTCGCATAAGAAGCCCGCAGAACCTACTGCACCGTCATAAATTTTGTCATCAATTTTTGGGGCAACCACTTTTACAATGGTTGTAATGAGCGGTCGGGGTGTGTAATATTCGCCACCGTTTCGTCCTGCATTGCCCATATTTTTGATTTTATCTTCATACAGATGGCTCATTTCGTGCTTTTCTGCATGGGTACGGAAACGCAACTCGTCAATGCGGTTAATCACTTCACGCAAATTGTAGCCGCTTTGTATACGGTTTTTCAGTTCGCTGAAAATCTCTCCAATCTTGTATTCAATAGTGACGGCACTCTCTGCACTTAGTTTAAATTTTTTGAGATAAGGAAACAGTTTGTTGTTTACAAAGTCGGTAAGGTCATCGCCAGTAAGTGCGTTATGGTCAATTTTTAATGCACCACCACCATTTGTAATTTTAGGGGCAGCCCAATTATTCCATTGATATTCTTTGTCAATAATGGTGGTGTATGTTTTACCTGTAAGTTCGGCTGCTGTGGCACGGTCACGCTCCATGTCGTCCAAATATTTCAGGAACAAAACCCAAGACGTTTGCTCTACATAATCTAATTCGCTTCCACAACCAGCATCTTTGTGCAGTATGTCGTCAATATTCTTAAAAGTTTGTTCAAACATTATTTAATCCTATATTTTTTCGTTCATTAAAACGCAAATGTACCAATTTCCACGGGTGCGTTGGCAAGAAAACAGCTCTTTTGCAAACTTTGGTCGTGTGTCGGCTTGTGCGGTTTGCAAATGTGCTGTTTTGTGCGTTGGCATTTTCCATTTTTCTTTTCTGTCTTTTTGCAGCAAATTTTCCGTTGTCAATCTGTCGCTGTGTCTTTTTTTACAATTGAGACTAACGTCAAATTATATTATTGATTATCTGCATATTGTCTATTCTGATTTCTTCTAAATTGATGCCAAATTTAACAATATTTTTCTTTATTCTCGACACCATTTTTAGTTTTCTTTTTTGGTCGAGAAATAAATATTCTGTTGGTGGAGAATAAGGCACTTTTTTAGTAATCATTGTCCAGATTATTACTCCGAGTTTTCTTGCCGTCGCACTAACAGCGGCTTGACGACCTCTGCGATATGCTATTCTCTTAAAAAAATCTGATAAATGTGTATCTTTCAAATTTCCTATTGCATTGGCTGATTGCCTTAGTGCTATTTTTAATCTATTGCTTCCTTTTGGTATTCGATGACTTAGAACTTTTCCCCCTGATATTTTATTATTTGGCGCCACTCTTAGCCATGAAACAAATTCCTTTGAACTATTGAATTTTTTAAATCCTTCTGGGCCTATCTCACTCATTATACTTAATATTGTTGAATGACTCACTCCCTCTATCGCCATTAAATCAACTCCCTCAAAATATTGAAAAGCTATTTGGTTAAAATCTTTAATTGCTGGGGCATTTTTATTGATTCGCTTATGAGGCTTATCTACTGTACGAAATGATTTTTTATTGGGTGATTTCCTCAATGTTTCTTTTATAAATTTAGCTATCTCATTATCGCATTGTTGAATCTTTTTTTGATAAAACATATAACTTTGATATTCTTGTTTCAATCCAAATAGATAATCTTCTCTATTATTCCCATGCAATGCTTTTGCTATCTCTTCTTTCGATTTTCGGCAATTATAATGTCTGTGCTCTGCTAATGAGCTTGGATCTAAATTTCCGCTACAAATATCTTCAATAATTTTCATGCCCGTAAGTCCACAAACATCCTTTACAACCACATCTAATCGAAAATTCAAAAATTTTAAATATTTCTGCATTTTTCGAGATACTGTTGCTGACTGATTTATCATATTTGTTCTCTGACGACAATAAGTACGTAGTTTTTCTGTAGTTTCATCTGGCAAGAAGCTGCTGCTTAATAAGCCTAGAGAATGCAACTTTTGTATCCACCTACAATCTTTTACATCTGTTTTTTTCCCTTTTGCATGCTTGGTGAATTTTCCATTGCAAAGTACAACTGAAATATCATGTTTGAGTAATTCGGCATATAGATTTTGCCAATAATCACCTGTGGATTCCATTGCTACTGATGTAATTCCATAGGAAAGAAGCCATTGACATAGTTCTGTATTATCTTCAGCATAAACGCCAAATTCTTTTACGTCTTCTAGGGATTGGCCTACTGCAACAAAGTGCGATCTGCTTCCAACATCAATGCCTGCGGCTTCTGTGTTGATAATTTCCATTTCTAATTTCTTTTTCCTTGCCATTTTAAAAATTTTTTAAAATATTTGTAAAAATGACTCTAAGGAAATGTATCTTTGTACTGAAAATTATTGAGAACGGGGTTCCTAATTTGGACCACCACTGAAATTATCTACAAGCCTCTGAATTGCAAGTTCGGAGGCTTTTACATTTCAACCAGAATGAACGCACGGACTATTTATGTACCATTTAAAAAATCGGCCTTGCATAGAGTCAAAGCAAAAATAAAAAGAAAAATTCATTCGCATTAACAATTACTCGTTAGCAAGAGAAATTAATTGAGTTTTCGTGATGTGGGGAATGAACGCCAACGAATGTATATCCGCCATTAGGCGGTTATTTCGTATTTAGTTTGAGGTTTGTAAATTTATTTAATTCTCTGTATTTTAATGCTTTGTTCGTTTTTAAGCGCTCCCTTTGGCTTTGCTCTGGGCAGGTGCTGTCGGTTATATTCATGTTATGAGTTTTAAGTGAATTATGTGATGATTTTCGAGACAAATATAATATTTTACTTAAAACACAAACTAAATATCTAAATTATCAAACGGACTTTATATCTAATCAAAACCTTTGGTGGTAAGATGGATTTGAATCTCTGAGGTCTTTATACTCTTGTGCCCAAGCAACTCTTTTATATATTGTAATCCGTAACTGCCTCAAGCAAGTGATTGGCAAAACTTTGTCATAAGCTATTCATCCGTTATAAAATGGGAAGCCCTTAGTATAAAAACACATTAAAATCAATAGACATAAAGGTTTCAACCATTTTGGATTACTTTTTGTCTGACAGTAATTACTTATAATGATACTTTACTTTGGATTTTGCCAACGCCTTTAAAATAAATTTGAATTCTCGATGGCTCCACAAAAAATCCTTCAAAGTCAATTTTATTGACAACACCATTGATTTCAAATTTACCCATTTTTACGTTTTTTATGTAGTCATTTATCATTTTCTTATAAGTATTGATATCATTATTAATGCAATAGCGCGACATTTTCATGATTTCAGTATTAAGGGATTTATTAGCAACCCATTTTAATCCTCTGTCGGTGAGCAGACTGTTGGTTTCGCTGCTTAACACGCAATTTTCGAGATAAAAAGTGTTTGTTGAGAGGTCGAAAGCTGGCAAAGTATTGAAATACATATTGCCTTTAACTTTTTTCATAACTCCCTTGATTTTTGCCTGATAATCAACATTTACAACAATATTTTTCCCAGAGCCAAACATATCTATTCCTTTGACAGTTAATTTATAACCATTGCCAATAAGTGTGGTGTCTATGAATTTTTTGTTCAAAATTCTTTCCAATGAATCATAATCAAAAACAATTGGAATATACATTAAACTGTTGGAATTCATCTTTTGATACTGAAGGTTTGGAAGAGGTATTTTTT